>CEWR01096002.1_pt1 | contig 14146 bp, 11 predicted proteins | sample 356321 | NCBI WGS metagenome assembly CEWR01 (sample SAMEA2621551, study PRJEB7988) | marine metagenome | biome: marine biome (ENVO:00000447); feature: mesopelagic zone (ENVO:00000213); material: "saline water (ENVO:00002010), including plankton (ENVO:xxxxxxxx)" | depth 790 m
AAAAAAAAAAAAATTCAGAACAAAGAGAAAGGTAAACGAGTAGACAAAATAAAAATAATCGAAGCTCGTTTTCAGATGCTGTTGAAAGCATCTGAAGATATGATTACCATACATCAACCCAATGGTAAATATATTTATTATAATGGCCCTTCATGCTATGCTTTAAATCCTGAAGATATCGTCGGTAAAATGCCCAGTGATCTTTTTGATAAGGAGGTTTCTAATACACTTATGAATGCGTTTGAAAAAGTAGAGAAAACAGGTGAAAGTAAAACGGTAGAAGTACTTCTTGATTGGCTAGGAGAAAAAAAGTGGTTTTCAGAATACATCTACCCTATTAAAAATGCTGATGGAAAGACAGTAGAAATAGTTAAAGTGTGCAGAGATATTCATCAACGTAAACTTGCTGAGCAAAAAATAGAAAATCAAAATAAATCATTAATTGAAAGCGACAAAACTCATAGAGATGTGTTAGAGGCAAGTAGCGATCTTATAGTTGTTGTTAATAAAAATGGGCAAATATTATTCATAAATAATGCATCAAAAAAATTCTATGGTTTGCCACCAAAAGATTTTATAGGCAAATCAATTTTTGATTTTACACACCCCGAAGACAAAGAGTATACCCAAAATAAATTAATAGAATGGGGGAATTCAGAAAAAAACAATTTTCATTTTGAAAATAATCAAATAAATGTTATTGGAGAAATACTTGAAACAGAATGGCATGTAAATATTGAGCGAAGAGGAACAGAAATCATTAAAATAACTTCAATAATTCGAGATGTAACAAAACAAAATATCACGCGCACAGAATTGATTAAAGCGAATAAAGAAAGTGAAGAATTTTTTAATTTCTTTAGACTTTCTCCTGATATTATGGTAATTGCTAATACAAATGGAATATTCAAATCAATTAATCCAGCTACTACTAGTTTACTTGGATATTCAGAAGAAGAACTTACATCAAAACCTTTTACAGATTTTATTCATCCCGATGACATACAAACTACACTTAAAGAATTTGAAAAGATAAATAACGAAGGTACTATTTCCATTGATTTTGAAAATCGTTATTTAAGTAAGAATAACGGATATTTATTATTATCCTGGAGAGCTCACTTCAATGAAAAAGAAAAGGTTACCTATGCCACTGCTCGTAATATTACAAATGAAAGGTTTATTGAAACGGAACTCATCAAATCTAAAAAACGTGCCGTTCAAAATGAAGAAAAACAAAAACGAGCAGAAGAATTGATAATTGCTAACAAAGAACTTGTCTTTCAGGGTGAAGAGAAAGATGAACTGATAGATGAATTAATTATTATTAAAGAAGAAAAAGTATCAAGAGTAGAAGCATTAGCAATTGCTAAAGAAAAAATTGTCGTTCAAGGTGAAGAGAAAGCTGATCTAATAGATGAATTAACTATTGTTAGAAAAGAAAAACTATCAAGAGTAGAAGCATTAGCAATTGCTAAAGAAAAAATTGTCATTCAGGGTGAAGAGAAAGCTGATCTGTTAGATGAATTAGTTATTGCCAATAAAGAACTTGAATTTCAAAATGAAGAGAAAGCAAAACGCGCTAGTGAATTAGAGTTTAAAATAAAATACCGTACGCAAGAACTAGAAGAATCATTAGAACGTGAAAAGGAATTGGGAATACTTAAGACTAATTTTGTTTCGATGGCATCGCATGAATTTAGAACACCACTTACTTCCATAAAAGTAACCTCAGATGTTATTCTCAGATACTTTGATAAGTTGAACAGGAATGATATTGACGAGCGTTTGGAAAAAATTAAACGCGAAGTAGAAGGCATGACGGTCATGCTGGAAGATATTTTAATTATTGGAAAATCAGAATCGCAAAAATTACACTATGATCCAAGTATTTTAGATATTGTTAGTCTAATAAAGCACATTATCTCTGACTACCAAATTAGTGAATCCGAAAACAGACAAATAGTCTATGATATCTCTTCTCCTATAATCGAGGTAAATGTGGATAAAAAATGGATTAAACACATTGTCCTTAATCTTATAAGTAATGCGATAAAGTATTCTGATAAGGAAGAACTAATTGAAATAACCATAGAGGAAAAAAATTCCAATGTTTCTTTTTGTTTTAAAGATCATGGCATTGGCATTTCAAAACAGGATATTAAACTACTGTTTGAACCTTTTCACCGTGGTGAGAATGTGAAAAATATTTCAGGTACAGGATTGGGATTATCCGTTTTAAAAAAAGCGGTTGATCTACACAATGGAAAAATAGAAGTTGAAAGTAAAGTTAACAAAGGATCAAGTTTCAAGGTGACATTACCTAATTATAATTTTAATGAGAAAATATAAAATACTAGTAATTGAAGATACTAAAAGTATTCGTGAAGAACTTAGAGACATTTTACTTTTTGAGGGAATGCAAGTATTTACCTCAGAAAATGGACAAGAAGGAATCGAAAAAGCCAAAGAACATCTACCTGACCTTATATTATGTGACATTATGATGCCCGTAAAAGATGGTTTTGAGGTGTTCGCCGAAATTCAAAATATCAAAAACCTATCCACAACGCCTTTCATTTTCTTGACAGCAAAATCTACAATTGAAAACAGGCGAGAAGGAATGATAGTGGGAGCAGACGATTATATTACTAAACCATTTGACATTGATTTGCTAATTAGATCCATTAAGAGTCGTTTGTATAAAGAGAAAAAAAGAAAAGAAGCGGAAAAGAATAAACTAGAGAACTTACAATATAATATTAGCTTTGCAATCCCTCATGAATTACTTACGCCTCTTAGCGCCATTATAGGTATATCGAGCTTAATGAAAGATCCAGACATCGAGATAGAAGAAAAAGAAATCAGAGATTTAGCCTTAGGAATATTTGATTCTAGTCAACTGCTCTTAAGTACTTTGCAAAAGTTTATTTATTATACCGAAGTTGAATTACTAATCAATAATGATAAAAAGAAAACTTTATTAAAAAAAGAAATTACGAAAGAAGGTCAAAATGAGTTGGAAGAACAAAGTCAAATTATAGTCAAAAAATTTAACCGAAAGTCAGATATTGAGCTACATCTTAAGCCTTTTAAAATCAAAATTAGTTCCTATCATTTTGAGGTAGTTATTTCCAATATTGTAGACAATGCTTTCAAATTTTCTAATAAGGGGGATAAAGTTATAGTTTCGGTAAAAAAAGATGATTCTCATGCTCACATTACAGTTAGTGACAATGGAGTAGGATTTGATAAAGTATCACTAACTCAAATTGGAGCCTTTAATCAATTTAACCGAATAGAGATGGATCAACAAGGCATGGGGCTAGGATTAATCATCAGTAAAAAACTCATAAATTTCTATGGAGGAAAATTGAGTATAAGCAAAAACAAGCCCAAAGGAAGCTGTGTTAAATTATCCTTTTTGATAGCTTAATAAAAACCGTGTAGTAACAATAGATATAATTCGTTTTTCATAAAACCTGAAAATAAATATTATAACAACAAATACCATTTTAGTGAGTTAAATATGAAGTATTTTAAAATACCAAACGCACCATATTTAATTCTTTACCGCACATTTGATAAATAAATAAACACTTTAGAATAAAAAATACTAAAATGTTTATTTGAAAATGCATCCCCTAAAAGTAAAACTAAATAAATAGCTTATTTTTGAATAAATTCATAAAATTATTTGCGGTTTTTAGGCTAATTGACGTTATGAGATTTTTGTAGTTTGGTTAAGCAACTTCACATCTTTTAGGATAATTATGATTTTTTATTCCTTGAAATATGTTTTTCTATATTCTTTACGAAAATTAATTTGTGTTTGCTTTTTGGATTTTCACGCTGTTCTATTTCGAAACTTCCTACAGATTTAATTAATGGAGTCAATTTTTCAAATCCATAATTTCTAGAATCAAAATTAGGTTGTTTTTTTTGAATCAAACTCCCTACATCACCAAGAAATGCCCAGCCATCTTCGTCTGATGAATCGGTTATGGTTGTAGATAATAACTTAATTACTTTTGGAGTAATTTCATCAATGCTTTCTTCGTTTTTATCTTTCGTATTAACATCCTCTTTTTTATTGGATTGTTTTCTAAGGATTTCTATATAAATAAATTTGTCACAGGCTACAATGAATGGTGTCGGAGTCTTTTTCTCCCCTATTCCAATTACTTGCATTCCAGCTTCCCGCAGTCTAGTTGCTAGTTTTGTAAAATCACTGTCACTTGATACCAAACAAAATCCATTTACTTTTTCAGAATAAAGAATGTCCATGGCATCAATAATCATAGCTGAATCAGTGGCATTCTTTCCAGTAGTATAAGCATACTGCTGGATGGGAGTAATTGCATTTTGAAGTAGTAGGTTTTTCCATTTCGACAAATGAGGATTGGTCCAATCTCCATAAATTCTTTTAATGGTTGGATTTCCATACTTCGCGATTTCCTCCATCATCTCTTTTACATGAGCAGAAGGAATATTATCTCCATCTATAAGTACCGCTAAATTTGAATTCATATACTAATTTTATTTTATTAATTCCTGTATTATAAAACGCTGAATAAATTCAGAATTATACAGTAATCTTATTTAGATTTCTTTAGTCTCTTTTCTGCTTTTTTTTCTTTTGGAGTTTTAGCAGATTCTTTTTTTACATTTTTTCTAGAGTCTTTACTTTTTGCCATTATTTTATCTTTTAAATTATTATTTCCTATATTTTGTATTTATCATTTGTAAATGATTTGTATAAAATTAGTGTTTTACATTGATTTCACACCCTATTATCAAGCATTTATTTTTATTGATTTTCATCATACAAGTATCTTAAACCATTATATAAAGCGATTAAAGGAACTGACCGATGACCTTCATTTTCAAAATATTCAATTTTAACATTTGAAGACTTCTCCCCTCTTTTACTTACTAATGAGTAAAACTTATCGTGCCTTTTTTTATTTCTTTCGTAACTAGCTTCTCCTTGGTTTGCTGTTGCTATAAATAATTTTTTATTTAAAGATGTGGGTTGTATCGAGTCCACTTTGTCGATCATCATTTGTTCGTCCCACCAAATGCTAGGATCAATAGATATATAGGCGTTAAATAAACTGTTTTCATCCATAAAAGAATTTAATGTTAATAGCCCCCCTAAGGAATGTCCTACTAGAATTCTATGTGCTTCGGTTCTATAGTTTTTATCAACATAAGGTATGAGTTCTTTCTCAATGAAATCCAAAAAATCTCTCCCTCCTCCCATCGTATTAGGTCGCTTAGTCTTTATTTTTGTAACCGTAAAATCTCGTTCACGGTCAATATTTTCAATCGCTACGATAACGGTTTCCGGCATAAAATGATTCCTATTTCTATCGGAACTCATAAAATCCACTATTCCTGAAGTTGTTTTAAAAAAAGTATAACCATCCAATAAAATTATAACGGGATGTTTTTTCTTCAATTGAGATGAATCGTTGTATGATTCTGGAAGACTTATTAAACAAGTTCTATATTCATTTAAAATGCGAGAATTAATAATAAACTTACTTTCAGTTATTATATCGTCCTTGTTCTGGGCGAATAGGCTTTGTACTCCAAAAGTAAAGACACAAAAAAAAGCAATCATTAAATATCTCATAAGATATGGATTCGGTGTATGTAGTTTTTATTTCTTATAAAATTTATTTTTATCTGCCCGAATTGTCACTTGATCCAAAAATTAAATTTATGCCTAATTTTTTAATGATCATTTTACAAATTATAAACAATACGATACCATTAAAAATGGTCGTATTATTTAAGAAAAGTATAGTCCGCTTTTAATTAGTTTTAATTAACACTTGTATTAACTATTAATCTTCAACTTTCTTATTCGGGAATATTTTTGAAACAATATATCCTACTATCATTGCTAAGGCAAATGATGGAGCCAGGACATCTAATTCTACAAAATATTTTCCTATTCCCTCCATATTTGAAAAAACAAACTTGAATAGTATTACGGATGTAAAACCGGTAATCATAGAAGCAATTGCTCCTTTTTCAGTATACCCTTTCCAAAAAAGAGATAGAATGATTACTGGACAAAAAATGGCTGCAATACCTGACCAACCAAAAATCACAATCCAGAAGATCTGCCTATCAGGATATAGCACGTATAGTAAAACGGCAATTCCGAGTGCAATAATTGCCATGGCAACCGTTACTATTCTCGAAAGTCTTGTTAGGTCTTCATCTTTTAAATCGGGTCTAAATATTTTTTGATAAAAATCACGAGTAATTGCACTAGAAGCAAGAATTAATAGAGAGTCTATGGTGGACATAATTGCAGAAAGTACAATGGCAATAAAAATTGCCACTAGAATTGTTGGCAAGAATTCGTTGGTGATCATACTTAGTACATCTTCACCACCAGTTCCTAATACAGCTTCAGGATCTTGTCCTTCAGATGTAAAGTAGATTCGAGCAAGAATACCAATGGTTACTGCAGCAGCATCTGTTAAAAGCGTAAAAAGTAATGCAACCCATTTTCCTTTGTCAATCTCGTTTACGCTTTTAATAGACATAAAACGAACATATACTTGTGGTGATCCTAAGAAGCCCAAACCAATCATGGAGAAACCAAGAATTGTAAATAAGTTCATCCATCCATCTTCACTTCTTCCCATTATTTGTGTTAAGGTAGGATCAATGGCGTTTAATCCTTCGGTAATTCCAGCCCCATGATCCATAGAGAACCATACTACAATAGGTAGTAACACCAGACCAAAAAACATGAGTATTCCCTGGAACATATCTGACCAAACCGCAGCTACAAAGCCACCAATAAAAATATAGATGAGCACAATGCTAAAACCAATAAGCACACCAATTCGGTAATCAATACCAAGCATCGATTCGAATGCAATACCTGTTAGATCCATTTGTGACGCTACATAAATAACAACCATAATCACTAAGGCAGAAGCTGAAATAATACGAAGCGTGTTTGTAGATGATTTAAAATGACTTTGAAGGTAATCGGGAATAGTGATTGCTTTAAATTCGTCTGAACGCCTTTTAAATCGTTTTGCCATAAATTGCCAGGAAATAAAAACTCCGAGCAATTCACCTGCAACAACCCAATATCCAGAATAACCAGCGATAGCTCCCATACCGGTTAAGCCTATTAAAAGCCAACCAGATTCTCCTGTTGCTCTAGCAGAAAAAGCAACAGCCCAAAAGCCCATTTTTTTCCCTCCTAGATAATAATCACTCATACTTTTTACTCTGCGAGAAGCTAATATTCCAATAAAAAATAGAATAGCGACATAAATTGCTAGGACGGTAATTTTTGTAATCATAGGTTTTGTTTATTTAGCTTTTAAAATATAGGTTTAATATTTAAAAGAAATTGACGTAAAAAAGTCAATATTTAGAATAATTTAGTTTGAATTATTTTTTAGTCCAAGTACTAATAATTTTACAACCACTGGCACGTAACAATGCTAATATAGGACAACGATCATCTACTTTTTGACCTAAGGTATTAACTTGTTCATCACTTAGTTCTCCAGACACTACAGCCTTAAGACGAACATTTTTAAAGCTTCCATTTGAATTATCTGACATTCCCATAAAACCAGAAAGATCAAGGTCAATTTCAGCTTGTATATTAACTTGTGTGATATTTAGGGAAAGTTCTTCCGCTACCACTTGAGACTGTTCGTTTTGACAGCTCACTAAAGATGCTATAAAATATTGCATAGGATTAGGACCCGTATTTGATCCGCCATCTTCAACAGGTTCATCTACTTTTAATGTCCAATCTGTATTTGTAATGACTACTTTTGTAGGCCAACCTTTCCCTTGTGCTTCCGCTTTAAAAGTTTCTACATGTGAATTATCCATAGTTATTTATATATTTTAAAATAGTTTAGGCTAAAATAAATTTATAGCTTTTGGTGTTTAGAGTATGTAATTGTTGTGTCGTTTTTCTCAATAATTTTATTATAAAAGGCTTGGTAAGTTCTTCGTAAGGTAGGATAATAAATTAACTTGTATTACGCGTATTTAATTGTGAAATAATATATTTGATTTTCTATAATGTTAAAAAAGAATGAACCTACTGAAAAGACAATTTTTAAAGGTTTATCGGTATCCTGTAACATGCTGTTTACGTTGAAATTTACTTTTACTATTCTTCTACTAAAAGACGGTATTGATGTTCTAAATACAGGGACAACATGGTGCCATTTTCTACTTTTTAGAATTGATAATAATTAACGTCAGCCCTTTGATCGGAAACCAAAAAAAATGTTCTTGGGTATATACTGTAATATCCTCTATAACTCTAGCTAGCAATACACGTATAATACCTCAGATTTCCAAACCGAAACTAATTACGACTGCTTTACGTTTGGGTCAATAGTTACTATCTATTCCATTAGGTTCAAAGCAAAATGTAATCATGCTTATTCAGCAATTTAATTATTCTTATCAAAAATACACATTTGCCAATCTTCATTATTTGACCAACGGTGCATCGCTGCCCGAGTATAAGTGTTAACCTTTGGCCTACAGCAATTTGGGTAATACTTTTTTACTCTTCGCAATTAGGCCAGTACTACAGTATGGTTCCAATACTTTTGAATCGTTATCTGGTAATACAAAGAGTCGACCTATTTCATTTTCGATGAAACTTATAAGTCCAACAATTGAATCATTGTTTTAAATAGTAGTGTTTTTTATCCCAGTGACAACAAGGGTTCTATTCGGGTTCATTTTTAATGATCTTTCATATTGGAGTTTAGCTTCTCCCATTCGGTTTTGGTTCAATAACCAATCAGCATATAATTCTCTTGTTGGTTTTTGAATAGATGGAGGACCATAACTGTAACTTATACTTTCGTTTAATGTTATTGATTTCAAAAAAAATGCTTCTGCTTTTTCCAAATCATTATCCAAATTTGCTCGTAAAGCCAAAAGCTGATTTTGTCTTACTTGAGCATCAACCAAATCACTATATGTTGCAACGTCTCTAGAAATCCCTGAACAAAAAGAACCTCCTTGATCTGATGCTATAAACGACTCCCTCTTATAATCATTTTCTAAGGTTACTATTGCTTGTTCTAATTGAGCTATATCTCCCTTTTTATAAGCCTTCATCCCTTCTAAAAAATAATATTGAGAACGTATAGAAACATTTAAATCTGTAATATCAAATTCAATATTTGCTTCATCGCTTTCCCAGTTTTCAGAGTTTACTAAATAAGTACCTTTTAAAAACACTAAATGTGACCTCCCCTTTTTTGAAGGTGTTTCGTTTGCAAATTTCTCCATATTCAACAACATGTTTTTTGCTTCTTCCACATTTTCTTTTTGAAGATACCCATATTGCAACCAATGATAAGCGTGATAACCTCTAGCATTATTATCAAGATTCTTTCGTTCCATTCTATTAAGACTTGCTTGATACGAATTAATATTGGAAGAAATTACTTCATCCCACATACCCATTGCTAAATAAATATGAGAAGGCATATGTAGTGCATGACTAGCGTCAGGCGCTACTTTAGCATAAGAGTTGGCAGCATTTAGGGCAAGATGCGCATGAGTTGGATCATCATAAGAATGAATTAAGTAATGGAGCGCTCCAGGATGTTTTGGATTTTGCTCTATAATACCTTTAACAATCACGGCTCCTTTGCCATAAATAGCATCATCTCTTCCTTCTGGCACAGCGCCTAAAAGAGAAAGCGCATAAAAAGCAGAAATTTCATGATTGATAGGATATTTTTTAGACAGCTGCTCCATATACTGAGCGTATTTTAAATCTCGTACTTCTTTTTCTAATATAGGTTGATACAATATTTGAACTGCTTTAACAAAATCTAACTCTACATCAGAACTTGTTTTCTTATAATCAAATTCTTCTAATTTCATTAATGATGTTGTTGCTTTTTCAAAATCCTGATCGTTCCATAAAGTGTGATTATAGGTCATGGCTTCACCCCAATATGCCATGGCCATTTTCGAATCAGTTTTCTGGGCTTGTAAAAAGGATTCTCTTGCATCTTCATATTCAAATGAATGTAATAGCAATAATCCTTTCTCAAAATAATTAGCAGCCTCCGCATTTCCGGTTACCTTTATATCAACGGATCCTAAAAAATTTGTTTTAGCCTTGTCTTCTTTACAAGCTAAAAACAAAGCAAAACTTAGTATAATAATAATTTTTTTCATAGTTATTTGATTTTATTTATGGCTCTATCATATTTTATTTCAATTTTTTAGTACGTCAAAAAAAAGTTTACTAATCTTTGATTTTGAACTAGCAAAATTCTATTTCGATAATAAAATATTATATTCATTCATTGATCGGTTTATAATCGTAGAGTATGATAAATATTTAAACTGAACTTTTTTCTGTTTTTTCTGTTTTTTCAGCTTTTTTTATTCTTCACTTTTACTCCATCCATTAGAAAAAATTAATAAACTAATGAGGACTATTATATTTTTTGACATAATTCTATTTTTATTTAGCAACCTGACCTCTATGAGGCTTTAAAGCTTCTCTTGAAGCATCCATATCTTTTTCATCAATGATGAGATAAGCAACGGTATACATATCAGAAACGATGGTAGTTTCAATTTCGTAAAAGTGGAGGCTTTCCATTTGAGTATATTCCTTAAGATGAATACAATGATGCTCTGCAATTTTTAAAGAATTAGGACCTCTAAAGTCCCATATTAATTTTATTTTTCTAGTCATAATTTATTTAAGTTCAACAAGTTATTTAGCTATAGTTTCTTTAAAATATTTTTACCAGTTATTGCCATTGCAGTTAGTACTCCTGAAAATAAAGCGCCGCCTACACCAGCAGTTACAATATCTTGACCTGTAAGGTAAAAGTTTTTTATTTTAGTTCTTGGTTTTAAAAAGGGCTGTCTAAACCTAGAAGGGCTATGATCCAAACCGTATACTTCACCATTATTATAATTTACAAAATGTTTAGTGGTAAGCGGAGTCGATAATTCATAACAATTAATTTTACCTTCAAGTTGAGGAAGTTGTTTATAGAGTACTTTTAACAATCGCTTCGCTATATTTTCTTTTATAGATTCGTATTCTTCACCTCTTTTCATCCATTTTGAATCAGACCATGCATCAAATATCTCATAAGGTATTAATGTTATAATATCAACCGTACTTTTACCTGGATATCTATTGGACCAATCTGGATCTTTTGCTGAAGGAAACGAAAGGTATACCAGTGGAAAAGGCTGGTTTAAATCATCTAAATAATTCTTAACATTACTATCATGGTCTCCTTCTTTAGGATAAACCCAATAGTTTGTTTTAGGAATATTTAATTCTTCAGGAGAGCCTTCTAGACCAATATATAGGCTCACATGTGCTACCGATGGTTTTACTTTTTGAAGTTGTTCTTTTAACTGGTGTTTTTCAACTATTTCAATTGGTAAAAGTTGGTTATAAGTAGTATTAATTCCAGCATTACTAACAATACTTTTGGCATAAATAGATTTTCCATCTTTCATTTTTACACCAATAGCTTTATTATTATTAATAATCACTTCAGCTACTTCAGCTTTAATTAATATAGAACCTCCAGAAGCTTCAATAACAGGATCTATAGTTTTTACAATTTGTGAAGAACCTCCAATTGGAAAACTACCTCCATCAAAATAATGTCTTGCTACAGAAGCATGCATAGAGAAACTACTTTGTTTAGGTGGTAAACCATAATCTCCATATTGTCCTGTAAGAACTTTTATTAATTTTTTATTTAAAGTTAAAGAACGTAATACCTCGTCTGTTGTTTTATCTGAAAATTTGTAGAATGGTTTTTTTAAAATTCCACCAAAAATTGATTCCCAAAAGGGTGAAATGGCCTTACTAATGTAATAGTTTTTACTGGTTCTTACCGCCTTAAAAACCAAATCTACATATTGATGAATTGCTTGTTCTTCCTCAGGAAAATAAGAAATCAATTTTTCTTTAAAATTTTTAACTCCCTTCACAAAATCGAAATGCTCATCGCCAATAATTATTCGATCGTAAACGGCTCCCATATCTGCCCACTTTAATTCTCCATTGGTCACATGGTCAAACAATTTTTTTAAAATGCCTTTTTCTCTTTGAACCTCTCCTATATAATGTATTCCTACATCCCATTCATAATCTTTTCGCTTAAAAACATGGGTAAAACCACCAGCAGTATAATGACGTTCTAAAACTAATACTTTTTGTCCTTGTTTTGAAAGTATTGCTGCAGTTGCTAACCCTCCCATTCCAGAACCAATGATTATGGTATCGTATGAATCTTGTAATTGAGGACTTTGTTTGTAGGATTGAATCATATATTAAGTATATTTTTCAACTAACTTACCACCAATCCACGCCATAGGTATATAAGCTATTAATATATCTACTGCTGAAAACCAAATTGGATCAAACGACATTAAACTTGCCATAAAGATTCCACCTATTAAGAATAATCCCCCAATTGCGATAGAAAATTTCATTTTATGAGTTGCTGCAATTCTACCTGCTATTAATGCACCCACTAAAGTTCCAATTGCGTGCGCTAAAAATGGAAAAATAAAATATTTAGCATCTAAAGTTGGCATCACAGCTGCTAATTCATCCATATTATTTAGATCAACCTCTTCAATTGGAAAAACTTTATAGCCAAATTGAATTAGTCCCATGTTGATAGCACTACCTACTAGCCAACCTAAAATAACAGCAAATATATTTTTAAGAATTAGATTCATATATTTTTGTTTAGTGATTAATATTCCTATTAATAATTTTCAAAATATCTTGAAAACCTAAATTTGATATGGCTCTAAGTTACTAAAAAAAATACGCTTTTTTATTTCTAAAAAATCAAATTATGAATAATTTATTGATTCAAACAATAATGTAAATGCGACCTATTTATTTTTTGAACTAATAGTATCTAACCTTTCTTTATAATAATCACTGTTATTGATCTCAAAAGCTTTTTTGACCATTTTTAAGGCATTTTCATGGTCGTGTTCAGATAAATAATAATCTGCCATAGAATCATATGCATTTGCACTATTTGGATAATAATCAATATTCATTTTAAAAAACAAGTATGCTTTTTTTGGTTGACCCATATGCATATTCATATATCCATAGCCGTTAAATACCTCTTCAACCATTGGAGGAACTGAATAACCAAAATTAGTTGCATATATTTCTTCTTGAGCTTTTAACAATTCGGTTAATTCTTCAACTGATGTTTCAGGGTTATTATAACTTTGTGGAGATTTAAACTGATACCAATTAAAAAGAAATACCAGGCCATCTCTTATTGAAGGCAATGGAACAGTTCCATGTAAATCTTCAGGATAGACTTTCCATAAAAAATTTAATCCGTTTTGCTTTTGAGAACTTGCAAAATTAGAGAACTCTATTATCGAACGAGAAAACAAACTAAACTCGGACTTGTCATCTATTATGTTTTCCATTGTTATTTTTTCGTTCTGCATATGTAACTGCTCAGCAGCCAATGAAATAAAAAGTGATTTTCCATCAAAGTTTTGTTCCTTTAATTTTATTTTTGCCTGCTTTAAAATATTTTGATTATCCCATTCTATACTAGGATCTATAGCTATAAAATTTTTAAAAAGTGAATTGTGGTTTAATAACATATTTATGGTAAACAGGCCTGCATAGGAATGACCAATTAACGTACGGAATGAGGAAGTTGGGTACTTGTTATCAATATAGGGTATTAATTCTTTCTCTATAAAATTTATGAAATCTTCTGCCCCTCCAGTTTCTGAATCCATTGCAGTACCCCTACTCATTTTTATTTGCGAAGTAGTTAAGTCTCTGGTTCTATTTTCTGAATTAGAAATTCCAACAAGTATCATATGGGGTAAATAATGTCCCCAATAATTTTCATAAACAATTTCTAAATTGTTTTTTAAAGAAAACCCATCCAATAAATAGATAACTGGATAATCATCTTTATTATCTGGATTATAATTCTCTGGTAGTTTTACCCAAAAGTTTCGATATTCATTTAAAGTGTTTGAATAGATACTATCATTAATCTCTGCTTGAAATTCTATTGTTTGAGAATATAAATAATGAGTAAAA
>CEWR01158835.1_pt1 | contig 14091 bp, 12 predicted proteins | sample 356321 | NCBI WGS metagenome assembly CEWR01 (sample SAMEA2621551, study PRJEB7988) | marine metagenome | biome: marine biome (ENVO:00000447); feature: mesopelagic zone (ENVO:00000213); material: "saline water (ENVO:00002010), including plankton (ENVO:xxxxxxxx)" | depth 790 m
ATCTCCCGTTGCTCCTGTATTAATTGGAAACGAATAACTATTATTAATTCTTAATGAATCAATTTCTGCTGTACCTACTACATCTAATTTTTGTGTTGGAGTGGTTGTTCCTATACCTACATTATCTGATATATAAACATCTCCTGCATCAAAATAACCAGACCAATTTGTTGCGCCACCAGAAGCTGAAGAATATATTCCATAATTAATGCCAGTCCCTCCAATAGTTATAGCGTTAACAGCTCTTTGATCTGCAATACCGTTTACTGCTCGTGCATCTACACCATAATTATCTCCTCCCGTTCCGCCAGTAGCGTTAAATGCACCCCCTTTATTAGTACCTGTTCCTGCACCGTTTGTAGAGATTCCTGTAACCCCAATTTTATTCCCTCCACTACTTGTTCCACTAGTTTCAGCATATATTCCCCTTGCATTTGTTGTGGTTCTAACATGTAAAGGAAAAGCAGGTGCAGCTAGTCCTATACCTACATTATTGGTTAAAACTGTTTGATGAATGTTTGCTCCTGTTAATGTCCAGGGAGAGCCTACTTGAGCTATCCAGTTAGCACCATTCCAAGTTAGCACATCATTGGCTGTTGGTGGATTTGATGCCAATGGTATGCCTGTACCATTACTAAGATTAATAATATTACTATCTGTTGTATTCCACGATAAGTTTTGGAGTTCATTCGTTAATGAAGTATCTTTTGTAGATGTAATGACTCCCCCTGTAATATCAATACCTGGCCCTGCTACCAAACCTGCACCAGCTCCACCAGATGTTTTTGAATACAATGCATAAGGCACTGATAACAATTGTGTGGCTGGCATTACATCTCCATTAACTGTAATTCTTAAAAAATACGCGTTAGCTCCCCAAACTATCGTTGGAAAGTTACCTGAAACAACTATTCCTGTACCTATTTCTGCAGTAAATAACCCGAATTGATTAGTTGTTTTAGATTGTGTTTCGCTATAAGCTACCGCTCCTGAAGCTGACCCTTGAATTATATCAAATTGTAAGTTTACAGCTGAACTTATTAAGGGTAAACCAGACAAATCTCTTGCTACCGCTTGGTAGTTCATTTTCTCTGGTGCTTGTGCAAAAAGTGCCGTAACTAGCAATATATTTGCTATAGTAAATAATAGTTTTTTCATATCTCTTTTATTCAAAAATTTTCGTGACTAAGAATTAAATCAAACCGATTCGCTTAGTATTTCTTATTCAATAACCATATAATTAATAGATGGCGTAGAATTTGAATTTGCCCAGTTAACCGTAAAACCAACTGTTGAAACATTATTTACCCAGTATCTTGCACCCGTACTAGGGTCAGCATTACATACGGGAGTAATTATAACAGTGGGTGCTAAAGTAAAAACTTCGGTAAAAGTTACGATTATTGAACCTGTCGGATTAAAATTCACGTCAACAGCGCCCCTCACATCTGATGACCCAGCGATTGTTCCATTACCTGTACCTGAGGGCTGCAGTCCTTCATGCCTAAGATGACCACCTGTAATATGCAGTTTACTCGTTGGCGCAATAGTCCCTATACCAACATCCCCACTAAAATAATTTCTATCTTCTCCACTACTATAAAACCCATACTTTGTACCATTACCACTAGCGATTACCCGCAGACCATACTTATTACTTATTTGTGTTCCTACTAGCGTGACTCTTAATCCATAATTTATTCCCGTGTTCCCTGAAGCTATAAAATCTCCAGCAATATTAGTGTTTGTACTATTTCTTGCGACAGCACTAATTCCTCTATTAAATCCAGAACCAGCTCCTTCAGCATTTCCTACAACTGCTGTCTGGTTACCTGTTCCAGTTCCAGTAACTGCAGCAAAAACACCTGTTCTTTCAGTATTTGCAGCAGAAACTAAAATCTTTGCCCCTACTGAACCTGCAGGAATTCCTGGCGTTCCATTTGTTAAGTTTTCAACATTAAAAGCTGTGTTATTAGCGACATTATTATCAATATTAAATCCATTTGTAGCTGTAGAATTAAATGTTAATGTATTAGCTACTTGAGTAACAACAGTATTTCCACTTAACGAAGATGACCCTGTATAAATACCATTACCATCAGCTCCTCCTGGTGTTTGCCAAGTTGCATTACCTGCAGCATCTGCAGTTAATACTTCATTAAGCACTCCTCCAGCAGTTGGAAAAGCATAACTATTATTAATTCTTAAAGAATCAATCTCTGCCGTACCAACAACATCAAGTAAAAATCCAGGAGTTTGAGTTCCAATTCCTACGTTGTTACTAAAAAAGTTTTTATCTTCTCCATTAATCCAAATTCCGAACTTTTCTGATGATGCGCCTGTTAAAGATGCTGTATATCCGAAAGCAGCTCCTGTTCCATCATAATTTAAAGTATTTCTAGTTCCATATATTGGATTTACTCCAGAAGTAGAACTCACTGTGTTTGAAGTCCCTTCTTTTGTTCCAGTTCCAGTATTTTGTAAAATATTTTCAACCCCCCATTGTCTGCCAGTAGTATTAGTACCTATCACAATAGTTCTCATTCCGAAAATATCTCCAGAACCACCATGGTTAATAGTATTTTCAACACCATAGAGATCATTAACTCCTGTGCTCTGAGAAATATTATTTATCAATCCGTATTTAGTTCCTGTTCCATCTGCCGAAAGAGTAGATATAATTCCGTTTTTCTGAAGAGCACCACTGTAACTATTACTTAGCTGAAGTGCTGTTGGAGTTGTAATATTTGAACTAGGAATAGATGCATATATTTTAGATACAGGTAAAGCATTAGCTCCAACACCTACGTTTCCTGCAGTATAATTAACATCTGACCCACTTAAGTTCCAAAGGCTACCCCCCCCTGATGGCTTCCATTGAGCCTGACCAAATCCATCATTAGTTAGAACATCTCCAGCACTACCTAAAATCCCAACAACATACAACGAATCAGTTATAAATGTTCCTTGATTTATATTAATGACATTGTTTGTAGTTTTTCCAAATGAAATAATAGTGTCTGCTTTTTCTAGGATTTTTTGACCATTTTGGCCTAATACCTGAGCATAACTAATGACTGAACTATCTGCACTTAAAGTCATATGGCCATCTGTCGTACTATTATTAATCACCATCTGCTTATCAATAGGATTTAATCCAATTGCACCAGTATCACTACCTGTGAGCAAAATCATTCCTACACCTGCATTGGGGTTTACCGGAGTATTTGAAACTGCTAAAGCTGAATAAACAGGATTAACACCGGCAAAGCTAGCAACAACAGTTCCTGTAGAGGCAACTGTTAGTTTGGCATTTGGAGTCGCTGTACCTATACCAACATTATCTGTAATAGTATTCAACACCGTTTCAGTTCCATTCGAATTAAACGCTCCTCCACCAACATTTTGAGCAATCCAATTTGCTCCATTCCATGTTAACACTTGATTAGCTAAAGGTATGTTTGATGATAAAGGAATTCCATTACCATTACTAAGGTGAATTATATTGCTATCTGAAGTGTTCCATGATAAATTTTGAAGTTCATTAGTTAGTGAGGTATCCGATGTAGCGGTAATAACATTTCCTGTAATATCAATCCCTGAACCAGCAGTAAATGTTCCCCCACTCCCTTGACAATCTAGCGCATCCCAAGAGCTATCACCATTAATATCTTCTGCGGCATCTTGGATTCCATTTCCATTAGTATCCCAACAATTCAATCCATCCGCTCCAGATGGCCCATTTGCAGATTCTTTAGAATACAATGCATAAGGTACAGACAACAATTGTGTTGCTGCCATCTCATCACCATTTACTGTGATTTTTAAAAAATAAGCATTAGCCCCCCAAGCTATTCCTGGGAAGGAACCAGAAATTGTAGTTCCAGCACCAATTTCAGCTGTAAACAATCCAAATTGATTGGTAACTTTTGATTGTGTTTCACTATAACTTAATGCGCCAGATGCTGAGCCTTGAAGAATATCAAACTGTAGATTTACTGCCGTGCTAACTAATGGCAACCCTGACAAATCTCTTGCCACAGCTTGGTAATTCATCTTTTCTGGTGCCTGAGCAAAAACTGATGAAATAATAAGCAGAGTTGCAAAGGGTGCGATAAGTTTTTTCATCTGTCGAAGGTAAGTATAAGTTAGCCTGTAAATTTACATAACTTAACGATACTGACCAAGTTTATTTTTAGGACAAAAAGCTCTGCAACTAGCTGATTTTAAGAAATGTGAATCCCAATAACAAGAATGTCATCAATCTGCTCCAACGGACCTTTCCAATCTTCTAAAGTGGTATCGAGATAGTTTTTTTGGTCATTCATCTCCTTTCCTTTCAATCCAAGTAAATGATCTCTAAATCTTTTATACATAAATTTTTTCCCTTTTACACCACCAAATTGATCGGCATATCCATCAGAAAATATATAAACATAATCATCTTCCTCAAGTTGAATTGTATGATTAGTGTACTTTTTAGATGGGTCTTCAAAATAACCACCAATTGCAAATTTGTCAGCTTTCAACTGATTAACCTCCCCATTCCTAATCAAATACAGAGGATTATAAGCTCCTGCGTATTGTAATACTCTAGTCTTTTTATCATAGCAACAAAGCGCTAAATCCATCCCATCTTTGGTGGTAGATCCCATTGCATTATTATGCAAAGTCTTACTAATCCCTCTATTTAACCCGTCTAAAATACTGCCAGGGTCATCGTTTGTTCTTAATGCCTCATTTAGTGCATTGTATCCAACTATACTCATAAATGCTCCAGGAACGCCATGCCCAGTACAATCAACTGCCGCAAAATATACCTTATCATTTTTCTCTTCTACCCAATAAAAATCACCACTTACAATATCCTTTGGCTTATATAAAATAAATGAATCTGGCATTAGCTTTTTAACAAATTCGCTTGGTGGTAAAATTGCTTCCTGTAACCCTTTTGCATACTTAATACTATCGGTCACCTCTTCGTATAACTCACTTATTTTTTCATTTTGAAGCTCTACTTCTTTTTGTTTTTCAACAACCTGAGCAGTTCTCTCAATCACTTTTTGCTCTAGCATTCTTTCGTTTGCAGCCAAATCATCACGCATTTCTATCAATGTCAACCCTAAAGAATCCTCTTCACTCAAAGGTTCATATTTAGTATCAAATCGACCAGCACCAACCGCAATCGCAAATTCTTTAGTACTATCTAACCCAGATATAACTCGATTTAAAGCATTTGTCATTTCTCCAATTTCATCATTTTTTGCATCAATAGATTTTTTTGGATAAACCCCTTTACTCAATGAAAGCAATATCATTTTTAATTTATGCACTGGCTTCACAATACTTCTTGTTGTATAGTATGCTACCAGAACCCCAAATATAAACTGTGCGATTCCCAACCAGCGCGTCCACCATTTTAAATCACTAAAAGATGACTGCATAAACTCTGTCTCATTTCCTGTCTGAAATTTTTGTTTATTAATTAAAGCATCTAATTCAAAAATAATTTCAGCTGTCTTGATAAAGATATCCCCATCGTTCTGCATATAGAACTTCGCAGGGAAAACACTCGAGGGATCATCATAACTTGCAAAATCAGGTAATAATTGAATTACCTCTTGATGCATTTCAAACAATTCTTCTAACTTAACAAATACAATCTTTATTTTCGTCTGATCCTCTTCTTCCCAATTCTCAGAAAGATTTTCAACTTTTTTAATTAAATAAGGGAATTTTCGATCTATTAACCTAGTTAATTTTTGCTTGTCAGGATGATCAGATGGAGAAGGAAAATATACCCAGTTAAAAATGAGCATTTGAGACCTCACGGTTTCTAGTTTCAATTCCTCTAAAGATGTAACCGAAGGTCTATTAATGTTGGTTATCTTATCATTAATAGCAGTACTATCGGTAAGTGTAGTATAAGTGGAATAAAATACAACAATGATAAAAAATAACAAGACACCAAACCCTGTCCCTATTTTTTTTGCTATTGTAAACCTAAAAGCCATTTTATAAACTTACGACTCTAGTCCTCTTTTTCCAAATCTTGCAACTCTTTTTTATAAGTTTCAGATTTTTCCATATCATTTAAACCGTAGTGTATATTAGATAAGCCAATTAGTGTTTCTTTTCTCTTATATTCTATATCATAGGACGTTTTCATAAACGGCAAACTTTTTAAGAATATCTCAATACAATAATCTTGAACTGCATTTAAACTCATAATGTCCATATCATAATCCATATTATTAATTATCTCTGCAGCTTCATTATAATACAATATGCCTAAATTATAATTTGCCGCTGGATTATTCGTATCTATATCGAGCACCTCTAAATACAGTTTTTTAACTTGATAAATACTTACTGAATCAACACTTGAAACATCATCTAAAGGACGGTTTAATGCATAAGCTAATGCTAATTTAAACTGCACATCTCTAGCCGACATATTTGCGTTAGCATCTACCAATAACATCGTTTTTCTAAAAAGATCGTAATTACTTGAAGCTGTCTTATAATTTTCTGAATGCAGCATTCTTGCAGCATCGTTATACAATGTTGACGCTTCGTACTTTAATATTTTAGCTGCACTTTGGGTAAACTCATTTTTATCACTTAATGTTAGCATTTTCTCAAATGACTCAATAGATACAATCCTAAACAATGAAGTCTTGTTTTCCTTGTCTTTTTTCTTATACAATTCTTTGTATACAAAACCTCTATAATACCAAGTCTTTGCAGTTTCTTTTAATGCGTCATTAGTTGAGGCTAAATCGATATATTTTTTAGCACTATCAAGTTCGCTTTTCTGTAAATAAAACAATGCCACAGATAAATCATCTTTACCTACAAATTGACCAAACACTGAACCAGCTAGTATTGACACAATAAATAATATGGAAATCTTTTTACTCATCTATTTTACAGTAAACGCTAAGGCCTCTAGATTGGAACTAACTTTTAACTTGTATTTTTCTACATTACTTTTATTCAATTCAAATTTTTGACGATTATTCTTAACTACAAAGTTAATCCCAGCTCCCTTCTCAACTAAGCCTTGCTTTTCTGTAATAATCAATGTATTGTGTTGTTTAAGCATTTTAATTACCGAAAGAATGTCTTCACTCTTATTTTGGCTCACATACAAGATATGACACTTATTAATTTCACTAATACTATTGAATTTTTTAATCTGAAGAGATTGATTAGCAACTTTTTTTGTTTTAGCCATTTTGGCAAGCTCAGAATACAAAGGAGACTCTCCAACTACACCAACAACAAAATTACCTTCTCTATATGGTTGTGGCCACTCTATTAGCTTAGTGAAATTCATGATGAATATTGCTTTCATTTTAGAATTAGTATCTACACCAATTTTAAATCCTGAATTCAGAATTAATAACGATACTAATATGATAGCAATTTTTTTCACTTTTATTCTTGTTTAGCAACTTTCTTGCCAAATAATTTTCGAAAGTTACAAAATAATTATTCTTAAAAAAAATTAATGATTATTACGAGATAATCGAGACACTTCGCTTACTTCTTTCGGCCTTTACCCGACTTCCTTCCTCCTGACGAGCTTTTACCACCTTTTTCTTTTCCTCCTTTAGCTCCAGAAACTGAAGAGCCATATCGCTTCTTACTGGTTGAAAATACTGAATTCTTTCTTTTTGATTTCTTCTTCGAAATAGAATGCCCGTAACGTTTAGTCCTTGATTTTGATCGAGGTCCTTTTGAGGAGTATATATTAGGTCCCTTTTTAGATTCACTTTTAAATAAAGAATTTCCACTTCCACAAGACGATAATAAAAAAAGAAAACACACTATCATCAGCATGTTTATCTTTATTTTAATCAATCTTGTCATTTTCATAATCACTAACTATATGGAAATTACTTTTGTTTTTTTCTACCTTTATTAGATTTTCTACCTCCAGTAGAACCTCCCTCATTTTTCTTTCCACTACCTTTACCACTACCTACAGTAGAACCGTATCTCTTTTTAGAAGAAGAGAAAGCAGCATTTTTTCTTTTTGATTTCTTTTTCGATGTAGAGTTTTGATACTGTTTCGTTCTAGATTTCGTTCTAGCTTTTTTAGACGAGTAAATATTTGGCCCTTTTTTGGATTTACTTTTAAATGCGTCATTCTGGCCAAAACTAGAATTAGCCGTAAAGCAAAACATAATAAACCCTATCAATATATAAACTAGATGCTTCATAAAAAAAAATTTAACAATAGATTGTACTCCTTTTGTAGAAGCATTTACTATGCCAGTAATTATAATGTTGGCAAACTTAATAAGATGTCACTGCAAAGAAGCATCTCTAACACATTAGTTATTAACAATGTCAGTCTTCTTTATCCGTGTTTTAAACCTGATCTCCTGTCGTTATAGCAATACTCTCTATATCTCTATCAAATAAATACAAGCCTCCTTTATCTTCTCCAATCATATTCAACTTGTCCATAATTGTACGAGCTAAGGCCTCTTCTTCTATTTGTTCTGCAACATACCACTGTAAAAAATTATGTGTAGTATAATCTTTTTCACTCAAACAAATATCAACCATATCATTGATCTGACCAGAGACCTTAACCTCATGATCTAAAAGCGTTTGAAATAAGTTTGTCAATTTGACAAAATCTCTAGTTGGCTCTTCTAATTGAGGAATAAGTGCCTTTCCTCCTCTTTCATTAACATACTGAACCAATTTTAACATATGCATTCTTTCTTCATCAGAATGCTTATACAAAAACTGAGCAGCCCCCCCAAACCCCTTAGTATCAGCCCAAGAAGCCATTGATAAATATATTTGTGAGGACTGTGCTTCACTTTTAATCTGGCTATTTAAAGCCGCTTCTATTTTCTCTTTTAACATAACTAAAATCTTTTTTCAAATATACTCAGCAAAATTGAGATTGAAAAGCTTTAAGCCTATTTATGAACAAGAAATCTGAATCCCCGCCCGTGCACATTCATTATCTCGATAGCTTCGTCTCGTTTTAAATGCTTCCTAAGCTTTGCAATATAAACATCCATACTCCGAGCATTAAAATAGGTATCATCTTCCCATATTGCCTTAAGCGCATAGGTTCTCTCCAAAACTTTCCCTTCATTCAAACACAACAATCGTAACAAATCATTTTCTTTTGAGGTTAACTTTTGAGGCTCTTCATTATATAGTAACACTCTTTTTTTATAGTCAAAATTATATTCTCCTATTGTAAATTCTGTTTGCTCTTGTTTTTCTGCACTATCAGATGACCTTCTTAAAACCGCGGTTATTCTTGCTAGTAATTCTTCCATACTAAAAGGCTTAGTAATGTAATCATCAGCCCCAACCTCAAAACCTTCTAACGTATCTTCTTTCATTGATTTTGCAGTTAGAAAAATAATTGGAATAGTATCATTAATTTTTCTAATCTCTTTCGCAACCGTAAAACCATCTTTTATAGGCATCATGACATCCAACAGACACAAATTGTAGATGCCTTTTGCAAACAGATTGAATGCTTCTTCTCCGTTTGCTGCCAAAACTGTATGATATCCTTTTGCTTTTAAATAATCGCACAATAGGTTTCCAAGGTTTGTGTCATCTTCTGCCAAAAGTATTTTGATGTTTTTCATATCCATTCTTTAATTGATTAATATGAAACTCTGCAATAAAAGTAATTTACTTGAATAACAACTTTATCTTACTCGTTTCATAATAGTATAAATTTTAATTTATTTCGTTATGGTGAAAAGGAAGGTGTATTTTAAACGTAGTCCCTTTCTCAAAAACACTAGAAGCAGTTATCTCCCCACCATGCCTGCTTACAATTGCTTTTACATAGTTTAATCCCAAACCAAACCCCTTTACATTATGTACATTTCCCATAGGTACTCTATAAAATTTCTCGAAAATTTTATTCAAGTTCTCTCTCTTAATTCCTTGCCCTTTATCTGCCACAGTTAATAATATTCCTGCTTTTAAATTTTCAGTTTTAATTGTGATTTCTGGTGTGAGTGGAGAGTATTTATTAGCATTATCTAACAAGTTGTAAATAAGATTAGTTACATGAACTCTATCTGCAGTAATTATACTTGTTTTTGCACCTAACTCTTTTACAATAACTCCCAATTTACTTTCTACTTGGATTAGAATGTTCCCTGAAACTTCATTGATAATATCATGCAAATCCAATTCTTCTTTCTTTAATTTCAAATCTCCCTTATCCCAAGTCGCACTTTTCAAAACACTTTCAACAAGCAACCCTAAACGTTTGTTTTCCTGACTAATCATACCCACATAGTTTGCACGTACATTCTCATTAACCGACATATCTTTATCCGAAAGTGCCTCACATGCTAAAGAAATAGTAGAAATAGGTGTTTTCAGTTCATGTGTCATATTACTAATAAAATCGTTCTTTACCTCGGACAACTTCTTTTGTTTAAAAATAGTTTGAATTGTAAATGTAAAAGCCCAAACTATAATAATTAATAACAAAACAGATGTAGATAACATCATCCACATTGTTGTTAATAAATACCCTGTTTTATGCGGAAAGTAAATCGTTAAAAAATATGGCTCCACCATTACATCTTCTGGGAATAATTCAATATAATCAGATTGTCTCAGCTTATTTACATGAGAAATTGAATCTACTATTAACACGTTTCCATCATAATCAAAAACTCCATATTCATACTTCGCTTTTATACCTATACGTAAGAGTGTCGCTTTTAAAACTGAATCAATTACATCTTTGCTCAATCTTTCTTCAATAGGAGCAAAACTATTATCAAATTGTTGGCCCTGAAAGCTAAACTGAAAACCTACGTGTCCTTTTGGATCTATCGACTGAATTGATTGCTGATAAACCTGTCCATTTGCCAACCTTTTTTCATTTATATTATACGTTACGCCATCCTCTTTAAATGTAGTAGATGAATCAACCATTAGACCTACATGACGATTATAAAGATTTTGTCTCTCTTTATAAACTTCAACTTTATATGCATAATCAATCTCTTCTAATGTATTAGAGGATAATACTAATGCCTTCCTAACATTTCTCTTAAAATCTTCCTCTTTTAATGTTACAGCATTATCTATCCAATACAACTGGATCACAACCAAGCCTATTAACGCTGAAGTAATAATTCCAATCAATATATATATGTATTGTTTTTTCACTATTCAAAAATACGGTTAAAGCCCTATAACACTAATGCTTTAACACTTTTTAACATTTGTTAACTCTATTTTAACATTGCGTTAATAGGTTCAGAATTACTTTTGAAGTGTTATTACAAAGTAATAATTACCACCAGAAACAACCCTCCTGTTTAGTTAGTGCAAAGAAAGCCTCCTTCGGGAGGCTTTTACATTTTATGCATAAGCTATTGTAGCAACCAACACTTTACAATTCTGCTGAATTAACACCTGAGCACAAGCTTCAATAGTAGCTCCAGTAGTTACAACATCATCAACTAAAAGGACTCTCTTTCCTTCTAAATTATTATTTGCAAGCCCAAATATTTCACCTACATTTTCCCATCTTTTATAACGACTCTTTTTAGTTTGTGTTTCTGAGTCTGACTTTCTATATAATGAATTTGTGTTTAAAGGAATTTTCATTGAGCTTGCCAACCCTTGCGCAATACATTCACTCTGATTATAACCCCTCTTTTTTAATTTGTTTTCATGTAATGGCACAGGGATTATAAAATCTATATCTTTATAAAATTCAGACTCATTTAACTCAAAACCAAATAATTCTCCCAGCACAGAACCGACCTCTTTTACACCTTTATATTTAAGGTTGTGCAACAAGTTTTGAACTTTGCTTTTTTTACTAAACAAATAAAAAGAAGTAGCCATTTCAACCTCTACCCTACCCCAAAACACTTTATTAACTGGATTTTCTTTATCTTTATGAAAACCTGTTTTAGGTAAATTTACCACACAGCTTAAACATACAACATTCTCACTTTTTAAAAGCGCACCATTACAAGCACTACAGAGTTTGGGAAATATTAAGTTAAAAAAGTCGTTAATCATTCAATTGCTTTATGCACATATAAATATGTATAACTTTATTCTACGGAAAAGAGCTACACCTCAAATTACTATAATTTTGACTCATTAAAATTAGGTTTTAAAATGGATACAAAAATGGAAAGCGGCTCAAATTCAGGAAATAAGGGAGTACAAATCAATAAAGTTTTAATTGTTATTGTAATTCTTTTGTTAAGTTTTTGCGGCTATTTAATTTGGCAAAACTTAGAATTACAAAAGAATATAGAGACTGGAGAAACAGCTCACTCTGAAGTTACAAATGAACGAGACAGAGTAAAAGGTGACCTTGAAGAAATGCTGGCTCAGTACAACGAAATGGAGGCCAACAGCGAAGAGCTAAGCGAAGAACTTGCCGCTGAAAAAGAAAAAATTGAGGAACTTTTAAAACAAGCCAAAGGCAAGAACTGGACCATCCACAAACTCAGAAAAGAAACAGAAACACTAAGAACTATTATGAAAGGATACGTTGTTCAGATAGACTCTTTAAACCAAGCAAACGGCAGACTTAAAAATGAAAACGAAGTGGTTAAAACTGAGTTAAATTCAGAAAAAAATAAGTCAAAAAATTTATCAGAAAAAAACGAAAACCTAGAGGGAATTGTTACTGTTGCTTCTTATTTAAAAACAACTAATTTGACATCTTACGGAGTTAAAATAAAAAGTAATAACACCGGGAAAGCTAGTGACAGGGCAAAACGTGTTGGAAAAGTTCGCACTGAATTTATAATTATGAAAAATGACATAACTACCTCAGGAACAAAATGGGTTTATGTGAGAATTTTAACGCCAGACGGTAAAGTATTATCAGAAAAAACAGATGACAGTAATAAGTTTGATTTTAATGGTGTGAGAGGACTTTACTCTTCTAAAAAACAAATTGATTATAAGAATCAACAGCAAGCCTTAACAATTGACTGGATTAAAACAAACGATTTTCCTATTGGAGAATACAATGTTGAAATTTATGCTGATGGCGTTGACATTGGGAAGACCAAATTCTCATTAAAGTAAACTTAATCATCAAGTTACAATTAATTCCCTTTAAAAAAATAACACATCTTTCTTATCGTCCTATTTTATAATTTTATTATATATTCACCAAAAAATAAATATGGAAAAGTATATGAAAATAGCTAGTGACTTAATCCTAGAATTTGGCCCTAAATTGGTTGGAGCGATAATCGTTTGGATTATTGGTGGGATTGTTATTAAAGCACTCCTTAAAAGTTTTGAGAGCCTTCTAAACAAAAGAGATGTTGATACATCTTTAAAACCTTTCTTAAAAGGTATTGTTGGAGCATTATTAAAAGCAATGCTAGTGATAAGCGTTTTAGGGATGTTAGGAATTCAAATGACTTCATTTGTTGCAATACTTGGAGCTGCTGGCCTAGCCATTGGTCTGGCATTATCTGGGACACTTCAAAATTTTGCTGGAGGAGTAATGCTGCTCATTTTCAAACCATTTAAAAATGGTGATGTAATTGATGCGCAAGGACACTTAGGTGTTGTTTCTGAGATTCAAATTTTTAATACGATTTTAAAAACACCGGATAACAAAACGATTATTATTCCAAACGGAGGTCTTTCTAATGGCTCTATGACAAACTATTCCACAGAAGAGAAAAGAAGAGTTGATTGGACTTTCGGAATTGCATATGGTGATGATACCACCAAGGCAAAAGAAGTAATGTTAAATTTAATGAACGAAAATTCTCTAATTCTTCAAGAAGTAGGTCGCGAACCATTTGTTGCTGTTTCAGAATTAGGAGATAGTTCAGTTAATTTTGCCGTTAGAGCATGGGTTAACAGTGCTGATTATTGGGCTGTTTATTTCGGTATGAATGAAAAAATCTACAACACATTTAGTAAAGAAGGATTAAATATTCCTTACCCAACAATGGATGTTAATGTTATTAAATAAATTTAAGATGAAAAGAATTATATTAACATTTGTTGCTATTGCAGCTATGGGAAGTGTTTCTGCACAAACAACTGAAGCAGAAAAAAGTT
>CEWR01129573.1_pt1 | contig 14084 bp, 17 predicted proteins | sample 356321 | NCBI WGS metagenome assembly CEWR01 (sample SAMEA2621551, study PRJEB7988) | marine metagenome | biome: marine biome (ENVO:00000447); feature: mesopelagic zone (ENVO:00000213); material: "saline water (ENVO:00002010), including plankton (ENVO:xxxxxxxx)" | depth 790 m
AATTTAAAGAACTATAATTATGAGTTGGTTTCCAAAAATGTCCATCAAATCGTTCCCAATCTTCATCAAATTTTCTCCAAGCAGTAGATAATGCAGGAGTGCATATTCTGCACATAAAATTACAAGTATAATCTAATGCTAATTCAATACCTTCAACTTTATCTAAAGATGTGCTTCTACTATTCCATTCCTGCCTCATTGATTCAACCCCCAATTTTTCTTGGTTTTCACAAATATGGCATTCAGGAATCCATCCTTCAGACATTCTTTCTTTCATATCATACCATTCAAAATATTTAATATTCGGTATGTATGAATTCCATCCAAATGCTGTTTTTCCTTTATCGAAATGACAGCATGGAGTAACACTACCATCTGGATTATAAAGATCCAAATAGTTATACATTTTATTACATTTAGGCACTACCTACCTTGATATGCATCAACTCGTTCACCAGAATGGGGCTGTCTTCGAACAATCCCTTCTGCATCCTCCATCACAAATTTATCTTCTTCTGAAGCTAGATATTCATCAATTGTAACATCTATATTTTTATATAAATATACTATACTTTTTGTCATATTTTTCATTATGCAATTAATGAATACTTCATTAGTCTTGATACTTGAAACATCGTTTCTTGATGGCATTTTACTTTTTAACAATTTTCCAATAAAACTTTTTTCAGACTCCGAATTTTGATCAACAAAATTACGCAATTCTTGTACCATATTATAAAAATTAACTTTGATACCTATTAGACCACCACCACCATTTTGACCTCGGTCTTGGTGTTTCTCTCTAATTTCCTCGATCTGAGTTGCAATGTGATTATGTCTCGCTAACGGCATTATTATCTTTCTATTTCGGATGCATATTTTTTGATTGATGTTTTGAAACGTATCATAGTTTCATTATCATAGGCGGCGTCATTAGGATAGGGATCGGTTCGGACAATTATATTTCCTTGAGTATCTCGACTTTTGAGAACAATCCCGTCTGCATCCTCCATCACAAATTTATCTTCTTCTGAAGCTAGATATTCATCAATTGTAACATCTATATTTTTATATAAATATACTATACCTTTTGTCATATTTTCCATTATGCTATCAATGAAATGGATGTTAGTCATGACACCTAAAACATCGTTTCTTGATGGCATTTTACTTTTTAACAATTTTTCAACAAAACTTTTTTCATTCTTTGAACTAGCTATTTTTTGTAGTTCATCTATCATATTAAGAAAATTAATTTTGATGTTCGCACGTCCTGAGGTTCGATTTCCTTTTTCTTGGCTTTTTCTTCTTTCCTCGACATTAGGCGAAATAGATTTGTGTGATGCTAACGACATTATTATTTCCTTTCGTTATGTGGTTTAAATTGGGACTCTGACATCCAACGTTTTTGTATTTCCCAATCAAAAGTGTCGGAGATATTTTCTTTACAATGTTGATTACAAACATCAAATCTATGCAAATTTTCCCAAAGATATGAAAACATGTCACCGCTAACAATATTTTCTAAAGAGTCATGATTTAAATTATGACTCAAAAAATGACCAAATTGATATCCTATCTTAGGAACGACATCAAAATTCGATACATCATTAGTTGCCATCCAACAACACGGCCAAACATTACCTCTTACATCAATAAAAAAAGATTCTTCTAATTCATAATTAAAATATGTTGCTTTACATTTTACAAAAGACTTCTTTTCTCGTTCTTTTTTAACTTCTTTGACCTCATAATTTTCTCTAGTCGAATATACTGTATTAAAAGAAACAAATCCTTCTTGTTTTGAACGATTTCTAGCAATATCTTCTTGATGTTTATTGTGTTCAAAAATTATAAATTGCCAAGAAGCAGTACCCCCATGTGATATATATGCTGTATAGTTTTCTTTCAACTTCTTCCATTTTACGTTTTTTCGATATATGTGATTGGTGTCTTCCAATCCATCTATTCCAAAAATAATCAAAGTTCTATTAAGACTTGCCATTTGTTTCCAGAACTTTTTATCTCTAGTTCCACCATTAGTTGAAATATGAATCCAAACATGTTCAGGTAAAGAATCTTCAAACCATTTACAAATATTAAAAAGTTCGGGATGTAATGTGGGTTCATCTATATTACCACAAAGGTGGATGTGCATTAAGGAATCAAATTTTTCAAGAGGTAACCATTTTTTTAAATTATCTAATGATATTTCTAAAGAATTTAAATGTTTTTTATAGACAAATTCGGGTAAAATTGTATATTTTGCACGTTCACAAGAAGGACATTTAGCATTACAAAATGAAGTTATTTCTAATTGGAGTCTTCTCACTTGATTTAACTTTAATGGCCACATTTAATAGTCCTCTAAAAATGAAACTTTAAATTCTGAACATTTCGGTTCAATGTCATTAGTGAAAAAATCATTTATTTGTTTTGCAAAAATAACATGATTATCATACGACAAATGACTATTTCTACTATCTTTACCAAAAGAAAATGTATTGTCTTTTAATGTGTTGTCTTTTTCTGTATATTTGCTTCGTTTATTCGTAAGATTAGGAGACAATATCATTCTTTCGAATCGTGATATTAACTCCATACTTTTAGATACTATAAAGCAATTATCTGGAATTTTAAGCTGATTATTATAAAATTTAAATGGATATCCTAAGCCCGAACTTGGCCAAATTAGTATTTTTTTATAATGTATAGATTTTGATAAAATAAAAGTCACAAAAAGAATGTTTAAAATTCTATACAATCCAGAAGAATAAAACGATTCAAAATCTTTAAAAATTCTATCTGACATATCGATTACATTATCATTAAGTGTAGGAGGAAATATGTAATTTTTATTTTCGTTCATCAAATTATAAATCAATAATGCATGTGCTTGATCATTGGGTGTTTCAAGATAATCAAATGCTACTCTATTCATATCTGGTAAGCAAAAAAGCAAAAAATCACCATAATCATCTAATTTCATAAACTTTTCTATACACCATTGGGCTCCAGTACCATATTTTGAGAAGTTTCTAAGATTAAACTCATACTTATTCTCCAATATATCAGTCCAAGTATCACTAGCCTGCTCTTTAGATGAAGTGTCTGAAAAACTATCACCAAAAATATCAATAGTCATAAGTATTCTTTCAATTTGTGATATACAAACAATGCTTCTTCTGGTGCTTTTTGAAATGTTTCCAAATATTTTGTATATAATACAAATTCTTTACAATAGTCTACATTAAAATCATTATTATTCAATACTCTCTGAATAAATTCATCATTGGGCAATTCTTTTTTTATTTCATCTGGTAAATATTCTGGACTTAAATGTTCGGGAGAAAAACAATTAGTTTTTTTCATTCTTATTCCCAAATTTGATAAATATTTTTCTGTATCTTGCATATTAAAAATATTATAATTTGTCATAACAAAATTAGCCCAAACACCACTTGACATATCACCATACGTATATTCTTTATTATCTTTTAATAAGTTTTTCCATCTTAAAGTATTTCTTTCCCATACATCCATTTTGAGTCCCAATCGCACCCATTCGCCAATAGGTCCAATACCATCTATACTTGTCATAATCATAACTCTTTTCAATTTTTGAATAAAATTTTGCCAAGATTTATGTACAAATCTTGAACAATTAGTATTCATAGAAAAAAATATAGTTTCATAATTAATATTTTTATCAAGCATTTCAAAAAAATTAGGAGAAAATTCTTTTTGAATCGTGGGCTCTCCACCAGTAAAGGATAAATGTTTTAGTCTACTAAAATCAACTCCATCATAATTTGGTTTTATTTTATCTATTTTCCCTTCTCGTTCTTCCCATACTGAACTTGATTCTGGCTTACATGTAATACAAGCAAAATTACACTTATTGTCAAACGACATTTCAAGACCTTCAAGAAAAAAATCTTCTTGATATGAATGTTCTTGATTAATAACTTGTCTTTGAGAAAGTTCGCCTATCGAATCATAATAATAACAAGGCTCACATTCTTTAATATATTCATTATTCAGCATTCGTTCTCTTAGGGTATTCATTTCTTTACCCATAAATGCACCAATCACATTTGTATATTTTTTATTAATAGGAGGATGATAGCAACATGTCCTATAAGTCCCTTCAGGACCTCCGGTCATTCTGCTAAATGGAGCCATGCAAAAGGTGGTCATAAGAATCTACGTTAAGTGCTATGAAAAATTGATATACGTTATCTTTAAAAGCATATGCATCATGCCACTTTAAAGTATTAATTAAATACAATCTTCCGGGTTCTATATTTTCTTCAGCTTTATATAATTCATGTTCTTGGGAGGTTTCATTCCACATACAAAAACCGTCTGAAGTATCTTCTGATTTAAATCTTAAATACATTCCATCAGGATTTGTTGTTCCCCACAGCCTAAACCAACGAACAGGATGCCAAGTGTCATAATGTGGTTTGAAATTTGCTTTCGTATGCCATTTCAAAATGCAACTTCTAACCATATATTTTTTTATATCATTCAATGGATCAAACGAAGAAGCACTAAGAGCAGAAGTTGGTTCTGTAAAATTAATTTCTAATTCTAATTTATCTGTGTCAATATTGTTTTGTATATCTTTATAAAATTTAGTAAATCCTTCTGGTGTATCATCATATCCTAAATTAACGAAATTCCATCTATCCAACGGCCAACATACTGGTTCAGGATCATTATCAAGTCTACCATTCTTGTTCACTAAAGGCAATCCATATCTGGGCAAGTCTGTAAACTTATCTCCCCATTGCTTAAAAAATGACTGATATTGTTGCATATCATCTAAAAAAGAGTCAACATCTATACGTATATCTAGGGGGACTAAATTTTGTTTATGTAGGTCGTTATATTCTTTTTCAGGTATAATAAAGGTCATAATATGCCTTTTTAGCAGATGCACTAAATGAATCCAAACTCAAATTACATAGATGTTTAGATAATTCAAAACCCTTATGAACACTTTCCCAAAAAGTATCATAAGGAAGTGATGTATCGAAATTACTTATTTGCCAGCAAGATTTTTGAAATGAATTAGGAAAATAGGGCACTTCATCAGAGTCTTCTTTCAATTCTGAATTCTTAACCTTATAAAAATAAGCAATTCGTTTGCTCAACCACTCTGAAAATAAATCATTTGTTGGTAGAGTAGCAAATAATAACATACCTCTTTTATCATTTAACATTGATATTTTTCTATATACACCATAATCTGATGCTATCTGTAATATAACTTTCTGATAATCATGAGGTATAAATTTGTCATGATCTATACAAAAATCTATTGTATTATCCCAAGTTTTATCAGGATAAGGTATACTTCGTACTTCAAACGCAAATTTCATCTGCTCATCTCCAATTTAACTTTCCAATCAACTGGAAAGGGATCATCATAAAAATCTTCGATAAGATCATTTGCCCAGCAGGCTAAACCAGAACTCCAATGTTCCATAACATCAATTGAATTGACTGCTGAGGTCGTAAAAAATTCATGATTAATATACGTTTCCATGGTTTTACCATTCCAAAAATTATCATTAGTTATTTGACCACCAGTTAACCTTTCTACAAACTCTCCGTCATCGTATATTGGATGTATAAAAGATGAAACATCTGTACCAAAAACATTATGAACGTGTATATGAGGAAAGTTCCACTTGCCACACATGAATTTTTTATGTTCTTCTCTTATCCATTGCAATAGCCATCTATAAGCCTCATCTTCTGTGTTAAAACATAATACATGATTCACATAAATTCCATTCGACCATATTAAAAATATAGGCAATGGCCACATACCTTCATTTTCTTTTAGATTATTTTTTGTATTTACAATTTCTCTACAGCAAGGATTTCGTGTGCATCCATCACGATACTTATCAATCGTAATATGTCTTTCTGGACTATAAAGCTCCTTGGAATTAGTCCAGAGATGGTCTTCTACATTAAGTCTTAAATTGTATCCAAACATTGTTTATAAATCCTTAACGATTCTTCTGGTATTTCATCTAAAATCTTCAAATATTTTGTGTATTCTATAAATTCTTTTACTCTATTTTTATCATATGTACCAGAATTGAATATTTTCTCTACAAATTCTCTATGAGTATCATTGTAAAATAACATTGTCTGCATTATATCATTTTTAATTGTATCTGATAGATAAGCGACATTCAACTTTTCTGGTGAATAACAATTTCTCAAATCAAGAATAATATCATTCTCATCTGCCCACTTCATAGAATCATAAACATTAAAAACATTATAAGGTTGCATAACAAACATTATTCTTAAACCTGTAAGATATGGTGGTCTTAACTTATAATTCGGATTTCCATTCCTTTCAAATTTACTTTGATCAAACCAAGTCTTCCATTTTTTCAAATTCCTTTCAAATCTACTCATTTTTAAACCTTTTCGACAAAATTCTCCAACTTCGCCTACTCCATCTAGACTTAAATATATTAACACATTATCACTTCGTTCTACAAAATCAAAAAATTCTGATTTAGGAAACACAGAATTATTTGTAGCCATCGTAAACATTTTTGCAGACCTATCTTCAAAAAAATCACCATCATATTCTGGCATTATGAATGGTTCTCCGCCAGAAATTGTCATCAAATCAAGATCATTCACCCCATCAAGCATATAAGTGTTAGTGGGTTTATTTTTTTTTGTCTGCATTGGTTCTTTTTCCCACATACTACTAGCATCAGAATTACAAATTGTACATCTAAAATTACATTTATTTGATGGATATATTTCTACTTCTTTTAATTTTGCTTCATGGGACTCATTATGGCAAGAATTTATACTCTCTCTTAAACTCATCAAACCAATAGATTCTAAATGATAACAATATCGACATCCATCTAAAAATTCACCATCAATCATTTTCTGACGGAGATTTTGCATCTCCTCACCTTCAAATGCTTCGGATAAAGTTTTATATTTTCCATCTGGAATAAAAACTTGTTTTTCAATATTTGTCCCATCACCACTTATTTCTCCATAATGAGTACAAGTATTCAGGTTTCCATTCCACCATTGAGTCATTCTTACGAATGGACTCATACAAAATGTAGACATTCTTTAGGTACCTTTGCAAATGTATTTAAATATTTCGTATATTGTTGAAATTTTTCATAAGTTGTCTCTGAATATTCTCCTTTATTTAAAACATCTAATACAAATTCTTTATGATTATTATCATAAAACTTAGATTCTCTTATGTTCTCTTTAAATTTATCGGGCAAATATGCAGGACACAAATAATTAGGCTCAAATGCAGTTGTTAGCATTACACGATCCCTCATATTAAATTTTTCAATGTATTTAAGTGTATCTGTTAAATTAAAAACATTATAATTATTTAATACAAAATTTATCCAAGGACCTTCATGTCTAGAAGTCGCATCATAAGTTCTATCAGAGAAAAATTCTAACCATCGTATAAAGATTTTACGCCAAACTCTTTCTTTCCACCCCAAACGACAGAATTCACCCACTTCACCTATACCATCTAATGAAATTCCTATACAAACATTTTTTAATTTAGATAAAAATTTCATCCATCTAACACTAGGAAATGCTGAACAATTAGTAACCATTTGAAACCAAACATTTTCATCCGTCTTACTCTCTATTAAATCCCAAAAATCATCAGTATAATAAGGATCAATAGTTGGTTCACCTCCCATTATGGTTATTTGTTTTAAATTATTAATACCAGACAATTCGGTGGGGAGTTTGTGAGAAATTTGACTATCTACAAATCTAAATTCTTTATTTCTAGATTCCCAACCTGAAGAGGCAGATTCGTCACAAGTGACACAAATAAAATTACATTTATTAGATGCCGCAAAATCTAATTCACGTAACTTTGTAGATGGGGGCTCAAGATATCTTTCGTTTATGTCTTGTCGGCAAGAATATTGATTAGAATCATCATAAAAATAACACCATTCACATTCTGGTCTTCGTTTACCATCTCTCATTTCCTGTCGAATAACTTCCATTTCGTCACTCAAGAATGCATCTTGTATAGTTTTGTGATTATTTTTTAAGGGTGGGTGATATACGCAAGTTCTTAGTTCACCATTCGGCGATCTAGTCATCCTAGTGAAAGGTGAAGCACAAAAATACTTACTATCGGAAATACGTTTTATCAATTTTCAAGTTTTCAAAATTAGAATTTTTAGCATTAAATAAACTGTCTCGTAATTCTTCTTCGACAATATGGAAATAATTCCATTCACTTTGTTTACCAAGATCAGACAATTTTCGGTCTCCCTTATTCAATCCTTGACCATATTTTTCAGAAATATAAAATATAAAATCATTTTCAGTTTCTATTTTGATTTGTACATTTCTATCTAAATCAGGAGGAGTTTTAGTAAAAATCCAATTATCTTCGATCTTATCTTTTTTTGCATATTCAATTAAATCATCTTTAGTAGAAATATTAATAGTATCAAATTTTTCTCTATTCATATATTTCATATAACCCAAGTATTGACACGTTCTTAAACAAGTCAACAAATCTGTATTAATATACACAGGCTTAAATTTTACATCATATTCTGTCACAGGACCATATTTACTTGTAATCAAACCTAAAGGAAAATCATTATCATCAAAATGATTTAAATAGTCTGCAAATAGATCAATTACATCTTCTTCACCATTAGGATATAAAAAAATAACATTATATTCACATAAAAATGTATCAAAATATACAAATTTATTTAAAGGTTCGCCTAAATTATTAAAATGATCATTGTGGGTGGAAGTTTCTCTGATTATCTTTTCCATAGTACGACATGTTTCTTTCTGAGATATAGCAGAAAGCCATCTAACTATGGTAACAAATCCATTCATAATTTAAAATTGAGTACTATCAACCGTTACACCTAAATCTGTAATTGCTGTAAAAAAATCATCAGAAAATGTGGCAGTTTTTGATGCATTAATGGCCACTTTTAATTCATCCTCGTAATACTCTACACCATAAGGTATTACATCTGATATTTTATTAGATTCAATATTTAATTCCATTCCTCTAGACTCATACATTAAATATTCAAAATCTTTATCATTTGTTATTGTATTGTCGGGATAATCAGTCCAAATTTTGTCCACCTCACTATCAATTGCCCATGTTTCAAATTTTGTCGCATCATCAAGAACTAAAGCATTAAAAGCAGACTCATCACTAAATCTTTTATATCCTAATTCTAAACTAGCCCTCATTTTTCGAACTAAATCATCCGCAATTGTTATAGGTCTAATCTTCGATTCAAACTCATTTAATGGACCATATTTGCTAACAATATATTCATCGGGAAAATTTGTATGTGTAGATGTGGTCAAATAATCAACGTATTGATCAATCATTTTTTGTTCAGAAGTATACAAAAGTATTGCATTATACTCCTTAGTATCGGCAACATAATACACAAATTTAGTAACAGGCTCCCCTAAATTATCAAATTGTAAATTATGTTCTCTTTTCAATAATATCAATTGTTCCAAATCATATCCATCACTTACTGTAAATTCAGAGTCAATATATCGTGTTATATTAATAAAACCTATCATGTAGTTCCTTATTATTTTACATTTAATTTATCAGATCATTTATTTATATACGAATTTGTCGTATTGCATTTTCTTGCTTCGTTTTGCTTCATCAAATTCATCATAATCTGTATATTTAGAAAACTTTTCATCAAAATCTGTTAGATAGAAAAAATTACTCATTACATTTGCAAGTATTTTATGATCTTTTTTACGTAGATGATTTACACACTTTTCACCATCGAAAGATTTTCCCGTAACTCCTACTCTAATTAAAGGAAAATCAAAAACTTTAAAATCTGGATCATTTAATTTAGATATTTTATATGTTTCATGAAAAATAAAAAAATTATTAAAACAAGTAAAAATTAATATTTTTAATTTTTTTATAACCGCTAAATGTTTTAAATATAGTATACTTTTTAAATTATATCTTTCAATTTCTTTTATACAAGTCTCATAAAAAACATCCATATGATCTTTATAAGGCTCAAGATCATCTAAGCTGGAGTCGGGGTCAATCTCAGGAGCCCACTTCTTACCTCTGCTCGGCCCTATCTTATATCTAAGTTCATAATAATATGAAACGTTTACTTCATCTTTACTGCTTTTTAAAAAGTTGAAAGGTATTCTTTTAGCATCAGATAAAAAAACTATAAATTTATCCTTATCATTTACACTTCCATCTTCTATTTTGTCATAAATATTATCCATAATATGCATACTGCCTATACCCGACAATGCAAAATTATGTTGTTCTTCTCCACTGATAGAGTATAAATGATCATGCCAAGTAGTGTAATCGTGACTGGGTTCATTGGGCTTGGCAAAACTATCACCGAAAATCCAAATATTCGACATGCTTTCTCTATTTTACATTTAATCTATCAACCCATTTTGTTGTCATTTTTAAACACTCATCAATATCTATATCCCAAACAGATTGATCTATTCCATAAATTTGTACAATGTTTCTATTAATTAACCATTTAGTTTTTGATTTCTTAACCAATTGATCAATTCTAGATCCCAAATTAGTTGTTATAACTATATTCTTATGACTATTTATCGTCTCACAGGACTTAATTGATATTCCAGCCATCACATTTGAAAAAAACTTTTCTTCTAAAAATTCTCCCCAACATCTAGGCCTATATTTTGTTGTCGTTGCTCTGGTTAATATTCTAAATGTATTTGGAATAAATTCACTTATATCATCAATTCCAGACAGCATTGCAAGTTTATCATCATTAAAAAACAGTAAACATTTAATCATTTTTTCAATATTCAAATGATCAATATCATAATTCAGTCTTCTTTTTTTCCATTCAGGTATATATTTTTGTATTTCCTTATAATCAGTATATCGAAAATTCCTAACCGTTATCATAAGATGCGGATCTCACTATTTTATTCATTTTATTGACTTCAATTTTTTCAACTTTTCGTACATTGACAGGTGAATCTTTATACCATTCTTGAACTTCTTCCTTAACCCTTAACTCTTCTTCATCACCATCAAAATAAATCCACACTTTGTCCTTTTTTATCGTCAACATACATCGATTTACATTTGTATTGTCCAATACATATCTCTCTATCGTTTCTGGCTGTATACGAGAACAATTTAATGCTAATATATTCTTTTTTCGTCCTACTACTTTTAAATCATTATCAACTATATCACCTGATTGCCAATATGAATCTTGTCCTTTCCACTTCACAAACAATTCTTTTTCTTCAACATAATGTTCTATTAATGGTGATAAATTTTGACCTATTTGTCTTTCATCTTCAGAATTTGAAATTGCAGGAGGAACTTCAGTTGAACCATATAAATGATGAAATTTTATAGCACCTTTAGATAACACATCATCTTTAATTCCTTCAGGTACAATATCTGCACCACAAGATACAGTTATGTTTGTAAAATTAAAAAACGTCCATTTAGTTGTCTTCTTTAATACTCTATAAACTGCTGGTAATATGAATGCATGGGTAGATTCTTTTATCTCATCAAGATAGTCATATGGATTGAACATCCTAACTTTTAAATTACAACCAGATATCAATGCAGGAAGAACCGATAAAACTGGATATCCAATAGATGCGGCAGGTAAAGACATATTAACAATATAATCATCTTTCACATAATTATTATATCGACAATTCTCTTCAGCAACCATTTTCATAAGCTCATAAGAATGAACTATTTTTTTTGGTTTACCCGTAGAACCAGAAGTATAATATATAAAATCTTCTTTTCGTTCAAACTTTCGTATTATATCTTCTGTTTCTTCTTTATAATCTATTGCTTCAATATTTTGGCGCATAATATTTCATTTTATTCAAATAAACACCCATCTGACACCAAATACCTGATGGAAAAATCCATTGATAAGATGATGTATATTTTTGATAATTGTCCCAAATAAATTTATCATCTGCACCTTTTTGAGAATCAATCCAAAACTGAGAATCTTTTCTACTACTTAATGTATAATGTGCTAATTGAAATCTTAAACCATCATTCCATATTCTTCTCATGATACGATTATAAGATTTTTTACTATAACCTCTTTTGATAGTATTTGCTAATTGTGTTATACCACTTTGAGTCATAAACAATGCAGTTGCTTCAAGAGGATCTACAAAACCAGAAGATGATCCTATTGTAACAACGTTTTCTGACCACGGATTTTGTAAAATCATTGGTTCCCAATTAATAAGTCTAGGATGATCAAGCATAGGAACTCTGCCATAACCCTCATATATTTCTTTAAACTCTTCTAAAGCAACTTCTTTACTGCAATGTTTTGATGAAAAGATATAACCCATACCAACTCTGTTTTGAAGAGATACCTCAAAAGTCCATCCATATTTTCTTGCAATAGATTTTGTAACATCAGAATCACATGAAGATTTTTCCATAGGACAAACCCAAGCGGAATCAACAAAATGAAATTCTGATATTTTCATCTTAGTAAAATCTTTGACAAATTTCCGTTTAAATCCAGTACAATCAACATAAAGATCAAATCCTTTAGGCAACACATCAAGTTCTTCTTCAATATATACAGTTTTTTTACAAGATTGTTTAACAAGTTCAGCAGAGGATTCTGCACATATATGATAAGCATAATCGGCTCTGGAATCAGGACTATCAAACTCTTTGTAGAAATTTTCTTCGATTATTTTTCCAGTTTTATCAAAATTTGATGGATCTGCCATCATTTTATCAAATTTATTATCATCATTAAACCAAAAACGTGTAACGAAAGGTTTATCAAATTTCGGATCATTCCAACCTTCTTTATAGTTGCCGTATTTCAAGACTGCATTAGAGTTTTTAACCCAATCCTTCTCTTCAATACCTAATTCTTCCCACCACCATTTTAATTGTGGCAATGTAGATTCTCCTACACCTAATCCAGGAATATTCGGGGAATCATAAAGTACAATATCCCAATCTGGAAGATGCTTCTCAAAATATCCAGCAGTCCACCAACCCGCAGTACTTCCTCCTATAATACACAGTTTCATTGTTATATCTCTATTGAATGACTGACTTTATAATATTCAATGATATCATGGATAAGAAGAAACCCCTCAATATCATCTCTCAATGAAATTGAATCCAAATAAAGTTTTTCTGTAGGATATCGTTGTGTTAATACTACAATATTTGAAGGAACGAATGTCATTGAAAATAAATCTTCACCAAACTCATTCGCTATTTTTTGATTGTATTGTCTAAAAGGATGGTTTTCTATAAAACTGTATAGGTAGTTTTTAATACCAATTTTATTTTCAAAATCTTTGTTAACTTTTATGACACTATTGGTTATTATCATACATGTGTAACGGTCTCAATATTTTTCATTTTTTTCAAAGTAGGAAATTTAAAATCTTCAGTATGATGTTCTCGTCTATCTCTTGTTTTATCAGCAACACCTATTCCCATAAGTAAAATTGGTGATTCTCCTAAAATTTCCGCAACTGCTTTAGAATCCATACACTTACAACATCCTGTAGCATAACCAAGTTGTGTAGCAACAACATTTACATATCCTGCCGCTATACCAATAGCCATCGACCTATCTTCTGACCAATCATCATCCTCTTGTCTTTGAAGCAATGAATCTTCATTTTTAGTAAAGGCTAACAACAGTTGTCCTAGAACTTGAGGATTTGTATACATTTTGTGTGATTCTTGTCGATTTTCATCATATGAGTTTTCTTCTCTCAGTTCAGGATCATAATCTGAATAAATCGGACCGAAACCTTTAGTATTATCATGTATTTTTTCAATCATCTCTCTGTTCTCAATAACATGCAACTTATAAAAATTTAAATTTTGCTTTGACGGACAATTGGTGGCAGATTCAATAATTAAATTTTTATCTTCTTCGGGTATTTGTTTATTCAAATCCCAATTTCTTTGACATTTTTGAGAC
>CEWR01019847.1_pt1 | contig 14070 bp, 9 predicted proteins | sample 356321 | NCBI WGS metagenome assembly CEWR01 (sample SAMEA2621551, study PRJEB7988) | marine metagenome | biome: marine biome (ENVO:00000447); feature: mesopelagic zone (ENVO:00000213); material: "saline water (ENVO:00002010), including plankton (ENVO:xxxxxxxx)" | depth 790 m
TACTTGACCGTGATGCGCACGCGATCATTGGTGAACGGGGCCAGCGTCAGTATCGCATTGGAGACCGCGTACGTGTCCAAGTATCACGGGTCGACAAGGAGGCTCGACATGTGGATTTTTCGCTAGTCCGAAAAATGGCGTGGAAAGATTGACTTGGTGATCGGAAGAAGGATACCCTCAGAAACCTTAGTTAAATGGCGACACTAGAATACAGTGCTACTCCGAATTTTCTGCTCAGAATCAGCGGGGCATTTCCTAGTGCACGCTACTTACAGGCATCACTAACACGATGAATAAGGAGCAACTTCAACAACTCGAGGAGCTTGATCGTGGGGTCCAAGAGCTTAGGGGGTACCTTTGACCTGGAATCACGCCAAGAGCGTTTGAGGGTCCTAGATCAGGAGATGGTCCAGCCAGGTTTTTGGGATAGTCCAGACCAAGCGAAAGCCACAATTGATGAATCAAACCGTCTCAAGGGATGGGTTGATCCTTGGTCGAGCTTAGATGCTCGAGTTTCTGAGTTGACCGCGTTGGTCGAACTCCTAGAAGAAGAGGAGGATGCTGAGCTCGACGCGGAGTTTACGCGTGGGCTTGCTTCAGTCGAAAAAGATCTCGAAGTGCTTGAGGTCAGGACCATGCTTCAAGGTGGCGACGACCACCGAGACGCGCTTGTGACAATCCACCCAGGTGCTGGGGGACTAGAATCACAGGATTGGGCGGGGATGCTCATGCGTATGTATACGCGGTGGTCTGAGCGTCGAGGATTTGGAGTTGAGGTGTTGGATCTTCAGTCGGCGGAGGAGGGCGGAATCAAGAGTGCGACGCTTGAGATTAAGGGCGAGTGTGCCTACGGATATCTCAAAGCAGAAGGCGGCGTACATCGCCTTGTTCGCATCTCTCCATTCGATCAGCAGTCGCGACGTCACACGTCCTTTGCAAGCGTATTCATATACCCGCTGGTTGAGGATGGTATCGAGATTGACATTGATGAGTCAGATCTTCGCATTGATACCTATAGGGCTTCCGGCGCGGGTGGACAGCATGTTAACAAGACGGACTCAGCTGTGAGGATCACACATGAGCCGACCGGTATTGTTACAACATGTCAGCAAGAGCGCTCTCAGCATAAGAACAGAAGCACGGCCATGAAGATGCTTAGAGCCGCACTGTATCAGCATGCTCTGCAGGAACAAGAGCGTGAGCGGGCAGTACTCGAAGCGACCAAGACTGAAATAGGGTTCGGAAATCAGATCAGGTCTTATGTTTTTCAACCCTACACTATGGTCAATGATCATCGCACAGAACTCAAGATCACCAATGTGCAGGGAGTTATGGATGGTGACCTCGATCCATTTATTGAGGCATACTTAAAAAAGATTGGTGCGACCTCTGAGGCCTAGTAGCACTGGAGATATATGGACGACTTTAATCAGGTTTTACGAGCGCGGCACGAGAAGCTAGATGCCCTTAGAGAGAAAGGGATCGAACCGTTCGCTCACAGTTATATCCCTTCCCACCGATCCAATGAAGTCATCCTGGGTTTCGAGGAACTAGAGGCTCTGGAACGTTTGGCGGAGGGTGGTGAGGGAGAGCACTCTTCGGTTGCTGGCAGGATTTTGAGTTGGAGAGACCACGGAAAAAGTCATTTTGCTCATATTGGTGACGCAGGTGGATCAATCCAGGTTTACTTCAAGAGTGATATTATTGGCGATGAGTGTTTTGAGGAGCTGAGCCTTCTTGACCTCGGGGATTGGATCGGTGTTGAGGGACCAGCCTTCCGAACTCGAACTGGGGAGATCACGATTCGAGCGGAGTCCTACACTCTCCTAACTAAGTCACTGAGACCGCTGCCTTTTGGTAAGACCGAAGAAAATACTGAGACTGGAGAGAGGATTGAACATTCTGGATTTTCTGATCCAGAGACTCGTTACCGGCAGCGCTACGCAGATCTTGCTGTGCACCCTGCTCTCAGGAATGTGTTCGAAACGCGTACCAAGATTATCCGAGCGCTTCGGGGTTTCTTGGACTCTGAAAATTTCCTAGAAGTCGAGACTCCTGTCCTTCAGCCCCTGTATGGTGGTGCATCGGCTAAGCCATTTGTAACCCATCATGAAGCTCTAGGGTTGACCATGTACCTCCGTATTGCAGATGAGCTCTATCTGAAGCGTCTCTTAGTGGGTGGACTTGATCGGGTATATGAGATTTCAAAGGATTTCCGCAACGAAGGCTTGAGCCGGGTCCACAATCCGGAGTTTACGATGCTTGAGTGGTATCAGGCATTCACTGACTACAATGATCAGATGGTTTTGGTTGAGCGTATGGTAGGCCATGTGCTTGATGAAGTGGTGAGCAGTAGAGAATTGAGATACGGGAACGAGATATTTTCGTTTGAACCGCCTTTCCCACGGATACCTTTGGTAGGTGCTTTGTCAGAGGCTCTCGGAGTGGATGTCTTCCATTTAGAAGATGAGGTGTTGCGGGAGAAGGCGAAGGCTCTGGGACTAGACGATCTTGATACAGCGGGGCGTGGTAAGCTGATCGATAAACTTTTCGGTGCTCTGGTTGAGCCAGATCTGGTGCAACCGACATTCGTTATAGACCACCCAAAGGAATTGAGTCCACTTGCGAAGGAACATCGATCGGATTCGCGACTGACGGAGCGGTTTGAACTCTACGTCGGTCGGGTTGAGCTATGTAATGGCTTCTCTGAACTGAATGATCCCTTGGATCAAAGAGCCCGTTTCGAGGCGCAAGCCGGGCTGCGTGATGCCGGGGATGATGAGGCACAACAGATTGATGATGACTACGTGCGTGCTTTGGAGTATGGGATGCCACCAACAGGTGGTGTCGGATTGGGAGTGGATCGCTTTGTCATGATGATTACTGACCAGCCCTCAATCCGGGATGTCATACTGTTCCCGATCCTAAGGCCAGAGGAGTGACCGGCTTACTTCGTCAGGATCATCGTGATCGTCTGTACTGGTTCATTGCACGGCACTACCTCAGAGCCGGAAGAGGTCGCGGGCTCTTATCTCTTATCACCTGGATCGCTCTTGGGGGGGTAATCGTCGGAGTAACTGCGCTTGTCGTTGTGATAGGCGTAATGAGTGGCATGCAGAAGGATCTGCAAGCTAAGATTCTAGAGTCAACACCCCACATTATCGTACTTGAGTCTGGCACAACGCTTCGACTCCATGAATGGGAAGAAGTAGTCGATTTGGTTATGGAAGTGGATGGGGTTGTGGGGGCTGCGCCTTTTGTTCTCTCACAAGTTTCCGTGGCTCGTACCGGCACTGACGGTCTCTACCCTCAGTCAGCAAATCTATACGGAATTTCGATTGATACCGGGCGAGTCGCACCAACTGAGATGGAACGTCAGATCGTAGAGGGGATCTATAACCTTACGCTGCCTGAATCCGGGTTGTCCCCCCTATTGATGGGTGTGGGATTGGCGGATCGCATGCAACTCTTTGAGGGAGACACACTGCTGGTCGTCTCATTCGAGAATCTCAAGATGGACATTCTGGGTGGGCTTAACCCGACTATGCGGCAGTTTGAAGTAACGGGTGTTTTCACAACCGGCATGTACGACTATGACATGCAGAACGTGTATACCACCCTAGAGGCAGCTCAGGAACTTGTCGGGATCACAAATCCTGGTGTCGTCGGCGGGGTCGGGATAAGAACCAGACAGCCTGAACTCGCAGATGAGGTTCGCGCAAAGGTTCAAGAGTCATTGGGTTTTCCTTTTTATGCAGAATCTTGGATGACAACGAATAGGGCCCTATTCAGTGCCCTCCGCCTCGAAAAGATCGCCATGGGTTTGATCCTCGGTCTCATTGTGCTTGTTGCCGCCTTCAACATCGTGAGTACGCTTGTGATGGTTGTTGCAGATCGGACACGAGAGATTGGTATCCTCAAGGCGATGGGTATGACACGTAGCGGTATCATGCGAGTCTTTGTGTTGCAGGGTGCGTGGATTGGAGTCGCAGGGACAATGGTCGGTACCGTGTGTGGGCTTATTCTAGCCCTCCTGATCGGACATTTTGAGATTATTCGGATACCTCCAGATGTTTACTTCGTTGATCACCTACCGGTATCTCTGAACCCGTTTGATGTATTAGGAATTGTCGTAGCCAGTGTCACGATCTCCTTTGTGGCCACGATCTACCCAGCATGGAAGGCTTCCAGATTGGAACCAGTGGATGCTATTCGGCATGAATAATAAGGCATCTACTAGGCCCCCTGTTCTCAGCGCAAGGAATGTGCAGAAGAGCTTTGTTGGAGGTGACGGCACTCGACTAGACATACTATTGGGCATTGATCTGGATGTTGGATCAGGAGAACGCATAGCAATCACTGGAGCAAGTGGTACAGGAAAGTCTACGCTCCTCCATATCCTCGGATCTCTAGACCGCCCCTCCTCAGGTCAAATACTTATTGATAGCAAGGCAGTCTCGGAGTTGTCCGAGGATGAGTTAGCAGAGATGAGGAACCACTACGTGGGCTTCGTCTTTCAGTTTCACCATCTGCTCCGTGAATTTACGGCTCTTGAGAACGTGATGATGCCTGCCCTGATAGCTGGCGTGGCACAATCAGAAGCTCGTGATAGATCCAGAAAGCTTTTAGAAGAGGTTGGAGTAATCGGCCGAGAATCACACAAACCCCGGCAACTATCTGGTGGTGAGCAACAGCGAGTAGCAGTTGCGAGAGCGCTGGTTAACCAGCCGCTTGTTTTGCTTGCTGATGAGCCATCCGGGAATCTTGATACCCAGACGAGTCAGCGTTTGCACGATCTTATTTTCAAGCTTCGAGCAGGGCGTGAACTTTCAATGGTGGTGGTTACTCATAACTTAGATTTGGCACGTAGGGCAGATCGTGTGCTCGTTTTACAAGAAGGACGACTCGAACTGGCAGCTAAGGAGTAGCCCAGGGCAATGAGATCGAATCACCAAGGTCTACGTACCATTTCCTCAGAGGGCTTATAATTAGCTATGCCCGATGACCTCTGCGACAACTGCGGATCTAAGCCAGCAACGGTTAACCTCACACAGATAGAGAACAATGAGATGTTCTCGTACCATCTATGTGAGGATTGCGCTGCCAAAAAAGGACTGGAAGCAACTACTGAGCCTCCAGCCTCTCCTCTACCGGATTTTCTTGCCCAAATAGGTGATGAGCCCAGGGAAGAAGAAACTTCTGATAGCGAATGTTCATTCTGTGGATTGACATTTACTGCTTTCCGTGAGACTGGTCGGCTCGGGTGTCCGCACTGCTACGAAACTTTCGAGTCGCATTTGCGCCGACTACTCCGACGAGTTCACGGAGGCACCAAGCATGTCGGGAAGATTTACTTGCCATCAGACCCAACTGTGTCTGAGATAGAGAAGCGGATGGAGGCGCTGCGCAAAAAGCTCAACAGGGCAGTAGACACAGAGAATTTTGAGCGAGCTGCAGAGCTAAGAGATAAAATACGTTCATTAGAACCGGTATGATAAGCATGTTGCCTCTTAAGAGCTTTCCTGTGTAGGTGATGAACGATTTTACCACGATTCCGGACTACGGGTTGAGCTGGCTAGAGGCTAGCGGTGACCATTCGGATATTGTGCTTTCAACCCGAGTACGCCTAGCGCGGAATCTTCAGGGTCATGCCTTTGGAGCTCGGGCCCGTGTAAATGACCGGCAGGCTGTACTGGCCAATTTCAAAGAGGTTTTTGCGCGTTCTGAAAGCTTAATGAAGGGCACATTACTTGAAATGAAGGATCTAGGCCCCAGGGCCAGACGTATTCTTCTAGAGCGACGATTGGTGACCAGCGATCTGCTTGGAAAAGCTGAAGGTGATCCACCAGCCGGAACAGCTGTTCATGTTTCACACCGTGACCCTCTTAGCGTGATGGTCAATGAGGAGGATCATCTTCGAGTACAGAGCCTGCTTTCAGGGCTCCGAATTCAGGAGTCCTGGGAAATTGTAGATTCTCTTGATGAGGAGTTGGGTCAAGAGCTTCCTTATGCATTTCACCATGAATTTGGATTTCTCACGAGTTGTCCTACCAATGTGGGCTCGGGACTTCGAGCCTCGGTCTTCATGCACTTACCGGGTCTTGTGCTTACTAAAGAGATCGGAAAAGTGCTGCAGAGCTTAACTCAAGTTGGCTTGACTTTTAGGGGCCTCTACGGTGAGGGTTCGGACGTTGTCGGCAACTTCTTTCAGGTTTCGAACCAAACTACCCTGGGGAAGAGTGAGGAGGATCTAGTTGATCATCTCGATAAAATTGTCAGACAGGTCATCCAGTATGAAATGCAGGCCAGACAGGTACTTTTAAGAGACGCACGGGGCGTGACGGAGGATAAAATATGGAGGGCCTATGGCCTATTGCGTTATGCCAGGGCCCTATCCTTTGAAGAACTGATGAATTTATTGTCAGGGGTGCGCCTCGGATTGAGTCTGAAACTACTCCCGGGGCTCCGTGTATACACTCTGAACAAAATGATGATATTTACGCAGTCTGCCCACTTAGAGCAGGCTGTAGGGAGAGATTTGGAATCTGAGGAAAGAGATTCTCATCGGGCCGCATATGTGAGACGGGTCCTTAACTCAGAAGGTGATGTGACAGCGAATTCGTGATGGTAGAACTAGAATGCTCAGACTAAACAATCCTAATTTACGATGAACTACAACTTCACTGACCGGGTCCGAAAAGTTTTGGCTATGGCTCGCGAAGAAGCGATCCGTCTGCAACACGATTATGTCGGAACTGAGCATATTCTGCTCGGCTTGATCCGTGAAGGTGATGGTGTAGCATCGGCAGTGCTCATTACTCTCAATGTTGACCTTGAACAGATTCACGAACGTGTAGAAGAGTCAGTCCGGAAGGGAAAGGCGACGATAGCGCTTGGAGAACTTCCCTATACTTCTCGTGCGAAGAAGGTTCTTGAGTTTGCGATGTCCGAGGCTCGGGACTTCAACCATTCATACGTGGGGACTGAGCATCTGCTGCTGGGTCTTCTGCGAGAAGAGAAAGGTATTGCAGCTCAAGTCCTGAACTCGCTTGGCGTAACGCTCGAAGAAGCTCGAGGAGAGACCCTCAAGGTATTAGGGTCTTCAGATGCAGAGACATCTGAGCCGGCAGGGATCGGCGGCGGGGGAAGTGATGCGTCTCCTGGGCAAGACGATAAGAAATCTAAGACTCCTGCTCTTGATCATTTTTGCAGAGATCTTACTGAGCTGGCTCGCAAGAATGAACTTGATCCAACCATTGGCCGCGAAGCTGAAATTGAAAGGATTATTGAGATCCTTTGTCGGAGGAAGAAGAACAATCCTGTTCTAATTGGAGAACCGGGAGTGGGTAAAACCGCCATTGTCGAGGGCCTCTCACAATTAGTTGCGAGTGGTGAAGTTACAGACGCACTTAAGGATTACAGGGTCCTCGCACTGGACATGGCTGCAGTAATTGCGGGCACCAAATACCGTGGCCAATTCGAAGAGCGGTTGAAGGCAGTAATGAATGAGATCCAACAGACTCAAACGGTAATTCTATTTATCGATGAGATGCATACCCTGGTTGGTGCGGGAGCTGCTGAAGGAGCCATTGATGCATCTAATATGCTTAAGCCTGCACTCTCCCGGGGTGAACTCCAATGTATTGGAGCCTCAACCCTAAATGAATATAGAAAATACATTGAGAAGGATGGGGCACTAGAACGGCGTTTCCAGCCGGTGATTGTGGATCCCCCTGTAGTTGAGGAGACAATCGAGATACTCCGGGGTCTGCGAGGTCATTACGAGGACCATCATCGCATTGTGATTCCTGATGATACACTTGAACATGCAGCTAAGCTTGCTGACCGCTACATCACGGATCGCTTCCTTCCCGATAAGGCGATTGATGTCATCGATGAAGCGGGTGCTCGCGCCCGGATCGCTAGTCAGGTCCCTCCACCTGAGGTTGAAGGGCTCAAGGACCGACTTGCTGAGATTGGACAGAAGAAGGAAACAGCGATTGGTGATCAGGATTTCGAACGGGCTGCTGAGCTTCGTGATGAGGAACGAGAATTCAGTAAGCTGATTCGAGCGAGGCAGGAAGAGTGGGAAGAGGAAAGAAAGCAACACCGGCCGGAAATTTCTCCTGATGATGTAGCGTTTATTGTTAGTCGGTGGACTGGAATCCCCGTAACGAGGATTCGCCAGACAGAATTAGATCGACTAGTCCATATGGAGGATGAGCTCCACAAGAGAATTGTCGGCCAACAAGATGCGATTGAAGCTGTCAGTCGAGCGATTCGCAGGAGTCGAGCAGGGCTCAAGGATCCCCGAAGGCCGATCGGCTCTTTCATTTTTTCTGGACCGACAGGTGTAGGAAAGACAGAGCTTGGACGCGCACTCGCGGAATTCCTGTTTGCGGACTCTGAAGCTCTGATTCGGGTCGACATGAGTGAATACATGGAGAAGTTTTCTGTTTCACGTCTGATCGGAGCACCTCCGGGATATGTGGGCTATGAGGACTCTGGCGCACTCACCAAGGCCGTTCGCAGACGGCCATACTCAGTAGTACTGCTAGACGAAATTGAGAAGGCGCATCCAGACGTATTTAACATCTTGTTACAGGTACTTGACGAAGGCCATCTGACGGACAATTACGGCCGTGTGATCGACTTTAAGAACACTGTGCTCATAATGACATCGAATCTTGGGGCACGAGATATTTCAAAAGGACGAGGACTTGGCTTCCAGACAGGTGATGCAAAATCAAGCTACGAAATAATGAAGGATAAGGTTCAGAGAGAGATCGAGCGGGCTTTTAATCCGGAATTTTTGAATCGGGTAGATGACACAATTGTGTTCCACCCACTCTCGAAAGACGAGATCGCCCAAATCGTTAGCATACTTCTCGCTGATGTACGGGGTCGCCTAGCGGAAGAGGGTATGACACTGACCCTAAATGAAGCAGCGGTTCAATTTCTAGTAGAAGAAGGGTATGACGAGAAATTCGGAGCGCGTCCTCTGAAACGAGCGATACAGCGTTTCCTAGAGGACGCGCTTTCGGAGAAAATTCTCATGGCCGAGTTCAGCGCGGGTGATGAAATTGAAGTGGATATAGATCCCTCAGGGGTGGGACTCATGCTCCGAGCGGAGCCTGCAACTAAGACGTGATTCGACACAACTTTAGAAGTCTACTTGCTCTTGTGAAGGCCACCGCAGTAGCGGCGGCCTTCTTCACGGTTGTACTTACGGCTTCCCCTGAGATGCTGTCTGGATGGCAGGGACAGCAAGGCATCGTTTCGGTTGACACTGTAATAGTTGAGGGGGCCTCTCAGCGTATCCAAGACCAAAGCGTCTCTGGTATATTCGGTATTCAAGCGGGCTCAGAGATTACTTACAGGGATATTCAACGCGGCATCAAAGCGTTACACGCGACTGGTCAATTTAGTAATATTGTTGTTCGTGCAAGAGGCACCTCACCGGTCGAGCTTGTAGTCCAGGTTGAAGAATATCCCCGTGTTCGTTCGGTCCAGATCAATGGCCTGGAAAGTATTTCAGCCCGTCAAGTTCGAGATACTACAAATCTTGAGCCAGGCTTCCCAGTAAATCGGCAGAGGATCCTGGACGCGAAAGCTTATGTCCGTCAAGAATTGTCAAGTAAGGGGATTCCGTTTGCTCAGATTGAGGAACGGCTGGTCCCAGTTGCTGGCGTACTTAATGAGATTGATCTGATAATAGATGTCATTGAAGGGCAACGCGTCACTGTGTCGCGTGTAGAGTTTCTTGGTAACGAAGGGATCGCCGAGGATGAATTGCATGGAGCAATGTCAACGAAATCCGAAGGTTTTTGGTGGTTCCGTTCCGGTGATTTTGAAGCATCGAGGCTTCAGGTAGACCTTGAAGAAAATCTCCCACAGTTCTACGGATCTCAGGGATATCTAGATTTTCAGGTAATCTCTGATACGGTAATCGTTGATCCAAACACTGGAAAATCAATCTTGCGGGTCCAAGTTGATGAAGGTGAGCAGTATCGGCTGGGGTCATTCCGTGTGAATGGAAACACACAATTCACGACTGAGGAACTGGAAATTCTTTTCAGGGAATCAGGGGGCGGTATCTTCAGTAGCCTTGGATTTGGCGGAGGAGATTCAGAAGGAGCCGGCGGCCAAGTCTTCGATGCTGCTAAGTTCAACGAAGCGATGCTCGCGGCTGAAGAGCAGTATCGGAATGAGGGCTATCTGTATATACGAATCAATCCGGTGATCGATAGAAAGCCTGGCGCGAACGGCGAAAGCCCAATTGTGGATGCCGTCTGGGAAGTGGTTGAAGGGACTCCAGCGCTGGTAAATCGTATCGCGATCATAGGCAACGAATACACCTACGAGTGGGTTATCAGAAACCAAATCTTTGTTCTCCCCGGAGATGTTTATAGTCAGAATCGTGTACTCCGAAGCTATCAAAACATTTCATCGCTGGGCTTCTTTGAAGCTCCCATGCCGTTTCCGGACATTCAGCCTAACGAAGATGGTGATGTAGATATCACTTTCAGTGTGGTCGAGAAGCAGACCGGTTCAATCAACTTTGGTACATCTATGGGTGGAGGATACGGGCTCTCAGGGTTTATTGGATACCAGCAACCAAACCTGTTTGGTAAGGCAAAATCAGGTAGCCTCCGTTGGGACTTTGGGCGATACCTTAACAGTTTCGAGGCGAGCTACACCGATCCTGCACTTTTCCAGTCTTTGCTGTCAGGATCGTTGTCCCTGTTCAATTCACGGGACCGTTTTTTCCAGTTTTCAACTGGGCGAAGATCTCGTCTTGGCGCATCAACTCGAGTTGGGTTCCCGTGGCCGAATTCTCGTGTAAGTCGTGTTTTTCTAGGGTATAGCATCTCCCGAACTAAGTATGAACTGTTCAGTGACGTGGAAGACACCTCTCTCTTTGGTCGTCCGCCGGGCTTACAGAGCCAGCTCTCAGTAACTCTCACACGCCAGACTTTGGATCATCCACTCTTTCCGACGGTTGGGTCTCGGCAAAACGTGGTTGTGGAATTCAACGGCGGACTATTAGGGGGGAATGGGGATTTCACAAAGATCCTTACAGAAGCAAACTGGTGGCTCCCCGTAGGGAAGATGGCGGATGGTGACAGTCAGCCCCAAGGGCCTCGCTTTGCCTTGGGCCTCACACTCCGTGCTGGGTCCGTCTTCGGAGACGCAGGTGCATTTCCCTTCGACCGTTTCTGGATGGGCGGAGTACAGTTCGGTCAAAATCTTCGTGGATATGATGAGACATCCATTACCCCACAGGGGTTTGTCCCGGAAGGCAGGACAGCTGGAATCACGGAGATCGAGCGTTTAGGTGACGCATTCTTCAGTTTCACTGCAGAGTATGCTTTGCGGATGAGTGATCAGTTCGGAGCCTCGTTATTTTATGATGCAGGTAACGTTTGGAGAGAACCCAGTGATATCGATCCAACACGTCTCTTCCGAGGTGCGGGTATCGCTTTGCAGGTGGTTACCCCGTTCGGTCCAATCGGGCTAGACTATGCCTACGGATTCGACAAGCCAGAGCCCGGCTGGCAGCTGCACTTCCGCTTGGGGCAAGGTCTCTAGATCTTCAGGGTAAGAGTGCAATACCAGAGGAGTTAACTGAAATGCGACGCACCTTGATACCTCTTCTCACTGTAGCCTTATTGGCAACTGCAGGGTCTTTGGAAGCTCAGGCCCTTAAGATCGGGTATATCCAGTCTCAAGAGATCTTGGCGGCACATCCAGGTACAGCCGAGGCCCAAGCGCAGCTTGAGCAAGAAGGACAAGCTGCAGAAGAAGAGATGCAGCGTATTCAGACCGAATTGCAGAATATGCAGCAGCAACTGCAGCAGCAATCCTTGACCCTGTCTCCTGAGGCCAAGGCCAACCGTGAAGCGCAACTACAACAGAGATTGGTAGAGGCCGAACAGCGTGCTCAACAAATGCAGGCTGCGCTCCAGCAACGGCAAGCAGAGCTTATACAACCGATCATGGAAGAGGTTACCGCTGTGATTGAGGCAATCCGTGAGGAGGGGGACTATTCCCTTATTCTGGATGCAGGTGCTGGTTCAATTATATCAGCAGACCCGGCCCTGGACCTTACGCAAGAGGTCATATCTCGACTGGAGTCTGGCTCAGGTGCAAATCCGGGGGGCAAATAGAGTACTTAAAACGGCGGTCAGACATAGTGGGAAGGGCCCACAGCGCGACTCTAGCGCTGTGGGCCCTTCTCAGTTTTAAACACAGTTCAATGATTATGAATTACCTAACCACAGAGTAGGCCTGAGTTATGAGTGAGAATAGAAGACGAAATCCTCAGTCCGCTGGACTGACAACGAAAGAGATTGCGGAACTTGTGGGAGGTAGGCTCGAGGGTGATGGGGGTTTATGGGTATCTGGGATTGGTCCTGTCGATGAGGCGGATGCAGGTCAGATGGCGTTTCTGGCGAGGAAGCGCTACGCGCGCTATGTCCCAGGTTCTCGAGCTAGCTCATTTCTAGTTAGTTCTGACTTACAAGTTTATGTGCCCTCGCACGCACCCCGCATAATTGTTGAAGAACCTTATCGGGCCTTGAGGACATTACTCAAACGCTTTCATCCTCCTCAACCACATAGCGCTCGTGTTCATCCAACTGCTGTTATTGGTCTGGGGGTAGAATTGGGTAATGGAGTATCAGTGGGCCCGTACGCTGTTATAGAAGATGACGCACAGATAGGTGATGGGTGCAGAATTGGCCCTCATTGTGTGATTGGCAGGGGTTCGTCATTGGGAAAGGAATGTCTCCTGCACCCCCAGGTAGTCACGTACGAGGAAACGGTGATTGGAGATAGAGTTGTCGTGCATTCTGGAGTTCGCTTGGGCTCTGACGGGTTCGGTTTTACACTGGTTGATGACGTTCACTTAAAGATTCCTCAGGTAGGTCGCTGCGTCATCGAAGATGATGTCGAAATTGGTGCCAATGCGACGATAGACAGAGGATCCTTAGGTGATACCGTTGTTGGGCGTGGTAGTAAGACGGACAACCTTGTGCACTTAGCGCATAATGTGAAAGTGGGTGCGGGTTCTCTATTTGCTGCCCTAGTTGGTGTTGCTGGCTCAACTCGGATAGGGAAAGGCGTGTGGATGGGAGGGCAGGTGGGCGTGAGTGATCACTTGGATATCGGAGATGGAGCACGGCTCGCGATAGCCACTAAACTCATGCGTGATGTGCCTGGCGGACAAACCGTGTCAGGACACCCTGCTCGTGAACACAGAGAGCAACTCAAAAAGCAGGCTCACCTCAGTCGGCTTCCATCCCTAGTAGAACGCGTTGGGATGTTAGAAGAGAAGTTAGCCGACCTCTTGGAAGGTGAAGTTGAGATGGAGCCTTAGTTTGAGAATAACCTCGTGATTAACTTAAGGTCGCTATGACAGAACCAAGTCAACGAACTATCAGGAAAGATGTGAGTTTAGCTGGAACGGGTATTCACTCTGGCGAATCTGCCACGATCACACTTCGTCCTGGTAACGTAAATACAGGTATTCGCTTCCGTCGACTCGACCTAGATGGTTGTCCAGAGATTCCAGCAACACTCAGCCATGTTGTAGGAACTGAGTTGGGGACTTCGCTGGCTAATGGGGATGCCCAGGTAAATACTGTTGAACATGTGATGGCTGCCTTGGCTGCAGCTCAAGTTGACAACGCGATTATTGATCTTGATGGCCAGGAGGTCCCAATTCGGGACGGATCGTTCCAAGACTATGTCCACGCGTTAAGAGATGTCGGGCTTAAGTCGCAAGATGTAAAACCGAGGGTTGTTCGCGTTAAGACGAAAGTCACGACTACAGGTGGAGATGGCCAGTCATATTCGGCGACCATGAACAGGGGACTTACGGTTGTGGCATCAATCGACTTCGATCATTCTGCGATTGGCCGTCAGTCCGGAGAATTCAGCATCGATTTAGAGAGTTTTGAGACTGAACTTGCTTCAGCGCGCACATTTGGCTTCAAGAAGGACGAGGAAGAGCTGCACGATCGAGGGTTGGCATTGGGCGCTTCACTCGACAACACTGTGGTTCTG
>CEWR01035573.1_pt1 | contig 14022 bp, 10 predicted proteins | sample 356321 | NCBI WGS metagenome assembly CEWR01 (sample SAMEA2621551, study PRJEB7988) | marine metagenome | biome: marine biome (ENVO:00000447); feature: mesopelagic zone (ENVO:00000213); material: "saline water (ENVO:00002010), including plankton (ENVO:xxxxxxxx)" | depth 790 m
ACTTAAGGTTCTGGTAGCATTTAGCTCATTAACATTAGCAACATTTCCGGTAAGCTCATATCTATTTGTAAATGCATCATTTTGTCTATGGATGTACTTTTTAGAATACGATAAACCAGTAATAAATCCAATTTCTTTACCGAATAGCTTTTTCTGATTACCAACAGAAAGAGAATAGTTTTGATTTAAAAAAGATGTTTTTTCACTTACATCCATTTCCTTATTAAACGATTTACTAATCTTAGAAAGCCTATCATTATCTACAAAAAGTGCAGGTATTTGTTGAACTGAACTTGGAGCATTTCTAGTTCCGTCATCAAAACCTAAAGCATCCGTTCCGCCTCCATTATAAGTTAAAAAATCATTTTTAAAACTAGATTCAGTATTGTATCCTAACGATGTTGAAAACTGAAGTGTAAATTGTTCAGGAAAATCTTTTGTTTCAATATCTACCAGTCCTCCTGTAAAACTTCCTGGTAAATCTGGACTAAAAGACTTAATAACTTTCATGTTTTCGATCATGCTTGTTGGAAAAAGATCTAATTGTACTGAATTTCTGTTTGGATCTAGTCCTGGTATTTCTGCTTTATTTAATGTTGTTTTACTATAACGATCACTTAAACCTCTTACGTAAACATACTTACCACCTTCTATCGTTAAACCTGTAACTCTCTTTGCTGCTGCTGCAGCATTGCCATCTCCTCTTTTTGCAATTTCTTTAGCGCCTATAGCCTCCATTACTGTTGCACTTTTTTTCTTTACGTTAAGTAGGTAAGCTTCGTTGTTTCGTTCAACTTTTGCTGATACGGTAAAGGTTTCAATCTCCATTGAGGAAGTTCCTAATGTAAAGTTGTATGAACTTACCTCACCATCTTTAACGGTAATTTTTGCAGAATCTGAAGAGAATGAAATGTAAGAGCACATTACGTTGTATGTTCCAGCTACTACATTTGTTATTCTAAAGTTGCCATCAATATCTACCATAGATCCAGTAGTAGTTCCTTTAAGAAGTACTGTCGCTCCAATTAGCTCTTCACCGTCAGAGCTATTTACTTTTCCTTGTATTGTTCCTTGAGCAAAAATTGAACCTGTTAAACAAGCTGATATTAGTATTGATATTATTCGTTTCATTTTCATTATTATTTATTTTGCAAAGAAACTTCCCTTGCGTAATTAAGGGGTTAATCAAATGTTAAGTATTTGTTAGTTACAGATTAACTAATTGCTACCAACAAAAAAAGCCCCTGCGGTTACAGGGGGCTTATAATTTGTGTGGCTTCCTTGTTCAAAGCCGAAAGAGAATTAATAGTTATTAAGGAAAAGTTAGTGTCCAACCTTGTGCCCAGTTTGTTCCGTTAAATGCACCTACATAAGTTACATTATCATACCAAGCATCCGCAGAAGCAACACCTGATCCTAAGCTTGATGCTGGAACTGGATTAGCACCAGTAATCGAAGCTGTAGTTGTACTAACATTAGTAATGCTTTGGTGTCCAGATAAATCTGTACCGTTGTTATCAACAATATTGTTACTTCCAATAGATGAAAGAACAATTCCCGCAAATTTTAACTGTCCAGCATCTAATCTTGCTTTAGAATCTTCTCCTGAAGCTAAATCTTCAATATCAATTCCTTTACCAAAGTTGTGGAATACAGAGTTATGGTATTCCCCACCAGCATTATCTCTAAAAGTTAATGCTCTACTAGAACCATTACCAATATAAGTGGAGTTGTAAATTACTGGAGTTGCATATGGTGTTCCATCCTCTGGAGAAGTTCCTCCATCATGCTCTCCACCTCTATCAGAATTTGCATTTTCAATAGCAACCCAAAACTGACCTTTTCCTCTATATCCTTGATCGTAATCGAAAGAATCATCTAAAACGTTAGCAACTAGTATGTGTTTTAGATTTGGAGCCCCTCCAAAAAACTCAACACCATCATCAGCATTTGCAGCAATTTCTATGTGATGAATAGAAGTTCCTGAACCAACACCACCAAGAGTTAATCCATTAATTTCGTTTCCTGCTCCAATATCTGTTCCTCCATGTCTGATAGAAACATAACATAGCGATCCTGAATTATCAGCATCATTGCTTCCTCCGTAAGATCCTCTTGTTTCACTTGTAGGAATTCCTTCAATGTTTTGAAAACTTGGAACTGTGTTTAAAATAGCATCCCCTAATATCATTAAACCACCCCACTGACCTGTAGTAGTTGCTGGAACAGAACCGTCTAATGGGTCAGCTTCAAAAGTAAAAATGATTGGTTGTGATGCTGTTCCGCAAGCATTTATAGTTGCACCTCTAGCAACAATTAATGCAGAAGCATTCGTTCCTGTACCTGGCTTTCCTTTAATAACTGTACCTGGTTCAATTGTAAGTGTTTGTCCTGAATTTACAAAAACAAACCCATCTAATAAATAGACTTTGTCATTTGTCCATGTTGTACTTCCGGTTCCTGTTCCGTCATCTGTTACGGTAACAATATTACTTGTTATTGCTGTTGTTGGTTCAACTGCGTATTCACATGACCCATCATCTTTTTCTGCATCAGCACTATAGTTTTCTGCAGTTAAATCTGTACAACCTTCTTTTTTTGAGCAAGCTGTTAGTAATCCAATAGTAATTACTCCGATTAATAATAAGTTTTTTGTTTTCATTTTTTTCAATCTTTAGTTTTATAATTATTTATGGTGCAAAGAAAGACCCCTATTGTTATTTGATGATGAAAGGAATCTTATACTTGCCTTAAGACCATGTTAAGGATTTGTGTTTTCGAAAAGCGTTTTTACTATCGAAAGAATCCTAAAGACTCAATTGTGACAAGGATTAAACAATTTATTAATATTAAATTAACATCCTTACGGAGCAAGGGTTGTACTTTCGTATAAAAATTATATCGTTATGATTAAAGAAAAAATATTATTGGTTGATGATGAACCAGACATCATTGAATTTTTAGGATATAACTTAGCTAAGGAAGGCTATGATGTTACCACATCTACGAATGGAAAAGAGGCTATAGAAATTGCTAAGCAGATTAATCCGGATTTAATTATTTTAGATGTAATGATGCCTGAAATGGATGGTATTGAAGCGTGCCACGAATTAAGAAATACAGAAGGATTAAAAGATGTGTTAATAGCTTTTTTAAGTGCTAGAGGAGAAGATTACTCTCAGGTTGCTGGATTTGATGCTGGTGCAGACGATTATATTACAAAACCAATAAAGCCCAGATTATTAATAAGTAGGGTTAAAGCTATTTTAAGACGAGCTTCTGACGGAGGTAAAGCTGCTGTTTCTGAAACAAATAATGGAATAAAGATTGATAGAGAAAAATACCTTGTTTATAAAGATGACAAGGAACTTTCTTTTCCTAAAAAAGAGTTTGAATTATTAGCGTTATTATTATCTAAACCAGGCAAAGTATTTACTAGAGAGGTTATTCTAAGTAGCGTTTGGGGTGGAGATGTTGTTGTTGGAGATCGAACGATTGATGTGCACATTAGAAAGTTAAGAGAGAAGTTGGGAGATAATTATATTAAAACGGTTAAAGGCGTAGGGTACAAGTTTGAAGCACAAACGATTTAACAGTAGAAACCTGATATGGTGTTAAAGGGTATTTTTTATAACAATATTAAATAGGCATTCTAAAACTTTTAACTTTACAAAACTTCTAATCTTAGAAACTAATTAATGAAAGATTTAACACCCAACGGAATAGCTTTAAGAATATCTTTAGTTGTTGCGATTTCAATTACCTTACTTGTTTTTGCGTTAGAATATTTAATGTCTACAGTTAACTACCCATTAATCGCATTGGTTTTTCCAGTTACGTTTTTAGCCTCTTATACTGGATTTAGGATTGCCGTAGAAAGGTTCATTTATAAAAAAATTAAAGTTATTCACAGAACAATTCACAGCCTCAAATTAAAAAAAGGAGAAGAACAAAAAGAATTTAGTTTGAATCAGATACAAGCTGAGGTGGAAGATTGGGCTCAATTAAATAAAGAAGAAATAGATAGATTAAAAGGACTTGAAAGTTATAGAAGAGAGTTTGTTGGAAATGTATCTCATGAATTAAAAACTCCAATATTTAATATTCAGGGATATCTTTTAACATTGCTAGAGGGCGGTTTGGAAGATCCTAATATCAATGTAAAATATTTAGTAAAAGCGAATAAAGGAGTTGATAGGATGATTTCTTTGATTGAAGGTTTAGATGAGATTTCTAAATTAGAATCTGGGACTATTGAATTAAATATTCAAAAGATTGATTTAAAAGAATTGATTAAAGAGGTTTTGAGTTCTTTAGAAATGAGTGCGAAAACCAATAATATAACACTAAAATTTGTAGAGGAACCCACTAAGGCTCTATGGGTTATGGCTGATTATCAGGGAGTAAATCAAGTGTTGGTGAATTTAATTGTTAATGCAATTAAGTATGGAAAAGAAAATGGGGAGACTTTGGTAAGGCTTCATAACTTACATGATAATATATTAGTTGAAGTGGCTGATAATGGACAGGGAGTTGCGGAAAAACATTTGTCTCGTTTGTTTGAACGCTTTTACAGAACAGACAAAAATAGAGGAAGAGATAGCGGAGGTACAGGACTTGGTCTTTCTATTGTAAAACATATTATTGAGGCTCATAACCAAACAATAAATGTAAGAAGTACGGAGGGAATTGGATCAACATTTTCTTTTACATTAAAAAAAGCATAAAACTCAATCTCCTTAAGTCAATCAATTTAGCTCAATAAAGCGATTAAATGAGTGGCTTTACTCTAATATTTTTTCTCACCTTTGTATAAGTGTTAGTAGAAATCTCTATAGTAATTATCACATTTAATGAAGAGAAAAACATTGGAAGATGTTTAGATTCTATTAATGGCCTATCTAAAGATGTTGTGGTGGTAGATTCTTATTCTATTGATAGAACTAAAGCTATTTGCATTGAAAAAGGTGTTCGTTTTGTAGAGCATAAATTTGACGGGCATATAGAACAAAAAAACTATGCTGTTTCTCAAGCAAAAAACCAATATGTACTTTCTTTAGATGCTGATGAAGCTATAACTAAAGAGTTAAAAAAGGAGATACAAAATATTAGAGATAATTGGCAGTACGATGGTTATATATTTAATCGTCTTACTAATTATTGTGGAACGTGGATTAAATATTCGGGTTGGTATCCAGACAAGAAGTTAAGGCTTTGGGATACTAGTAAAGGTTGCTGGGGAGGAGATAATCCTCATGATATGGTAATTATGGATAAGCATGTTAAGATAAAGAGTATTAATCTTGATATTTTGCACTATTCTTATTATACGATAGAGGATCATTTAAAGCAAGTAGAGTATTTTACTACTATAAACTCTAAAGCAGCTTTTGATAAGGGTATAAAAAGTAGTCAATTTAAAATATTTTATAAATCAACCTTTAAGTTTTTTAGAGATTATATTTTAAAAAAAGGGTTTTTAGATGGAGAAGCTGGTTTTTTAATTGCTAAAATATCAGCTAAAGCTACAGCAATGAAATATAGAAAACTGCGGACCTTAAATAAGAATAAATGATTCCTAAAAGAATAATTATAAGTAGAGCAGATAGTATTGGAGATGTAGTGTTAACTCTACCAATGGCTGGAATTATTAAGGAGAAATATCCGGATTGTAAAATTCTATTTTTAGGAAGAACATATACTAAACCAGTGGTTCGTTTATCTAAACATGTAGATGAATTTGTTAATTGGGATGATTTACAAAAACAGAAAAATATTGTTGAGGTTTTTCAAGCTCTTAACGCAGATGTTATAGTCCATGTTTTTCCGAATAAAGAGATTGCTCGATTAGCTTTAAAAGCTAAAATTCCAAAAAGAATTGGAACTAAAGGACGGCTTTTTCATTTTTTTACTTGTAATAAAAAAGTGAGTTTTTCTAGAAGAAACTCTCATTTACATGAGGCTCAATTAAACTTGAAATTACTTCAGCCTTTAAATATTGACATGTCACTTACATTAGCTGTTTTGGGAAGTTATTATGGTTTTGACAAGATGATGCCTTTACCCGAAAAGCTTAAAGAGTTAATTCATAAAGATAAAAAGAATATTATTATTCATCCAAAATCTAAAGGTAGCGCTAAAGAATGGGGGCTAGAAAACTTTAAAAAATTAATTGAAATTTTACCTCAAAATGAATTTCAAATTTTTATATCAGGAACAAAAGATGAAGGTGAATTAATTGGAGATAGTTTGCCTTTTGAAAAATCTAATGTTACCTCGCTAATTGGAAAGTTAAGTTTAGATGAGTTCATTCGTTTTATTGCTGCTGCAGATGGGTTGATTGCGGCAAGTACAGGTCCTCTTCATATTTCGGCTGCTTTAGGTAAAAAAGCAATAGGTCTGTTTTGTCCTAAAAAACCAATTCATCCGGGAAGGTGGAGACCAGTTGGCAAGCAAGCTAAATTTTTAGTCTTTGATGCTAATTGTGAACTTTGTAAGAATGGAAAAGAATGTAGTTGTATAAAAAGAATAACACCAAAACAAGTAGCAAATCTTCTTTATGAAATCTCTCATTAATAGTTCAAGTTTTTTTGTGTCATAAAAAACACGAACTTTATGGGTTTGCAAGGCAAGTTTTGCTGAATTTATCACATAATTAGTAGAATGAAATTAGAATTTATAGAAGAGCAAAAGTTTACTCAATGGTGGTTGTGGATTATTATTGTTGCGGTATTGTCTATTCCTGTATATGATTTTGTTTTTGTAGACTTTACACAAGCCTTAAAATCAAGCCCGGTAATTTTACTTGTTATATTGTTTTACATTTTTAAATTAAAAACAAGAATTAATGAGAAGGGTATTAGGATGAGTTACCTTCCTTATTTGGGTAAGTTTAAAAATTGGACAGAAATTAAATTTGTAAAAGTAATTGATTACGGTTTTGTTGGAGGTTGGGGTGTTCGATTATGGACTAAGTTCGGAACCGTTTATAACATTAGAGGAAGTAAAGGTCTTGTGGTTGAATTGAATAGTGGTAAAGCATTTATTATTGGAACTCAACAAGAAGAGGAATTAAAAACTATTTTAAAAAGTTTAGGAAAAATTAGTGAGTAGTAACTATCAAATATTAATTGAAAAGCTAGATGCTTTTATTAGGAAGTACTATAAAAATAGGCTGCTAAAAGGTGGCATTTATACTGTTAGTTTGTTGTTGGCTTCTTTTATTATTTTTACAACGACAGAATACTTTGGTCAGTTTAGTATTACAGGCCGAACAATACTTTTCTATCTTTTTATTTTTTCAGGACTTTACTTATTAATCAATTTTGTTGCAATACCACTTTTCCAATTGTACAAGTTTGGTCGTGTTATTAATCATAATCAGGCCGCAGAAATTATAGGAAATCATTTTGATGAGGTAAAAGATAAATTGATTAATGTCCTTCAATTAGAGCATAAAGCGTTGCATAGTAGTAATGGTTTGTTATTGGCAAGTATTGATCAAAAATCTTTAGAATTAAAACCTGTTGCTTTCGCAGGAGCAATTGATTTTTCTGAAAATAAGAAGCATTTAAAATATCTTTTGATTCCATTACTTTTTATTATTGGAATTTCTATTATTTCGCCTAAAATATTTACAGAAGGAACTGATAGATTAGTTAATCACAACATCTATATAGCTCCAATTGCTCCATTTGAAATCAGTATCTCAAATAATGAATTGTCTGTTTTAAAGAACAAAGATTTTAATATGGAGGTTGTTGTTTCTGGAGATCAATTACCTGATAAAATATACATAGAACATTCAGGAAATAAGTATCCGCTTAGTAAAACTGATAAAAGAAGTTATGCCTACACGTTTAAAAATGTTCAAAAACAAAAGGATTTCAAATTCTATGCATCGGGTTTTTATACTCAAGAATATTTATTAGCAGTTATTCCTAACCCTATTTTAACCAATTTTTCTATTAAGATAAATTATCCTAAATACTTAAATAAGCCTAATGAGGTTTTAAATAATTCTGGAGATTTAATACTTCCTGAAGGCACACAAGTAAAGTGGAATATAAAAGCTGAAGATGCTGATCTTGTTTATTTTTTGTTTTCTGATGTTGCCGAGGAGTTGAAACCATCTAATAACAATTTTTATAAAGAAACAACTGTTAAAGCAAGCACTGGATATTCAATAATTCCATCGAACAGGTTTGTTCCATTCGGAGATACTATTCAATACGGAATTCAAGTTGTGCCAGATAAGTTTCCTTCAATTCAAGTAGATGAAAGATTAGATTCTACCAATGAGAATAGAATTTATTTTAAAGGAACGGTTTCTGATGATTATGGGTTTTCTGCTTTATCATTTAATTATCAAATTACAACAGAAATAGATTCCATTCCGAATAGAGGAGAATTAATAACAATTTCTATTCCATTTAATTCTTCAGTAACAATTGATGAGTTTTTTCATTTTTGGAATTTAGAAGAATTAAACGTCCTTCCAGGAGATGAGGTAGTGTATTATTTCAAAGTTTCGGACAACGATGCTGTAAACGGAAGAAAGTCTTCTAAAACAAGCTTAAAAACGTTTAAATCTAAGACTATTGATGAAAGAAACTCAGATGCGTCAAAAAGTAATAAAGACATCAAGAAAAACTTAAGCGAGAGTATTTCTGATGCAAAGCAAATCCAAAAAGATTTAGAAAAATTGAAAAAGAAACTTTCAGAAAAAAAGAAAGTTGGATGGGAAGAAAAAGAGAAGTTGAAAGAACTGATGGAGAAGCAAAAAGAACTTCAGAAAAAGGTAAGTGAAATTCAGAAAGAAAACGAAAAGAGTAATAATAAACAAAACGAATACAAGAAGTACAATGAAGAAATTCTTAAAAAACAAGAGCAACTACAAAAATTGTTTGATGAGTTGATGACAGATGAAATGAAAGAAATGATGGAAAAACTCCAAGACATGATGGAGAAGATGGATAAGAATATGTTGGAGAATGAGATGGAGAAAATGGACATGTCTAATAAGGATTTAGAGAAAGAATTGGATAGATCTCTAGAGCTTTTTAAACAAATGGAATTTGAAGAGAAGCTGGATGAAGTAAAAAACAAACTAGATGAATTGGCTGATAAACAAAATGATTTAGCAGAAGATACGAAGAACAAAAAAGAGGCTGCTGAGGCTTTAAAAGAAAAGCAAGAAAAACTAAACGATGAGTTTGAGAAAGTAAAAGAAGAACTTGATAAGTTGGAAGAGTTGGACAAAGAGCTGGAGAAGCCAAATGGAATGGAGGACACTAAAAAAGATCAAGTAGAGGTTTCTGAAGACATGAAAGAAAGCTCTGAGCAATTAGATAAGAAGAAAAATAAAAAGTCTTCAGAATCACAAAAAGATGCTGCAAAAAAAATGAGTGAAATGGCTCAAAAAATGGGTGCAATGCAAGATTCTGCTCAAGATCAAGGTGAAGATATGGATGCTTTAAGACAACTTTTAGATAATCTATTGCATTTGTCTTTTGAGCAAGAAGATCTTATGGAGAGATACAAAAAGATGGATAGAAAAAGTCCAGAATATGTAGCTGTAACTCAAGAACAAAAAAAGTTAAAAGATGATGCTAAGATGATTGAGGATTCACTTTTTGCCCTAAGTAAGCGGGTTGTTCAATTAGCATCAACCATTAATAAAGAAATTGGTTTGATTAATAACAATATGGAAAAGACCATTGAGTTTATGGCTGAAAGACAAACTCCTATGGCAGCTACTAGGCAACAATATGTTATGACTTCTATAAATAATTTAGCCTTGTTGTTTGATGAAGCTTTGCAGCAGATGCAAGCTCAAGCTAAACAAAAACCTGGCGAAGGTAGTTGTGATAAGCCTGGAGGGAAAGGAAAGCCTAAGCCCGGAATGGGCTCTATTAAAAAAATGCAAAAGTCTTTGCAAAAGCAATTAGAAGAAATGAAAAAGGCTATGGAAGAAGGAAAGAAGCCTGGTGGCAAAAAGCCTGGCGATAAACCTGGGAAAGGCGATGGAGATGGAATGGGAATGCCAGGAGGAAAAGGGATGAGTGAATCTTTAGCTAAAATGGCGGCTCAACAAGCTAAAATTAGAGAAGAATTAAATAAATTAAACAAAGGTAATGGTTCTGGGGGAATTAATGAGCTTTCTAAAATGATGGAACAAACCGAAACTGACATTGTAAATAAGAGAATTACGCAGCAAACAATTAACAGACAAGAGGATATCTTAACTCGTTTGTTAGAGTCAGATAAAGCAGACAGAGAAAGAGAGTGGGATGACAAGCGAGAGTCTAAAGAGGGAAAAGAAACTATAAAAGGTAACCCAAAATTGTTTTTTGAGTATAACAAGCAAAAAGAACAGGAGGTGGACTTGATAAAAACCACACCCCCTAATTTAAACAATTTTTACAAGAAAAAAGTCACACAATATTTCCAAAATATAAACGAATGATTCAGGGTGGATTAATAGAGCAATTGGAATTTCCTTCTACAATGGACAGCCTTTCTAAAATTGAAGTCTTTATTGAGGGTTTTTGCGAGCAATGCAAGGTAAGTGATGATTATTATGGCAACATCTTAATTGCTTTGTCTGAGGGTGTTAATAACGCAATTACTCATGGAAACCAATTAGACCCTAGCAAGAAGGTTAATGTTTATATGGAAACAACTAACAAAGTGGTTGAGTTTACTATTAAAGATGAGGGGGCTGGCTTCGATTTTAATTCAGTTCCTGATCCTACATTGCCACAGAATTTAGAAAAAATAAGAGGAAGAGGTCTGTTTTTAATGAAAAACTTAGCTGATGAAGTTTCTTTTGAAGATAATGGCACTATTGTAAGGTTAACGTTCACTGTTGTAAATGGTTAAGGTTTTGGATAGTTCTATATCATTTTTTTCTGAAGATATTACTTTTAAGCTACTTGACGAGTTAAAAACTTCAGCTTGGATTACCAATACTATAACTAATGAAGGTATGTGTCCTGGTAACATAAATTATATATTTTGCTCTGATGTATATTTACATAAAATGAATATTGAGCATTTAAATCATGATACTTTAACAGATATAATAACTTTTAATTATTGTGAAGATGACCTAGTAAATACAGATGTTTTTATTAGTATTGATCGTGTTAAAGAGAATGCTGATATCTTTAAATGCACTTTCGAAAAAGAGTTAAATCGAGTTATGATTCATGGTGTTTTACATTTGGTTGGTTACGATGATAAGTCTGATGTTGATAAACAAAAAATGAGAGCAAAAGAGGATTTTTATCTAAATTTGCAGTAAACCTACTCACGTGTTCCACGTGAAACAATTTCAAAAATAATGAACGAAGAGTATGATGTTATAGTTGTTGGTGCTGGCCATGCTGGATGTGAGGCTGCAGCTGCAGCCGCTAATTTAGGTTCTAAAACACTTTTAATTACAATGAACATGGACACTATTGCCCAGATGTCTTGCAATCCTGCAATGGGTGGTGTTGCAAAAGGGCAAATTGTTAGGGAGATAGATGCGTTAGGTGGATATTCTGGCATTGTTAGTGATAAAAGTGCTATTCAATTTAAGATGTTGAATCGATCTAAAGGTCCTGCAATGTGGAGTCCTAGAACTCAAAATGACAGAATGTTATTTTCTAAAGAATGGCGTTTAATGTTAGAGCAAACTGAAAATTTAGATTTTTGGCAAGATATGGTCGTAGGATTGATTGTTGAAAATGATGTTTGTGTTGGTGTTAAAACCCAGGTTGGAGTTGAGTTTAAATCTAAGTCTGTTATCTTGACTAATGGCACATTTCTTAATGGGTTAATTCATATTGGTGAGAAGCAGTTTGGTGGAGGAAGAGCTGGGGCAAGATCTTCGACTGGAATAACGGAGCAATTAAAGTCTTTGGGTTTTGAGTCTGGAAGAATGAAGACAGGAACACCTCCGAGGGTAGATGGAAGATCAATTGATTATTCTGTTTTAGAAGAGCAGCCTGGAGATGAAATTCCGGGTACTTTTTCTTATAAGGCAGAACACAGGTTAACTAAACAACGAAGTTGTTATATTGGTTATACGAATCAAAATGTACATGATGTTTTGCAGACTGGTTTTGAAAAGTCACCTATGTTTACTGGAAGAATACAAGGTTTAGGCCCGCGTTATTGTCCTTCTATTGAAGATAAAATAGTTCGTTTTTCTGAGAGAGAAAGGCATCAGTTATTTGTCGAGCCAGAAGGTTGGAGTACGGTTGAAATTTACCTTAATGGTTTCTCTACGTCTCTGCCTGAAGATGTTCAATTAAAAGCAATGCGTTTGATTCCTGGCTTTGATAAGGCTAAAATGTTTAGACCAGGTTATGCTATTGAGTATGACTTTTTTCAGCCTACTCAATTAAAAAATACTTTAGAAACTAAGCTTATTCCTGGTCTTTATTTCGCTGGTCAAATTAATGGAACAACTGGTTATGAAGAAGCTGGGGGTCAAGGTTTGATGGCGGGAATAAATGCTCATTTAAAAATTAACAATAAAGACCCTTTTGTTCTGAAAAGAGATGAAGCCTATATTGGTGTATTGATCGATGATTTAATTACAAAGGGAACAACTGAGCCTTATAGAATGTTTACTTCTAGGGCTGAGTATAGAATATTATTAAGACAGGATAATGCTGATTTACGTTTAACTAAAATGTCAAACAAAATCGGATTAGCTGATGATGGTCGACTAAAAGAGGTGGAGAAAAAGGCCCTAAATATTAATTCTATAATATCAAGTTTCGCTAAAACTAGTTTAATGCCTGAGGAGGTAAATCCATATTTAATAAGCCTAGAATCTTCTCCCCTTAAACAAAAAGTAAAAGCATCTACTGTTGTAACTAGACCTAATATTACTGTCGTAGGATTAAAAGAAAACAATTTGATTCTTGCTGATACTCTTGTTGATTTTACTGATTTAGAAATAGAAAATGCTGAAATATTAATGAAATATGAAGGCTATATCAAACGTGAAAAGGAAGTTGCTGACAAATTGATGCGTCTTGAAGACATTAAGATTTATAGAGATATTAATTATGCTAAACTTAGTTCTTTATCAAGTGAGGCTGTAGATAAATTATCCAAAGTAAAACCAACTACTATTGGACAAGCTTCTCGTATAAGTGGAATTTCGCCATCTGATGTTTCTGTATTAATGGTTTTTCATGGGCGATAGATTAAATTAGTTTCACGTGGAACACTTTGTTGTGTCAGCTAAAGATATGTGCTTTCTATGCATTTCGTTATGAGTTTCTAAAAACTTATGTTTTGTTGGAGAGTTTACTTCAGGTGGCCAAAGTGGCCTGCAGTGTCTCGCTTAAATGATAGTGTAGCCTAGAACATGAAACAGCCTTAAACAGGACTGGATGTGGGTGTTAAATTCGTTATCTTAACTTGTTAATGCCGATTTTCGAATCCGAAGATGTGTAGATGCTGAAAGGTTTTTATCCAATAGTCACATTTATATGCAGATTAATTATCTCCCATCTCAATCAATTAGTGAGTTGGTGAAATGATTAAAAGGAAGTTCATATAGGAAGTTGTAGCAAGAGTTTTTCTTATTGACGAAGCGATATTTAGGTAGGTATTTTGGGCAATAATTTTTGTATGTTTGGGTACAGGTAATCTTGCAGATGCAATGATAATATGAATACTTACTACTATAGAAAGCTTGATGATAAAAATAGTTCAGATTTCATATTGGAAGAGTAAGTGTGGAGGAGTAACTTTAAGTTGACTTTAAGAAAGTTGTGGATTTTCAGTCCATAGTGGTTTAGCTTGTTCAGTGTAAGAGTGATTATTTCATAACAGAGTTTTTATTTTAAGTTTTATTTGTTTTAAAGCGATTTAAGAGCGTATCAGCTCTGGATAGTGCTGTTGTATTAAAACTTAGAGAAAGTCGTTTTCGGAAAGAGCCGTTTTAATTTACTGATTTTCAGCAGTTTGAGTGTTTTTTTGTGTCGATTAAGTAAAGTTTGCGTTGTTTTA
>CEWR01140686.1_pt1 | contig 13979 bp, 13 predicted proteins | sample 356321 | NCBI WGS metagenome assembly CEWR01 (sample SAMEA2621551, study PRJEB7988) | marine metagenome | biome: marine biome (ENVO:00000447); feature: mesopelagic zone (ENVO:00000213); material: "saline water (ENVO:00002010), including plankton (ENVO:xxxxxxxx)" | depth 790 m
TCTTGTTGCTTGTTTACCAAACAACATAAAATCATTTAATCTAAATGAAGCAAAAACTTCTTCATCAATATTAAAAAATCCTAATTGTGCTATTTTATAAAGATTGATTACTGTATCTCCAATTCTGGTTGCTACAAAAACTTCATCATTCACTTTAGCTACTCCAAAAGGAATATTTTGAATCGGAAAATCTGAATTATCAGAAACTTCCAACCATGTTTTTATATTTTTATCGTTTGCTTTTATCATTATATTTAGATTTTAGACCGCTTCGCTCTTAGACCAAAGAGAAAAGACATTTTTTCTCTTCTCTATTATCTCTTCTCTAAGAAAAAAGTGGGTATTTATTCATCATTTCATTCACCTCGTCTCTCACGCTTTCAATAACGGCTTCGTCATCTCTATTCATAATTACTCGATCAATCAACTCAACAATCTCAATAATTTCAACTTCTGTTACTCCTCTAGTAGTAATTGCTGCAGTTCCAACTCTAATACCTGAAGTTACAAAAGGTGATTTATCATCAAATGGCACCATATTTTTGTTAACCGTAATATCTGCAGTCACCAATAAATTTTCAGCTTCCTTTCCGGTAATGTTCTTAGAACGTAAATCAATTAACATAGAGTGATTTTCTGTACCACCAGAAATAACGCCATAACCTCTTTTGGTTAATTCTTCGGCCATCACTTTTGCATTTTTCATTACTTGTACACAGTAATCCATATACTCATCAGACATTGCCTCTTTAAAAGCAACAGCTTTTGCTGCAATAACATGCTCTAATGGTCCACCTTGTGTTCCTGGAAAAACTGCCCCATCTAAGACTTGGCTCATCATCTTGATTTTCCCTTTCATGGTTTTGTGTCCCATTGGGTTTTCAAAATCTTTACCCATCATAATCATCCCACCTCTTGGCCCTCTTAAGGTTTTGTGAGTTGTTGTCGTAATAATATGACAATGTGGTAATGGATCTGTTAATAATCCTCTTGCAATTAATCCTGCAGGGTGTGAGATATCAGCCATTAATAATGCCCCTACCTTATCAGCTAAAGCTCTCATCCTAGCATAATCCCAATCACGAGAATAAGCCGAGGCTCCTGCAATAATCAACTGTGGTTTTTCTTTGTTGGCAACATCTTCCATTGCATCATAATCAACCGTTCCAGTTTCTTTATTTACTCCGTAAAACGAAGTCTTGTATAATTTACCAGAAAAATTTACTGGAGATCCATGTGTTAGATGCCCACCATGAGAAAGATCAAAACCTAATATTTTATCACCAGGATTTAATACACCTAATAAAACTGCAGCATTTGCTTGAGCTCCAGAATGTGGTTGAACGTTTACCCATTCGGCATTAAACAATGTCTTTGCTCTTTCTATTGCAATTGTTTCAATTTCATCAACAACTTCACAACCACCGTAATATCTTTTAAACGGTAAGCCTTCAGCATATTTATTAGTTAAAACACTACCCATTGCATTCATTACGTCATCACTAACGTAATTTTCTGAAGCAATTAGTTCTACACCTTCTTTTTGGCGTACACCTTCTTCAGCTATTAAATCAAATATTTCTTTATCGGAATTCATAGTTTACCTTTTTTTGAGAATAACAAAGATAAAACTATTCCATTTGGAAAATGAAAAGCAAGGATAAAAAAGAATAATTTTTATAAACAAGAAATTCACACTCAAAAAAAGAGCAACTATATTCTTAAAGGAAATTAAAATGATACTTATTTAGCTTTACCGTACACTTTTTTTGCACCGTAAGCTACACCGGCAATAAACAATGTACTCAATCCTCCATCAAATGGAACTGGAACACATGGAGGACATCCAGGGCATGCTCCAGGAGGAAAACCATCAGGACAACAGCCCCCAGGAAATGTACATTGCGCTAATAAGTCAACTGAAGGAAATACCATCAATAAAACAAAAACTGCGAATATTATGTAATTGAAATTTTTCATCTGACTGTAAATCTATATAATTATTTTAAATATCTCCCTCTTTTGTTAAACTATTCATAATACGATATGGAGCTAAATATGGTTGGCTCCAATTTGTTAATTCTTAGAACTCCAATAAAACAATGTAAATAAAGTGAAAAAAGGAAGTGGAGATTGAACAATACCTAATATTTTTCTCAAAATAAAATAGATATCATTAAAGCTATTTGTTAAATAACCAACAAGAGCTAATAGACAAACACAAATAAATAAACCGACATAAAATAGTCCAATTATTTTTAATACTTGATTTGATTTAAACCAAACGTAAAGTGATACCATCGTAATAAAGGCCATTATCATACTAATGAACATAGTCAAACCCCATTTCCATTTCGATAAAAGTTCTGGTGTCATATTAGTGAAAAAATCCGACAGCCAATAAGAATAAGCTCGGTTATATTCCTCCAAAGCTAGATTAGCATTTATTTCTAGCAAAAAGTTTTCTCGGAAATAAGTCAACAACAATAGAAGCAGTAGTCCGAAAAAAGCTACTCCTTTATTAAGATTCAGAGCCTTCATTTACTGTTTTTTTTTCTTGTAAAATATTTAACCCAAACCATCCATCCAACAAAAGTAATAACATACATTATTAGAGTAAATGTGTACTTGTGATTAAACTCTAAAAGGCTCTTAGATATAGTCCCCGAAAAAATTAAAGCCAAGATTCTAACTACATTTAGCATATGAATAATAAGTACACCTAAAGGGATAAACCATAACTTATGCTTCCAATTCCCTTCAAAAATTAAAATAAACCCTGAAAAAAGGGCAAATAATTCTAAAGCATTACACCCTGTGCCCACAATAACACTTGAATAAGCATTATGAATTCCCACTTTATGATAATCTACATAAAGTCTGTAATCAAAAAACTCTAAAAACTGAACAGTCAAATACACTAAATTATCTACAATTGCAACATCCAGTGTTCCAACCTTTTTCAACCACAAATCGTATGTACAAAACCACACTAAATAAAGCACTATTGCTTTTAATAGAAACAATAGAATGAACCTATCTTTAGGCTTTAATTTACTCGTTAGTTTATTCATATGATATTTTAAAACAAATATATCATATTTATTTAGCTAAAATATTAATACAAATAAATTAATACGAATAAAAAACTATTTTTGTCAATAGTAGAAATATTTTATGGAGAACAATAATCAACACAACATTATAGAAAGTTTCGACATCAAAGCGCTTGCTTCAAGGCTCTTAAAATACTGGTACTTTTTTGTTATTAGTTTAACAATTGGTGGCGCTATCAGTTTTTATAATGTTAGATACAATGTACCAAACTATAAGACCTATAGTAAAATCATTTTAAAAGATGATAAAACCTCTTACTGGGGGCAGGAATATTTTATGAAAGGAATGGAGCTAGTAAATCAGAACTCTAACCTAGCCAATGAAACAGGGTTAATTAACTCTTACTCTTTAAACAGAAAAGTATTAGATAACATTGATCTTAATGTTTTCTATTATGACTACGGAAATATTAATACGACAGAGCTATACAAAACCTCGCCCTTTATTATAAAAGTTGACAGTAATAAATATACTCCATCACCTTTATATTATTTGCGTTTTATCGATGATAAACAATTCCTTATTTCAAATACTATTGAAACGTTAGAAAACTCTCCCCCGCAGTTTTTCGATAAAAAAATTACGCTCTCAGGTAGTGAGATGACAATTAGTATTACTAACTCTTACCAAAAAGGACTAACAGAACAGAAAACTCTTGGATTCTTAGTTAACAATTTAGATGCCTTAGCAAAAACATACCAATACCGGGTAACTGTAGAGCCAGATCCACCCGAATCATCTATCCTTAAATTTTCGATGATTGGAATGACGAGCCCAAAAGACATTGATTATTTAAATACCTTAATGTATGTTTTTATTCAAGATGGATTAGATGAAAATAATAAGACAACTGCAAACACTTTAAATTTTATTAATGATCAACTTACGAGTATTACGGATACACTAATTTATATAGAACAAAAATTAGAACACTTTAAAAAGAATATCAACAAAGATAAATTAGAGCTAAATAGTGAGCGCTTAATCCCTAATTATGCACAGCTAGAAGAAAAACTGATTAAAACTAAGTTCAACTTACAGTATTACCAAAATACGCTTGCTTACATCGAAGACAACACGGATGAAGACAATGTGATCATCCCTACAATACTTGACATAAGTATTTATAGTCCCGTATATAAAACAATAACTGAGCTTAACAGGCTTTATGCAAAAAAATCATCTTTAGAGTTTTCTGTCAATAAAAGCAGTACAAGTTACACTAAAGTACTTCAAGAAATTGATGTCACAAAAAAAATATTAGCAGAGAACATACGTGCGCGTATCAGTAATAAGGAATTTGAGATTAAACAACTAAACTCTCAACTTAATTTAAATGAAACTAAATTAGCATTGGCACCATCGGCTGAAGCAAACTACGTTCGAATTTTAAGAATATACAAACTAAACGAGGATTTTTACAACTATTTGTTAACCAAAAGAGGTGAAGCCGAATTAGCGCAAGCATCCAACGTACCTAAAGCAAACATAATAGAACAAGCAAGCCGATACACCGTCCAATTTATTGGCCCATCCTCTTTCAATGTATATTCTATGAGACTTGGCGTTGCATTTATCATTCCTTTTCTCCTTGTATTATTCATGTTTATTTTCAATAATAAAATTGTTGAAAAAAGTGACATAGAGACTATCACCAAAATCCCTATTATTGGAAATGTTGGCCATATTAAAAATTCAGGGAATTTAGTCCTAATTAACCAACCTAAGTCTATAGTTGCTGAATCATTTAGATCTATCCGTACCAACATTAATTATTTAACTAAGAAAAAAGAGAGCTTCGCTATATTGGTTACCTCTTCTATTGGTGGAGAAGGAAAAACCTTTAACTCTATTAACTTAGCTTTAGCTTACTCATTAACAGGTAAAAAAACACTATTAATAGGTGCTGATTTAAGAAAACCTAAAATATTTGGTGATTTTGGTTTAGAAAATAAAACTGGTTTAACTAACTTTTTAATTAACCAAGCCTCTTTTGAAGAAGTAACACAACAAACAGATTATAATAATTTATCTTTTGTTTCTTCTGGTCCTACACCTCCAAATCCATCGGAGTTGATAGAAACAAAAGAGATGAAAGACTTTATTGAAAGAGCCAAAGTGGAATATGATGTTATTATTATTGACAGTCCACCAATTGGGCTGGTAACTGATGCTATGATATTGTCTGAGTTTTCTGATGTAAACCTTTACATCATCAGACAAAATTACACTCGAAAAACCCATTTAGAATTAATCAATAAATTATTTGATGATAAAAAAATTGATCATCTAGGAATTATTGTAAACGATATTAAAGAGCAAAAAATTGGCTACGGAAAATATGGCTACGGTTACGGATATGGGTATGGATACGGGTATGGATACTATGGTGAATCTCCAAAAATCAAAAAGTCTATTTTCACTAAAAAAGCTTGATTTCTATTAAAAATATAAAAGAGAAATTAAATAGTAACTATTTAAAAGATATACTGACCTCTTTATCTGGCACTACCCTTAGCCAAATCATTGTTATCAGCATGGCACCTGTACTTACTAGAATTTACAGCCCTTCTGATTATGGATTACTTGGTATTTACATGAGTATTACAGCTTTGTTATTTGTTTTTACAACCCTACAATACTCTCAAGCTATTCTACTTACTAAAAACGAAAAAGAAGAGTATCATATTATTAAAATATGTTCTTTAATAACTGTAATTTATTCAGGACTTATAGCACTAACACTCTTCTCATTTAATTTATTTGAATTTAGCTTTTTTACCACATCAAAACTGGGGATATGGTTATATCTCTTACCTATATCAACACTTTTATTTGGGATGAACACCATCTTAACCAAACAATTAAACAAACACAAAAAATACAAAGCTTTATCAATTAATCAAATCATTACTTCAATTACGACTGTCGCTTTCTCCCTTGCTTTAGGTATTTTGCATGACAATTTTTCAGGACTTTTAATTGGCTTAATTGCAGGGCAGCTAGTTCGCCTTATAGTCCTTTTTATCTTTTCAAAAAAATTGATATTGTCAATTTATAAACACAAGGGAAGTTCAATAAAGGCCACTATTCTAAAATTTAAAAAATTCCCATTATTTACAATCCCAACAGAATTTCTATATGGATGGACCAGCCAACTACCTATCTATTTTTTTAGCGTTTATTTTAATACAACTGTAATTGGTCATTTTAATTATGGAAAAAGAATGGTTAGCCTTCCTATTAGCCTCATAACAGGAGCCGTAGGTAACGTTTTTGCTCAAAAGGCTGCAGATCAATTTAATAATACAGGTGAGTGTGAAAAGATTTTTAAAAACACATTTAAAATGTTAGCTTTACCTCTTCTTCCTTTCTTTATTATACTTGGCATTTTTGCGCCTAACATTTTTAGTTTTGTTTTTGGCGCAGAATGGCTTATTGCAGGTACATACGTACAAATATTAGCTCCTATGTTTTATTTAAAAGCAATTGTCAGCCCTTTATCTTACATGTACATTATAAAAAACAAACAAGATGAAGATATGTTTTTACATATTATATCATTTGTTTTAGTTGCTTTTAGTTTTTACCTTGGAAATCTATTAAAAAGAGAAGTAAATACTATTTTAATATTCTTTTCTTTTTCATACTGTTTAATCTATATCTACACTATAATTAGATCATATCAATTTTCTAAATAAAATGTTAAATTCAATTAAATATTTTTTGAGAAACCCTCTTGAGATCCCTATCAACATAATTATAAGGTTGCCCTATTTTAAATTTATTAGGGAAACAAAAGATTATCAATCTCAAATTAATTTCCAGTTTTGGTTTATCCAAAAAATCCTAAATATTGGAAGGAATAAGAATGCATATTGGCCCGTCCATTTTACAAGTTTAATTGTAAACAAAAAAAATATATATGCTGGTATTGATACATGCCCTGGCTTAATGAATGGATGTTATATACAAGGAATAGGTACCATTTTTATAGATGACTACACTCAAATTGGTCCTCATGTTAGTATTATCAGTTCAAATCATAACTTACATGATACTCGAAAACATATTCCTTCTCATGTCAAAATTGGAAAGTATTGCTGGATTGGAGCTGGGGCTAAAATAATGCCTGGCGTAACTCTTGGAGACTTCACTATTGTTGGAGCGGGAGCAATTGTAACAAAATCCTTCGAAGAAGGGCATTGTGTTATTGGTGGGAATACAGCTAAGATTTTGAAAAAGCTCGACCCCGATAAATGTGTAAGATTCGAACATAAAATTCCATATTATGGTTATTTAAATAAATCTCAATTTACTAAATACCGAAAAAAGTACTTAAAAGTAGAAAACGATTAATGGCATCAAGGCCAAAAGGGACTGTAAAGATTATAATTAGCAAAATAAAAATGCAAGCCCTATCCTCATAAAGAAATATATTATGGACATTTGAGCGTATCAAAATAAAAAACATAAACAAGAGTATTTAAATCTCTAGAGAATTAAATTTTATATCATGACTGAAAAATTACTAAAAGCAGTAGCCAAACTGTTCAGAAATACACCACATTTTAAAGGGAAATATAGACTTGGATTAATTATTCAAAAGATACTGAATAGCAGTAACAACTGGAATGAGCCTGAGTTTTTTGTTAAATTAAAAAACGAAACTGAGCTCTATATAGATATAAGATCTAGAACACATTCAGTTCCATTTTGGACAGGAAGAAGAGACCAGGTAGTTATTGACTTAATACAAAAAATGATGCCTAAGGATGCTGTAATTTTTGATGTTGGTGCTAACATTGGTTATTACGCTATTCCATTAGCTTACCATCTGAAAAGTAAAAATGTTAGTGTACATGCCTTTGAACCTGTTAGCTATAATTTTGAAAGTCTAAAAAAAGGTATCATTAAAAATAAGTTAGAAAATGTTATTATTACCAACAAAATTGCACTTGGAAATAGTACCGGTGAAATAGAAATTTTAATTGTTGAAGGTGGAAACTCTAGTAATGCTGTAATATCTTTTAATGACAGTGAGTTTAATGCCAGCCACAAAAAAGAAATTGTACCAATGACAACCATTGATAATTACATGGTTGATAAATCTTTAACAAGATGTGATTTTATTAAAATTGATATTGAAGGTGCCGAAATATTTTTCATCCAAGGTGGGATGAAATTAATTGAGCAATTTAAGCCTATTATTTACGGTGAATTCAATAACTATTTTATTAAGAAATTTGGGTTTAGCATTTTAGATGTTTGGACATTATTAGAGCCGCTTGGCTACAAAGCCTTTACTGAAGATCATCAGAACAAAGGAAGCTTTAATAAAGCTGACGTAAAAGTTGGTATTGAAGATGTCTTATTTTTACCTCCAAACGTTACAAACATTGAAGTTTGGATGAATAAGTAATTCTTTTAATTAATACTCCATGATAACAATAATTGACTACGGTGCAGGAAATATAAAGTCTATACAGAACATGCTAAGAAAGATTGGTGTTGATTCTGTTTTAACAAAAAATGTTACCGAAATTGAGGCTGCCAACAAATTGATACTTCCAGGTGTTGGCCATTTTGATCATGGCATGCAACAACTAAATAACAGTGGGCTTATTGGTATACTCAACAAAAAAGTTATTGAACAACAAACTCCTTTACTCGGAATTTGCTTAGGTGCTCAAATGTTAGGCAATAAAAGTGATGAGGGCCAAGAGGAAGGTTTAGGCTGGATAGATATGGATATTGTTAAGTTTGATAAAAAATTACTTAACAACAATCTAAAGGTTCCACACATGAATTGGAACGAAATTAATATCAAAAAAGACACCCCAATTTTTAACGATCTCAATAATGAGTCACGATTTTACTTCGTACATTCTTTTCATATGAAGACTATGAATACAGAAGACATTTTGTGTACATCGGAGCATGGTTATGAATTTGTTTCTGGAGTTAAGAAAAACAACATTTATGGTGTTCAATTTCACCCCGAAAAGAGCCACAAGTTTGGCATGCAACTACTCCAAAATTTTTCTAACATTTAAATCAAAATAAATGAGAAGAGTAAGAGTTATTCCTGTGCTAACATTACAAAATGAAAAGCTTGTAAAAACGGTAAAATTTAAAAAACCAAACTATATTGGAGACCCCATTAATGCTGTAAAAATTTTTAATGACAAAGAGGTGGATGAAATAGTTATTTTAGATATCTCTGCAACAAAAGAAAAAAGAATTCCTAATTATAATAGGATTGAAGAAATTGCTAGTGAAGCTTTTATGCCACTAGCCTATGGTGGCGGCATAACTACTTTTGAGCAAATTAAGGAATTGTTTAAATTAGGTATCGAGAAAATTATTATTAATTCTGCTATTGAGAACAACATTAGCCTAATAACACAAACTGCTGAACGTTACGGATCACAAAGTGTAATTGTTGCAATAGATGTTAAAAAACCAATGCTAAGTATGTTATCTGCTTATAAAAATAGCGGTTCTACAAAAATTAAAAGTTCATTATTAGATTACTTATCTCAAATTGAACTTGCTGGTGCTGGTGAAGTTTTTTTAACTGCAATTGATAGGGATGGCACTTTTAATGATTATGATTATGATTTAATCAATTTAGTTGCTTCTAAATGCAGCATACCTGTGGTTAGTTGTGGTGGAGCAAATTCAATACAAAGCTTTGTAAATGCAATTAAATCAGGTGCATCTGCTGTAGCTGCCGGAAGCTTATTTGTTTACTCATCTGCAAGTAAAGGTGTTTTAATTAATTACCCCAATCAATCTGAGTTACAAAAAGAGCTATTTAATAAAATATAGTCTCTCTTCCCATCCTTTTTGATAGGATAACCGTATTTTTTATAGTTTCTTTGTTATAATAATACCCCTAAGAACTTATGACCGAATCTAGCTATCAGCAATGCACAAAAACAGTAATGGATAACATTGCTGACCCAAACATTACTTTTGATGAAAATGGGGTTAGTAATTATTATCATGATTATTACCTTCTTGAAAAGACTCTTGTAAAAAAAGGAAAAGAAGGAATTGATTTTTTCAATAATAAAATTGAAGAAATAAAAGCTGCAGGAAAAGGTAAAGATTATGATTGTATTCTTGGAATAAGTGGAGGTGTTGACAGTTCTTATCTGGCTTATTTAGCAAAAGAAAACAATTTAAGACCTCTTGTTGTCCATTTTGATAATGGCTGGAATTCAGAATTAGCTGTAAAAAATATAGAAAGTATTGTAACGAAATTAAATTTTGATTTATATACTTATGTAATTAACTGGGAAGAGTTTAAAGACATACAACTAGCCTACCTTCATGCTTCAGTAATAGACATTGAGGCCATTACAGACCATGCAATTGCAGCTACCTTATTTAAATTAGCCGCTAAACATAAAATAAAATATTCTTTAAACGGATATAATATTGTTACTGAAGGGATTTTACCAAAAGCTTGGATCTTTAACAAATTAGATGCAACTAACATTAAAGACATTCATAGTAAATATGGTAAAATAAAACTTAAAAGTTTTCCTTTTTATGGTTCTTGGAAAAAACGATATTACGACATTGCTCTTAGATTAGAGTCTGTACCACTATTAAACTACATAGATTATAACAAGGATGAAGTTAAAGAAGTTTTAATAAATAAACTAGGGTGGAAAGATTATGGTGGAAAGCACTACGAATCAGTATGGACAAGATTTTATCAAGGATATATTTTACCCTCAAAATTTAAAGTAGATAAGCGAAAAGCGCATTTATCCACATTAATTTGTTCAGGTCAAATAACAAAAGAAGAGGCTTTAAACGAATTGAAAGCCCCAATAAATGATGCTTTTCAATTAAAAGTTGACACTGAATTTGTTTTGAAAAAATTAAATCTTTCTGTAGAAGAATTTGATCAAATAATGAAATCTCCTGTGAAACAACACTCCGATTTTGAAATAGAACTTAAATCATATTTTGATAAATACCCTATTTTAAAACCTTTAAAAGGGGCATATAAGCTAATCAAACCTAAAAGGGAAATTTAAATATATGCTTCCGTTTGAGTTCACCAATAAAACTATTTTAATAATATCTCCGGAAAGTTGGGGACAAAACTTCTTGTCCAAACATCATTATGCGCAGGAACTTAGTAAAAAGAATACTGTTTTTTTTCTTAACTCAATACCTGATGTTTCTCTTACACAAAATATAGAAACATCAAAAATTACAGGGAATCTTACAGTAATTAGCTATAAAAAATCCATAAAAGGCCTTTTAAAACTTCCTCCACTATTAATTGATTTACAATTTAGATCTGTTATAAAAGAAATTATTAAAGTCATTAATGCACCTTTAGATATTGTATGGGATTTTGATCAAATACGTTTTCAAAACTGCAAGCCCTTCAATGCATCCTACAATATCTTTCATCCGGTTGATATTATGAAGCAAATACCTTCAAAAATTAAAACTAGAAAAAGTGAGCTAAGTGACCTAACTTTATATTTATCAGATGAAATAATAAAAGATATTGCTAGTTCAAAACCTAAGCAATTTATCAATCATGGTATAAATGAATATTTTTTTCACAATGAAAATCATGAGTTCTCTTTTATCAAAAAAAACAAAACAAACATTGGTTACATTGGAAATATTCAGAGTAAGTTTTTAGATTGGAAAGTACTTAAAACTATTATCTCTAAAAACCCAGGAATTAATTTTGTAATAATTGGCCCATACGAAGGATCTAACCTAGGAGGTGACAATAAAAATAAGGACATCAACTTTTTAAAATCACAAGAAAACGTAGCGTTAACAGGAAGCAAACCTATTGAAGAGTTAATTAATATATTACCTAATTTTGATGCTTTTTTAATTTGTTATGACACTGAAAACTATAGAAAAGAAGTGTCAAACAGTCATAAACTATTAGAATATTGTAGTACAGGAAAGGTTATCATTTCAAACCACATCAGTACATACAGAGACAAAACAAACTTACTTGAGATGGTTAACAACAATATTGATTTACCTGAAAAGTTTAAATCGGTTATAAGTAATTTAGATTCTTATAACGATAAAGAAAAATCTGACCTTAGAATAAATTTTGCTAAGCAGAATACATATAAAAATCATCTTTTAGAAATAGAAAATCTAATTACGAATTTACATGATTAAAAAAAACATACTTGTGCTTTTTGGAACACGTCCTGAAGCCATTAAATTAGCTCCAGTAATAAAAGAACTGAAGAAAAACTCAACTGAATTTAATACCACAGTTTGTGTTACTGGTCAACATAAAGAAATGTTATACCAAATTTTAGATTTTTTTGAAATTGTACCAGACATCGATTTAAAATTAATGACGCATAATCAGTCGTTAACTGAATTAACTTCTAAAATCTTATTGGAAGTTGATCAAGTCATTAAAAATGGAACATATGATTATATCATTGTTCAAGGAGACACAACTACTGTTTATGCCTCTGCTGTTTCAGCCTTTTACAATAAAATAAAAATTATTCATGTTGAAGCTGGTTTAAGGAGTTTTGATTTTGAACACCCTTTTCCCGAAGAATTCAACAGAAGATCTATAGCCTCCTTTACGAACGTACATTTTGCTCCTTCGGAAAGAGCAAAGCAAAATCTATTAAATGAGAATATTGATGAGAGCCAAATTTGGAATGTTGGAAATACTGTAATTGACTCTTTACAATACGCTCTCCCAATTGTAAACAAAGAGAATTATCAAGAGCTTTTCCCTCAAGTTAACTTTGACAAAGACATCGTTTTAGTTACGGGTCATCGTAGAGAAAACTTTGGAGGACCTCTTGAAGCGATTTGTGGTGCATTTAAAGAAATTGCACAAAACAATGATGTGCAAATTGTTTACCCAGTACACCTTAACCCAAATGTAAAAGAAACTGTTCATAAATTATTGGATGGCAATAAAAACATACACCTGATACCACCATTGCCTTACCCTCAATTAATTTGGATAATGAACCAATCTAAATTAGTTATAACAGATTCTGGTGGAATACAAGAAGAAGCTCCTGCAATGGGTAAACCTGTTTTAGTAACTAGAGAAGTTACCGAAAGAAAAGAAGTAGTTGAAAGTGGGAATGCTATAATGGTTGGAAATGATACTGAAAAAATAATCAAATGGTCTTCTGAATTATTAACGAACACCGAATTATACAACAAAATGAGTACTGCATCAAACCCTTATGGAAATGGAGATGCAGCATTAAAAATGATTGAAATTTTAAAGTCTCATGAGTAAAAAAATAAAAATACTTTTTATTCCTGCTGATAACATTTCTGCAAACATATCTAGGTCCTATTTTTTTGCAAAAGGGCTCTCTAAATTTTCTGAAATTTATTTTGTTACGTGGCACGATCACAGAAGCCTACAGTGGTCTGGTGGATCACCATCTAAACTAAACACATTAATTTGTTTTATAAAATCTTTATTTCAATCAGTTAAGATATACCAGGATAATCGAGATTCTTTTTTAAGAGTTAAGTCTTCTGTTTTTATTGATGCCCTTGTTGGGAGATTCTTAGGACGAGTCCGAGGAAAGAAAATGATGCGAAAGCATAATTCAAAATCATTACAAAAGATGATTCAAAAAATTAAGCCTGATGTTGTATTTTATGCAGATTCCTCTTACTTCTTCCCATCAGTAGATAATACAGATTTGATTCAACTATGTGATGTTCAAGATGATGTTGATTGGAATAAATTCCCTATTGACTTGCAAAAAACAGAAAAATCTTATCGAAAAAAACAATATCAGAATTATGATATTCGATACATTGTTAGCAAAAGTGCACATGATAGC
>CEWR01002952.1_pt1 | contig 13974 bp, 10 predicted proteins | sample 356321 | NCBI WGS metagenome assembly CEWR01 (sample SAMEA2621551, study PRJEB7988) | marine metagenome | biome: marine biome (ENVO:00000447); feature: mesopelagic zone (ENVO:00000213); material: "saline water (ENVO:00002010), including plankton (ENVO:xxxxxxxx)" | depth 790 m
GTAGTTAATGCCTATTGTGCATATGCACAAGATCATGAGTTTGACTCGATAGATTCGATTGATATTCTAGATGTTAATGCAGGTAATCACGGTCATTTTTTTGCGACTAACTTTGACCCTGAAATTAATCTGCGTGAGATTATCGATGACGCAGGGTGTTTAGAAGATAGTCAGTGGCGTAGTTATCCACATCATTCTCGCTCAATGGAATTTGATATGCCGATTGTGGGTAAGCAAAAACTCTATTTGATGGGTCATGATGAAGTGCACTCTCTGCCAAATTTCATTGAGGGTGTTAAAGATGTTCGATTTTGGATGGGCTTTAATGACCATTACATCAACTGCTTAACTGTATTCAAAGAAGTAGGTTTATTAGGCATCGAAGAAATAACTACTGCTGATGGTATAAAAGTTGTTCCATTACATGTACTAAAAGCATGCTTGCCAGACCCTGCTAGCTTAGCTGAGGGTTATACCGGTAAGACCTGTATAGGTACATTGATTAAAGGTAAAAAAGACGCTAACAAAAAAGAAGTCTTTATTTACAATATTTGTGATCATCAAGAAACCTATGCTGACATTGGTACACAGGCAGTTGCCTTTACGGCTGGTGTTCCACCGGTTGCGGCCGCCATTTTAATCGCTCAAGGTGTGTGGAATATTAATAAAATGGTTAACGTAGAAGAGCTTGATGCTGTGCCGTTTATTAATCTTTTGGGCACGATGGGCTTGGCTACTAAAATGCAGATAATAGGAAATGGCAAGCCGGTTGATAAAGCTTTGCAAACAGTGTCAAAACGTGATTCTAATGTTAAATCTGGATTAGTAGAGCTATCGTGATTAAAACAAAACAGCAAGTATCTGAGTGTATTTACCAAGATCTGAGTAATGTAAAAAGTCATACTGATCTGCTCGGCTTTAATGCTAATAGTCTTTTATTGGATGAATTAGCATTAAACTCGCTTGATGTTATTAATATGCTAGATCGCCTCGCGTTGAATGATGCACTTTATGCATCGGATGAAACACGTGCGCTCGACGAAATTAACACGGTCCGTGATTTGGCTGATGCTCTCTTTGAAGACCAGGTTTTGCCAGAATGGTATGGCAAACTGGAAGAATATGTCGACGCAAAAGTTCATTGTTTAGCGAGCTGCCTCTGCGAGCTGGTGAAGCAAAAGCAGCTTGATCACCGTCCTTATTACTTTTGTGTTCCAGATGCAGAAGTTATTGTCAGTGATGAAGCGACACTTAATTATCATAGCGATGATATTAGCCATCAGTATATGTTGGACGGCTTTACTTCCCTATATGGTATGACAGTTGAGTCTTGGTATAGCACCTCGGTATCTAAGGCTGAAAATGCAGAAAAATTAGCTTATCTTGTCGATAATAAATTAGCTGCTGAGCACGTTATAGTAATGCTCGATATGTACCACCTGCCTGGTATTGATAAAGAGTTTGACCATGACCCTTTTCCGCACTATGTGATGGTTGGTAAAACTAACGACCCAACGCAATGGTTTATTTATGATCCCGATTATCGTTGGGAGGGTATCGTTGATAAAGATCGAATACTCAATGCATTTAAGCAGCCTACCGTTGAAGGTGGCCTGCTTGTTAATGATACTCATGCCAGGCCTTTTACACACGAGGCTGTGAATAATTTTTACCAGCAATGCGTTGAGCCTAACTTTAATGGGCTTAATTCTGCGTCGCGCGAGATTCTGCAAATGTTTGTGGCGGGTAAAGATGCAAAAGGAAGGGTCCTTGAACTCAAAAACGTGGCACTAGCACTTGAGCAGATACCAGTACTTTCTACTCGAAAATATGCTTATGAGCATTGCTTAGCCTATTTTTGGAAAGAACTGGATTACGAAGAACCAGAATTTGATGATTTGTGCGAACTCATTGAAGAACTATACAATGTCTATAAATTAGTCACTTTTCAAATTATGAAGATTGCAGCGTCAGGCAATGAAAAGTTTATTAAAAAAGCATTTACGTTACTAGATGCACAAGATGAGCGTGAATATCGCATAAAGAACCGACTTGCCGAAGTCTATAGTCTATGGCTGGATTAGCATGCTTAGTACGTTATCTACTCGTAGGATTTGATAACGGGCACTTATTCAGCTTTATTTCTCGCTGCGTCGCTCATTCGATGGCTTAACATTAGCTTAGTGCTTTCTCTTGCCGCGTGCCAATACTTATATACACCCTTTAACAGCAGGGCAATTCCCGTTATCCAAGGTTTGGGCTATCTTATATGAGTAGCCCTGCTCTAGCGCTATAAGGTTGCCAATAGTCAATATTGTAAATATATCGACGAATTTTTTAATAGTTGCCATCAACTATTAATTATTAGGCACTGATAGCCCTCTGTCGAAAGAGGCCTTATTTTGCTTCAATGCCTAGCCCGCCATTTCCTGCTGTGCTCAGACAGAAAAACGCTTAGTTGCAACTCACTTTTCCTTCCTAAACCTAGCATAACCACATAATAACCTCGCTATGTTGATCTAATTGTTGCATATGATCGTATAAGTGGTATTTAAGGTATGAACTATAATCATGAAGCGCACCTTATATTGGTTAACTAAAGATTTGCGGATCAACGATAACTTGGCTCTTAAGTTAGCCAGCGATAGTGATTACCTGCTTTGCGTCTATGTAGTTGATCAAAAATGGTTCAAACCTAACAACTATCAATCCAAGCCAATAGGTGCAAATCGTTGGAATTTCTTACAAAGTTGTTTAAGTAATTTCAATCAAAGCTTACTCAGTCTGGGTCAACAGCTGCATATTGTTTATGGTGACACTTTGCCTAGTTTGGCGAGCCTTTGTGAAATACACCAAATTACTGATGTAATTACCACTCATTTACCTGGCACTTATGAAAATAGGCTCATCAATCAATTAGGCGATAATTTTCCTCAAGTGTTAGTAAACAAAGTTGAGCAGTTCACTTTGTTTACTCATGGGCTTCTGCCTTTTGAACTTCAGCAGCTACCAGTAAGTTATTCAAAATTTAAAAAAATAATGAATAATGTTGCAATACCCAATATTTCTCCTGCAATTAAAACCTTACCAAGTCAGTTTAAATCTGTGCCAGCACCGGCCATAGTTAGGCCCCATTGGTTACCTGTTAAGGCTCACAAATACCCGACAAATGGTATGGTATTTGAAGGCGGCGAGACATCGGCTATAAAGCAACTTTACCAATATTTTAGTTCTGATTTACCATTAAGTTATAAAACTGTTAGAAATAACTTAGATGGCTGGGAAAGCAGCAGCAAGTTATCTCCATGGCTCGGCTATGGCTGTATTTCGCCTCGGCAGGTTATGTCTTCAGTTAGCCAGTTTGAAATTCAGCGAGGTAAAAACAGTTCAACTGAATGCTTGGCAGCAGAAATTCTATGGCGTGAATACTTTCAGTGGTGTCATTTTAAGGTGGGTGCTAAAACTTACATGTTCAAAGGGCTTTCTAGTAGCCAACCACTAACATCATTTTATCCAGAACGGTTTAGTAAGTGGTGCCTAGGAATGACACCTTATCCGTTAGTTAATGCCTGTATGAATGAATTAAGAATCACTGGTTATTTAAGTAACAGAGGTCGTCAAATTGTCGCGAGTTGTTTGGTTAATGAACTCAGTGTAGATTGGCGTTATGGTGCAGCTTGGTTTGAAGAGCAGTTAATAGATTACGATGCTGCTGTCAATTGGGGTAACTGGCAATATATTGCAGGTGTTGGAGTTGACCCTAGAGGTGGTAGGCATTTCAATCTTCAAAAGCAAGCTGTTATTTTTGATCCTGACGGTAGGTATCAAAGTAAGTGGGCTTCAACGTGTGATAAATATTTTTTATCCAATCAGCCTTTAGACTCTGTTGACGCAGCAGACTGGCCAGTAACAATGGCCAAAGACAATGGCTAACGGCATAGATAAAAATACACAGGTCTATAGGGGTTTAAATCTAGATATTAATGTTGTTTGGTTAAAGCGTGATTTACGAATCAGCGATAATCACGCTTTAATGGATTCATTAGAATCTGGTCTGACATTACTTTATTACGCGTTCGAACCTATTTTAATAGATGATCCTCATTATGATAAAAGGCATTGGCGTTTTGTGTGGCAATCAATACAAGACATTAATATTCAGCTAGAAAAATTTAATACACGTGTTTATGTTTTTTTTGGTGATGCAATTGATGGCCTTAATGAAATAAACACTTTATTTCATGTGTTGAACTTATTTAGCCATGAAGAAATAGGTTTAGTTTGTACCTATGCCAGGGACAAAAACGTTAACAAATGGTGCCGCGCGCGCAAAGTAAATTGGCGAGAATACCAGTCAGGCGCAGTCATTCGAGGGAAAAAAAATAGAATCGACTGGGACAAGGACTGGCGTAAAGTGATGACTGCACCGTTATGTCATCCAAACTTATCGTTATCGGCACTTGTTAACGTCAGTGATTTGGATAAGTTAATTCAGCATACGCTGCCTGAGTCATGGTCAATACCGAATGAATTCATGCTCAAGGGCGGAGAACAATGGGCGTCTAGAACACTGCAATCATTCTTAAATAAACGCGGTAAAAACTATCAGTCTGATATATCCAAGCCCTTAGCAAGTCGGCGAAGCTGCTCGCGCTTATCGCCTTACTTAGCTTGGGGCAACATAAGCTTGAGGCAGTTCTATCAAACAATTTTGTTAAAAAGGTCTCAAGTTGGCTGGAAGCGTCCACTAGATGCTTTAGCCTCAAGATTACATTGGCATTGTCACTTTATTCAAAAGTTTGAAAGTGAACACCAAATGCAGTGGCGACCTGTCAATAACGCCTACAATAATCTTAAATTTCCAGAAATACATATGGGGATGAGCATTGAGGAACGTTTAACAAAATGGAAAACAGCTCAAACAGGGTATCCACTCGTTGATGCTTGTATGCGCTGTTTAGAAAAAACAGGCTACATCAACTTTCGTATGCGATCGATGCTAGTAAGTTTTTTGTGTCATCATTTGTTCGTTGATTGGCGGCTTGGCGCTATGCACTTAGCGAAATATTTTCTAGATTTTGAGCCAGGTATTCACTACCCACAATTTCAGATGCAATCAGGGGTAACAGGTATGAATACTATCAGAGTGTATAATCCTGTTAAACAATCACAAGAACAAGACAAGGACGGTTTTTTTATTCGTCAATGGGTGCCAGAGTTATCTCAGCTACCTAACGAGATAATACATACACCATGGGTATTGTCTTTAATGGAACAAGTTTTATACCAGTTTGATCTAGGTAAGAGCTATCCTCAGCCTATGATTGACATTAAAGAAACAGGTAAATTTGCCAGAGATATATTGTGGGGTTTCAGGAAACGTTTTGATACAAAAGTAGAAGCTCAACGTATTTTAGCGAAACATGTTCGCAAGTCTAAAAAACCGCTTAGACTCAGTAAATAAAAAATCTCCATAATAAGGTAGATACATGAAGGCAAAACATTTAAAGCTTATATTAGGAGACCAGCTTAATCCAAAGCACAGTTGGTTCGAATATGTCGACCCTGATGTTGTTTATCTCATCGCTGAGCTCAATCAAGAGGCAAGTTACACTAAACACCACATTCAAAAAGTCACCGCCTTTTTTGTTGCTATGAGCGATTTTGCGCAACAGCTTGAATCTAAAGGGCATCGTGTCTGTTATTTGACATTAGATGACACTCAAGGTTTTCAAGATCTTACCGAATTAATAAAATCGTTGATCTTAAAATACTCATGTGCAGCATTCACATTTCAGAGCCCTGATGAATATAGATTAAAGCAGCAAATGTGTGATTTATCAAAAAACCTTGATATAACAGTTCATCAAGTTGATAGTGAACATTTTCTATTGCCTTTTGATGATCTGCACAGTTATTTTAAACCAAGTACACACGTAAGAATGGAGAATTTTTATCGCACAATGCGTAAACGGTTTTCTATTTTAATGAACGGTGAAAAACCAGAAGGTGATGCTTGGAATTTCGACGCTAATAATAGAAAGTCATTTAAAAAAAATGATCTCAAGCTCATTCCAAAACCATTAATATTTGACAACCCAGCAGATGATTTTTTACAGCGTATAAAAAAGCATAATATTAAAACCATAGGTAATGAGTCGATAAATATTGCATATCCAATTAATCGTCAGCAGTCACTGCTTTTATTGGATTTTTTTTGCGAGCATCAGTTACCAAATTTTGGTAACTTTCAGGATGCTATGACCATAGCATCCCCCTATGCTTGGAGCTTATATCATTCCCGTCTTAGCTTTTCAATAAATTGTAAAATGCTTGCTCCGATGGAAGTAATTAATACTGCTATCTCATTCTATGAAAAGTCAGATGGAAAAATAACACTGTCACAAATTGAAGGCTTTGTTAGACAGATTCTTGGTTGGCGAGAATACGTACGAGGTATGTATTGGGTTAATATGCCAAACTATACCAAGCAAAACTTTTTAGGCGCTCATCGTGATTTGCCGGATTTCTTTTGGAGCGGTGAAACAAACATGCAATGTTTAAAAAGTGCAATATCGCAATCACTTGAGCATGCCTATGCTCATCATATTCAAAGATTAATGATTACAGGCAACTTTGCCCTGCTTGCTGGAATTTCTCCGGAGCAAGTCGATCAATGGTATTTAGGTATTTATATCGATGCCATTGAATGGGTTGAACTGCCTAATACACGAGGTATGGCACTCTTCGCCGATGGTGGTTGGATTGCAACAAAGCCTTACGCTGCTAGTGGTAATTACGTTAATAAAATGAGTGACTATTGCAAAGGCTGTCGCTATAACGTTAAAGAAAAGATCAGTGACAATGCTTGCCCACTAAATAGCTTATATTGGAATTTCATTGACACTAACTATGATAAGTTATCCTCAAACCACCGCATGAGTTTTCCGGTGCGAAACTGGGATAAGATGGAGGACTCTAAGAAAGTTGAAATTAGAGACCGTGCTACTTATCTACTGAATAATATAAATGATTTATAAGAAATGTCTGAGTTGAATTACTATCTTTGTAAGTCTAGATTAATAAATTATAGGTTGGTTTTATGCAATTTCTTATCGATGAAGAATCAAGAATTATAGAAATGGCTTGGGAAGACCGAACTCCATTTGAAGCCATAGAACATCAGTTCAATATGATTGAGTCTGATGTGGTGAAATTTATGCGTAGCCGTTTAAAACCAAGAAGTTTTAGGTTGTGGCGAGAAAGAGTTAGCGGCCGCTCAACTAAACATAAAAAACTGCGTGGCGATGATGTGACCCGAGGGTATTGTCCAACACAGTATAAAAATAGATCGAATAAGTAATATACTTTTAAATACTTGTGTTGATATTCATTTGTAAATTAAACAAAATTAAGGTTTGTCTTATTACGATGTAAAGTATTATTAGTAATTTACTGATCGGGCTGATTGTTGCCTATTAAACAATTAGTATCCGTGTCTTTTTATAGTCGTATTTTTTGTGCGCAGTAACGCCCAATAGTTAAGAAGTTTATTTTTTATACTCTGTTACCACACTACAGGTAATAGGGTTATAACTGGCTTTTATAGACGCCATACTGTTAATAATTTTAGATCTAGGAAACTTCAGAGCAGCCATCAACTAGCAATAATTCGCTTGTAACCCAGTAGTGTTTGATCCGCCTGCGCAGCAATCAATGATCCTCTTAAACGGTATAAATGACTAGACAGTAGTTCGTACAGGAATAAAGTAAAGTGATCATCTAGTGTTATTAAACGGCTCCGCTGATTATCATTATTTCTGTAGGTTTTTACGCAGGTCCTTTCGTGGCGGTAGCAAAGGTAACTAACTTCTCGCACACTACCAAACCAAGAGTGCTGATAGCGTTAAACAGCTTACCGCCATTATTTTCATGACAGTCAAGGGTATAGACTAACCCAGGTGTCTATTCACCCGTCAAGGTTTCGCAGCGGTAATTTCCTCCGCTATCAATACCTAATGTATCGGCCAGTTTAGGCAATAGTTTCTGTAATTTTTGTTTTAAGGTCCATGGCGGGTTAATAACAATCATGCCGGCAGCAGTCATTCCATGCTCGATGCTGTCAGACTCTCGACCCAGTTCAAATAATTGAATATTTCTTATACCGCTGTTACGCAATTTTTTTTCTAAAATGTCGATACGCTCTCGTTCTACTACTGGGTACCAGAGGGCATAGGTTCCTGTAGCGAAGCGCTTGTGCGCGGCTATGAGTGTTTTGACGACGGTGTCGTAATCTTTTTTTACCTCATAAGGTGGATCAATCAGTATTAATCCACGTTTACTGGCCGGGGGCAGCAGTGTCAGCAAACCGCTAAAGCCATCGCTTTGGGCAATGCGGACATGACGCTTGCCGGTAAAGTTTGCCTGAAGTTTTTCTAAATCAGCCGGGTGTAACTCGAACAGCCAGCTGCCGTCTTTGCGGCGTAAAAACTGCTCGCCAATCATCGGTGAACCGGGGTAATACACTAACTCATCGCCACTGTTAAAGTGCTTGACGCAGTTAAAGTAATCTTCCAACTCCGGATAGTCGGCTCGGCTAAGTTTTGCGAAGCCGTCTTTGTACTCCCCAGTTTGCTGTGCATGTTTACTCTTTAGTCCGTAGACGCCGGCACCGGCATGGGTGTCGATATAATCGAAGGGCTTATTTTTTTTACACAAATGTTGCAGAATTTCAATCTGCACTAAGTGCTTGAGCACATCGGCATAGTTGCCGGCATGAAAGGCGTGACGATAGCTGAGCAAGGGAACCCCAATGGTAATTTTTAGATGATTATTAAATTGAAAAGATCATTATTGATCGGACCATACTGCAAATTCATTGCCGCTGGGGTCACTAAAATGAAAGCGGCGCCCACCAGGAAAATTGAATACGGGTTTACTAATAACACCGCCGGCACTCTTTATTTCGGTTTCGGTTAGGTTCAGGTTTTGGCTATAAAAAACTATTAATGTGCCGTCATTATTTTGGCTGGCGACTTTGTCCGCTGAAAAAAACCCCCCATTGATATTGTCGAGGCTAAAAGTGCTGTAGTTTACTGCGCCTGATTCTGGATCGAGGTAGTCGATAAATGCCCAGTTAAACACTGCGCAGAAAAACAGTTTGCTGGCAGCAAGATCACGGCAGGCGATTTCTATATAGTTAAGACTGTGGTGTTGGTTCATTGTCCGTCCTTTACCTGCTCAATCACAACCCCATACTTTTACGCAGCTCGGCCATGCGCTGGTGATTTTCTTTACCGCTGAGTGGCGTTTCAATAGTTTCTGGCAGCGCTTTAACTTCAGGCGGGGGCAGTTTTTCACCGTTAATAATACGCTCGCACAACTGTTGGTAATTGCGCTCAAAAATTGGAAAGGCGATACGCTGGATATTGTTACCGATAAAGTGCCAGTCGCTGATTTTGCCAGCATGGTAAACCGCCGAGTGCGACCAGTTGTAACTACTCTTAGGACTGGGTGCGCGGCAGGCTTCTATGTAGGCGTTGTGGGCGCTGGGCAGGCCATGATGATTGAGGTCGCCCTGACAGCAGTCGATCATCTTCTTTAAGGTCGGCAGGTATTCACTGGTCTCGATAGCACGCTTGGCGCCGCGCAGTAATGCTTCGGTATCAAAATAGCCGAGAGACTCCATCCACAGACGTTTGGCGGTTATGAGGGTTTCAGTGTCGCTGAAGGCCTTGTAATACTGGTTGTGGTAATTAACACGAAACAGGGTAAAGATTTGATTGATGGCATCAATCTTTGTGTCGCTGGGCGGTGTACGATTACCCTGCTGTGAGCGGCCGGGTGCTGCTGACGCCACGTGATTAGACGCCTGCTTTTTTAATTGGCCTGCAACTTGATTGATTAAGTCTTTACTGTCTTGCATTGCTGCTGTCCGGTTTAAATACTGTAAAAATATCGGTGGATATGACCACAAAAAAGGTCTGAGGGTGTTCTTCAATGCTCAAGTGCCAGAAAGATTTAATCTATGTGGTTAAATATAACATGAGTATTGACTGATGCTTTCTGTTGTCAGCCTTTCCGCGACCTTACCACCTACCCTCTGCGGTAAATATTCTTTATATGTGCTTTTGGGCTTGACCTTATGTTGCCCAACTGCGATCGGTTAAATCGTCGTTCAAACTGCGTTCGCGGGTGTTGCCGCTTGGGTTTGTGCCGGGGGTTGCTGCACTCTGTGTCGCCATCTGATGACGTCTGGCCCAGTGATATTTACAGTGCTGCACAAATTTACTGTTCCAGGCGTTGTGGATTTCTTTGCGATCGCGCCAGTAGAGCACGAAGTCGGGCTGTTGTTGGCGGGCAAAATCCAAATCGATATTGGCCAGTCGCAGCACATCGATAGCATCTTCACTCGGCCGCCAGTTTTCAGCCAGCAATTTGGCTTCACTGTTGTGCTCTACAGTGCTGCTATAGCGTGCCCACTGGCGGCGTACATGCTGGATAAATTTGCTGTTCCAAGTGTTGGTGATTACGCCTTTTTCTTGCCAATAGATAATAAACTCTGGGATGGCCTCTTCAACAAAGTGAGCCTCTATGGCTGCGTGTTTGAGCAGTATTTCCAATGCATCCGGGCTCGGACGCCAGCCCGCGGCAATGGGACCTTCGGTATCAGCTTGAATAAAGCGCTCCTGCTCGCGCTCGCGACTAACTCGCTGTTGGCGCGACTGCTGAGTTTGGTGCTCTTGCCAGTGGTGTAATACCTGTTTGATAAATTTGGAACCCCACGAGTGATGGGCCTCGGCGCGCTCGCTCCAGTAGGTGACAAATTCGGCTATTCGATCACGCACATACTGTTCGGGAATATTGTGTTGAGCAATACGGCGCATCACATCGTCGCTGGGCTGCCACTGCGGCGAAATACGATTGGCGCCTTGAGCGACCTGATTGTGGGCGCGGCTTTTTGGCGTGGCCAGTTTTTGCTCGGGCGCGGTCAGTGGCTGTGCCGCTTGCTCGTTGAGGGCGAATTGAATAACGCGGCAACTTGCGTAGGGCGCAGAGCCGAGAATAATCACGCCCTTATCAGACAAGCTTTTACAAATTCGCTGCACATCTAGGTCGTTCCAGAAGGGCATGGTGCGTTCAATGGTCTGCTCTTTAACTTCTAGCCATTGCAAACCATTGTGGGCGATAGGCTCGCCGTAGTGCAGCAGGTTGCCGAACACCGCCAGCATCGTGGCCTCTTCTAGCCCAAGTGTGGTGGCTAGGGCAGGAGAGATTTGCAGTGGCGTTTCGGCAACCAGCGATGACGGTGGGGGGCAGTGGTTATTCATAGTTGGAATTGTAGAGCTTTTAATGGGGGGTGGATAGTTGCCTGTGGCTATCAGAGTCGATGTCGCTGGAATTAATGCATGTATGCTTGTACAGTTATATAAAATTAAAATAGGATTCCTCATGGCCAAGGCCAAAACTGCTTACGTATGCAACGATTGCGGCTCCGATTATCCCAAATGGCAGGGACAGTGCAGTGACTGCGGTGGCTGGAATAGCTTAGCGGAGGTCAAGTTAGCGGCCTCCCCTGTGCAGGCGCGCAATCAAGCGCAATTTAGTGAGAAACTCTCAGGTTATGCCGGTGGCGCTCAAGCCGGGCAGCTGCAGACTTTGTCTGAGATTAATCTCGATGATTTACCGCGTATCAGCAGTGGTACTGTCGAGCTTGATCGTGTGCTGGGTGGCGGCTTTGTACCGGGCTCGGTGGTATTAATTGGTGGCAGTCCCGGCGCGGGTAAAAGTACTCTACTGTTGCAAACGCTGTGTTATTTATCAACCCAGATGGAGGCACTCTATATTACCGGCGAGGAGTCGCTGCAGCAGGTGGCTATGCGTGCTCAGCGGCTAGGCTTACCGACCGATAAACTGAAAATGCTTAGTGAGACCAGTGTCGAGAGCATATGCGCCACCGCCCAACAGCTAAAGCCAAAAGTGCTGGTGGTCGATTCTATTCAGGTTGTACATATGGCCGACGTGGCCTCGGCCCCGGGTTCTGTGTCGCAGGTGCGAGAGAGTGCCGCTTATTTAACCCGTTTTGCCAAGCAGACTAATACTATATTGATACTGGTTGGCCATGTGACCAAAGACGGCTCACTCGCCGGCCCTAAAGTATTGGAGCATATGATTGACTGCTCGACGCTACTGGAAGGCGACAACGACTCGCGTTTTCGCACCCTGCGCTGCAGTAAGAATCGCTTTGGCGCAGTCAATGAGCTGGGTGTGTTCGCCATGACTGGGCAGGGGCTGAAAGAAGTTTCTAACCCCTCGGCCATTTTTCTACAGCGCGGCGACGCCGTGTCATCGGGTTCGGTAGTCATGGTGGTGTGGGAGGGTACCCGGCCACTGCTGGTAGAAATTCAGGCGTTGGTTGACGATAGTCATCTTGGTAATCCACGCCGTATTGCGGTTGGCTTAGAGGGCAATCGTCTGTCGATGCTGTTGGCGGTATTGCACCGTCACGGCGGCATTATGGTGGGCGATCAAGACGTGTATGTGAATGTAGTGGGCGGTGTCAAAGTTATGGAAACTAGTGCCGACCTCGCAACCTTGTTAGCGATAGTGTCCAGCTTTCGCAATCGGCCCCTGTCACATGATTTGATGGTGTTTGGCGAAGTGGGTTTGTCCGGTGAGATTCGGCCGGTGCCCAGCGGTCAAGAGCGCCTGCGCGAAGCCGCTAAGCACGGTTTTAAACGCGCTATTGTACCTGCTGCGAATGCACCATCAGGCAAGATTCCTGGGCTGGAAATTATCGCAGTGAAAAGTTTGACCGACGCTTTGGGGGCAATAGATTAATTTTTAGCCACGTATTTGATCAAAACACAGTTCACTGTGTTGTGCCTCTTTCATTTAGTGTTTGGACCTCCCTATGCGCGCGCAGTGATTCAAGCATGGGTTGATTGATATCCGCTGGCAGGCACAGCCAGTCGCCATTAAGCAGCTCGCCATTGTAGTTACGTGGGGCTACCGGACTCATTGAGAACATCAAAGATCATCATATGCGACAAGTGCAAACTATCATGCAATTTTTAACCAAAATGGCTGATCTTTGAATAAATAATGCGACGTTAAGCTTTTATGCGAAATGAATACTGATATTAAAAAAGTTTAACAACCTAGGCTGGGTATCCACAGGATGCCAGCATCGTCAGAGCAACCTTGTTATTGCAGCCAAGGTGTCGAGCAATTCACTCAGTAGTGAAAGTATTCTTGACGAGGCTATTTGTGCGGCGAGGTTGATGCTTACACTGGCCTCGAAAATAAGCGCCGTGGATGACAGCGTTGCGACAAATGATTAGTAACAATTACTAAAGGGGCCTGATCCTACGATCAAGCCCCCTTAGTAGTTGCAGCGTACCTACAAAAAGCTAGGCGCCATAAGCTGCACGGCTTACCACTGCGGCATTATCCAAAGACTGGCTTAACAGCTTCACGTCAGCCGGGGTTAAGTTACCGGCCACTTGTTTTAGTTTCAGCTGGCCGATGACATAGTCATACAGTGCCTCGGAGTAGTTGCGTTTGGCTTGATAGAGATTGCGCTGCACATTGAGAACGTCGACCAAATTACGAGTCCCCACTTCGTAGCCTGCTTGAGTTGCTTCCATGGCGCTGTTACTCGATACAATAGCCTGCTGACGAGCGTTGACGCGAGCTACGTTAGTGACCACACCTAGGTGCCGAGAACGCGCTTGTTGAATAGTGTTTCGCTGCGCTAGGTAAGAGAGCTCCTGCGCTTGCAGATACTGTCCCTGGGCTTGACGGCGCTCACCGCTGACGCGCATGCCAGAGAAAATCGGTACATTAAGGCTCAAACTGTAAAACTCACCTTCAGTATCAGTATCAAATGGGCTGCTTGATCTATAGAAGCCATTCAGGTCGGATTGTGTGCGTCCGTTCTCTGTGCTCTCACGGTAGCTGGCGTTGGCCGAC
>CEWR01044849.1_pt1 | contig 13968 bp, 12 predicted proteins | sample 356321 | NCBI WGS metagenome assembly CEWR01 (sample SAMEA2621551, study PRJEB7988) | marine metagenome | biome: marine biome (ENVO:00000447); feature: mesopelagic zone (ENVO:00000213); material: "saline water (ENVO:00002010), including plankton (ENVO:xxxxxxxx)" | depth 790 m
GCAGATCCAGGCGGCGCGGGTGATGGAAGAGGCCTACCAGAAGGAAGGCCGCGTGCTGCCACACGTGATCGGACCCGGCATGGGGCACCAGTACCACCCGGATTCCCTCAAGCAGATCATGAAGCAGATGGACGAGGCCGTGAAGAAGGGCCTGGACCAGGTTCCGGCGGAAGTCCGCCTGCAAACCCAGACCCTCCGCTACAACAGGGTGCACTGGGTCAAGGCAACCGGCCTGGAGGAACACTGGCAGGACTCCAGGATCGATGCCCGCATGATCAGCAAGGATAAGATCGAGGTCACCACTCAGAATATCCGCTCCTTTCAGCTCTCCCCCTTTGCCGATATGTCTGCTGTCACAATTTCTATCGATGGCACCGAGCTGACAGCACCTGCGGACGGCACGCGTGCGGACCCGGGTACCGCGATCCTGCACAAGGGAACCGATGGCACCTTCCGCTGGCTGGGACGAGCCCCAACGGGTGACCTGGTAAAACGACCTGGCCTGCAGGGACCGATCGATGACGCCTTCCTCTCATCCTTTCTCGTGGTTACCCCCTCTGGAAAATCCTCCAATCCGCTGGTGGAGCGGTGGGTCCAGTTCGAGCTTGCCCATTTCCTCCACCGCTGGGAATCCCTCTACCGGGGAAGTCCACGCGTCAAGCAGGACAGCGAGGTCACCCAGGATGACCTGGCCAGGCACAATCTCGTGCTCTGGGGCACCCCGGAATCGAATAGCCTGTTTCGCCGCCTGGCTGGGGAGCAGGGGAAACCCGGTAGCCATCCCTTTCCTCTCGAGTGGTCGGCGAAGACCGTGACGCTCGGAACGCAGAAGTTCAGTTCCGATCAGCATGTTCCGATCCTGGTCTATCCGAACCCGCTCAATCCTGACCGCTACGTGGTAATCAACAGCGGCCCCACACATCGCGAGGGCCATGACCGGACAAACTCTCTGCAGAATCCCAAGCTGCCTGACTGGGCCATTATCGACCTGTCTGAACCACCGACGAACCTGGTTCCAGGGAAGATCGTGGCGACCGGCCTGTTTGACGAATCGTGGCAGCCACGTTAACGAGCAAGGATCCGAGATGTCCTGCCCTCTCACGTTCCACCTGGCCGATGACGAGCAGCGGCTGGCCGCCTACCGCAACGTGCACGAGTTCTGGGATGGGGGAAGGACGCTCGAGGACCACCTGGCATGGCGATCCACCTCCCCCCAGCACAACCGGGCGCGCTGGTACGTGGGATGCCTGGAGGGAGAGGTCGTCGTATCGCTGGGCAGTTACCCGGTACGGTTACGTATCGGCAGCCACGAGACCGGGGGCATCATGATCGGTGCCGTTCACACCCTTCCCGAGCAGCGGGGAAACGGTTTTGCCCCGGCGCTGCTTGGCTGGGTGGAAAACAAGGAAAAGTCACTCCAGACCACCATCAGCATGCTCTTCACGGACATTGGAACCGAGTATTACGGACGCTTCGGGTACCGGGAGTGCCCCAGCTGGGAACTCCGGCTGGCGACTGGTGATATCGAGGCCTGCTGGCAACTGGAGCAGGTGGACCGGCGTGAGCACGCGGATGAGCTGCGCAGCCTCTACGAGAATTCAACCCACTGCGATGAGCTGGCACTGGTCCGTGATGAGGCGTACTGGGATTACATCTTTTACAAGCAGCCGGAGGATCTTACCTTCCTGGCAGAGGACGAAAACGGTGAACTGGCCGGCTACGTCCGTATCCGCTGTCGTGAGTCGGAGTGGGTTATCCAGGACTGGGGGCTGGCCACGCAGGCGGACGAGAACCTCACCTCGCTCGTGCTGGCCGTGGCTTCCCAGGCTAACCGGGAAGGCGCCTTGCAGCTGAGCGGCTGGATGCCGAGCTGGCCAGCAGGCAACCCGGCAATCCAGTTTGAATCCCGGGCGGGGCTCAACCACACGATGATCAAATCTCTTGATGGGTCTCAAGAATTCAGTGCCCCGGTTCTTGAAGCTGCCCAGCAATTGAGGGAAATTGACCACGTCTAGAGACGACAAATCACAAGGTCCCAGGAAAGCACCATGAACCTGTCACGCATCATTGCCGACACTCCCCTGGCAGAGAATATTAACCAGCTGCTTGAGGGCAAGGCCGAGATCCTCCCCTGGGACACGCCGGCAGGAGAGAAAGATGACTTGATCGAGGGAATCTACACCTATGGGCATGTAGCGGTAGATGATCCCCTGATGGAACGCTTTCCCGGTCTCAAGGTGATTAGTAATTACGGGGTTGGCGTGGACCACATTGACCTGGATGCGGCCCGTGCCCGCGAGATCCCGGTAGGCAACACACCGGATGTTCTTAACGGGGCCACCGCCGACATGGCCATGGCTCTGCTGCTGGCCGCTTCACGACGGATCATCGAGGGCAACACGTTTGCTCGTAGCCCGGAATTCACCTATTACGACCCGGGCTACATGCTCGGACGCGAGGCCCACAGCTCTACCATCGGAATTATCGGCCTGGGAAGGATCGGCCTCCAGATCGCTCGCCGTGCCAGGGGATTCGATATGACGGTCCTCTACCACAATCGCAACGAGCGGACAGATCTGCCGGAGGACCTCGGTGCGACCTATGTATCGATGGACGAGCTGCTTGAGCAATCCGACTATGTCATCCTCAGCTGCCCGCTGACAGCCGAAACCGAGAAACTGATTGGAGAGCGGGAACTGGAATTGATGAAACCAACCGCCACGCTGGTTAACGTCGCTCGCGGGGGTGTTGTCGACACCGCTGCACTGACCGCGGCGCTTGAGCAGGGATCCATCTACCATGCCGGGCTGGATGTGACTGATCCGGAACCCTTGCCCCGCGACCACCCGATGCTGCTCCTGGACAATGTCACCATCGCACCTCACCTGGGCAGCGCAACCGAGCAGACCCGTCAGCAGATGGCCGAGATCTCGGTGGAAAACCTGCTGCTGGGTCTCGGCGGCGACCCACTCAGGGTACGGGTTTCCTGACTTCTCTCCTGGCGCTACTCATCATCCAGGAGATCCGCCTCGCGATCGAACTCGATGTTGCATTCCGCGCAGCGATCGGACGTCATGTAAAAGGAAACATAACCGTGGCAGACCATACGGGGATGTATCTGCTCCTCGAAGATCACCTCCTCGAGGAGCCATCGCAATGCCTGTTCGGCAGAAAAATGCGGGCAGATGTTCACGCTGACACCCAGTCTCGCCAGCTGGGCTATCTGGTCACGCAGGGCCTCCTGGACCTGGGCGGGGAGCATTCCAGCAGGTGCTTCATGCGGAGGGGGTGACTCCAGCAGCGAAACGATCGGCACATCATGACTCCCGTCTCCCAGTTCGTCGAGAAACTGGTAGAGATGATCGATATCCGTTGTCCACGGATCACCTGCCTGGATCGTTGGGAATTCCCGTCCTGATGAGGTCTCCTCGGCCCCTATCGTCACCGCCGGCGACCAGGCCCAGCGAGCCGGGGGGATTGATGAGAAATCCAGGGGCGCCGCAGCAGTTGCTGACATGGATGGCACATGGGAATCCCGGAACTCGACCACGGCACGTGGCCACTCGATTTTCATCTGGCCATCCTGGCCGTACCACTGCACCACCAGTCGGCCTCGATCCGCCCCATCATCCGCAGACCAGTCGATATTCCCAGCCGCACCCACCTGGTGAAATGCCAGGCCAACCAGTTCTTCCTTGTCCGCCAGGCAATCCGCTGAGACAGGCCGCTGGAAGAGCACCCGCTTTCCTTGCAGGCCCTCTGCGCAATTCCCGGTAATCTCCAGGATGACCGGCGATGCCATCCCCCGAAGCCGTAGCCAGCCATCAATCCGGTTATTGGTCGTGTTATCGATTTCCCCTGCAAGGCAAAAAGTACTCAGGTCGCGCGTCATGGCAATGATTCCCTTCATCTGGAAACGGGTGGGCCTGGTAAAAACAACTCCAACGGGCACAGTAAAGAGCCATCTCTCTTGCTTCAACGGTGTGACAGCCCAGTTCCCTGTCACCGGTGACAAGCAGTTGGCATGGCACCGAACCGGCCTGATCGTTGTTACAATGCCTCCAGGTCCTTTTCATTTTTTCCCAGACAGGGAATCGGCCATGGTCTTTCGCTTTTCTTTACTGCTGGTATTTTCCAGCGTCTCTGTAGCTAGTGGATTGAGCATGAACAGCACGACATGTGGGGACGATCCGTTCGATGATGTTCGCAGCATGATTCGCCAGGCGATGGAAACGGAGAAAGTGCCCTCGTTGGCCGTGGCAGTCATCCAGGATGGGAAGATCACCTGGCAGGAGGGGTTCGGGCTTGCCGACCGGGAACAAAATCTGCCGGCAACTCCCGATACGATGTACTCGCTGGCATCTATTTCCAAGCCAATCACCGCCACCGGCCTTGTGCTGCTGGCAAGCCAGGAGAAGTTGCAGCTGGACGACAGGGCCAACGATCACCTCGGAGATTCCGGGCTCACATCACCTGCCGGGGGTGCGGACCAGGCGACGCTCCGCCAGGTTGCCAATCACACGTCCGGCCTGCCACTGCATTACCAGTTCTTTTACGAGAACGAATCACACGTGGTACCAGACCGGGAGGAATCGATTCGTCGATACGGTGTCCTGGTAACTCCACCAGGAGAGGTTTACCAGTATGCGAATCTTGGTTACGGCATCCTGGATCACATCCTCCATCGAAAATCGGGGCAACCCTACAGGGAGTTCATGCAGCAGCAGGTGTTCACGCCACTGGGAATGAAGAACAGTTCGGTCCATCTCCCGGACAGTGATACAGACCACCAGGTAGCAATTCGCTATGGCCCTTCGGGGGAGCCGATTCCCTATTACCTTTTCGATCACGACGGCGCCTCGGCCGTTTACTCGAGTGCTCATGACCTGGCTCGCTTCGCCCTGTTCCACATGAAGACACCCCTGGAGGACCAGCAGGCATTGTTTGATGACACCCTGGTGGACGCCATGCAGGACCCCACGGCAGCGATTGATAGTGACAGCGGTTACGGCGTGGGCTGGAGGATTGACGAGAACCAGCATGGTTACCGCGTTGTCAGCCACACGGGGGGGATGCCTGGCGTGCGGACCAAGCTGGCAATGATCCCCAGCGAGAAGATCGCTGTGGTGGCTCTTACCAATACCCGTTCCGACCTCCCTTTCCGGGTCGTGGGCGAGGCCTTTGCGGCACTGCTACCTGATTATGCCAGGGCCAAGAGGAGGGCTGAGCGAAAGGACCCGGTCGAGCATGCTCCTGACCTGTTTGCACCCGGCGAGGAACTGACGGGATTCTGGCAGGGCGAGGTAAAGACTCACGAGGGGCCGCGGACAATCTCTCTCTGGATCCAGGCCGACGGCGATGTTCACGCCCAGCTCGGCACACGGCTGAAATCACTGGTCAATGACGCCAGCCTGCAGGATGGCTTCCTGCGAGGCCGCTTCGAGGGGGACCTGCAGACGGCGGATACCGACCGAGCGCCGTACCACCTGCACCTCCGATTGCGGCTGGACAACAAGAAACTGGTCGGCAATCTCTCGGCAATCTCGATTAGCCGCTCCTCGGAGGCGGAGGATCACCTGCCAAGGCAGAGCCACTATACCGTCAGCCACTGGACCTCGCTCCAGCGACTCTCCCCCCTGCCCGGTTCAATATCCCTGTTTGACGGCAAGCAACTTGGTTCCTGGAAAGTGGTAGAAAAAATTGATTTCAAGAACCATGGCGAGGTCAAGGTCCAGGAGGGAGTCATTTCGCTGGGACTGGGAAGCCCGGCCAGCGGGATTCACTATACCGGCAGCCTGCCAGAGACCAACTACGAGATTTCCCTGGAAGCCCGGCGGACCGGGGGCAGCGACTTCTTTTGTGGACTGACTTTTCCACTTGGCAAGACCTACTGCTCCTTTATCGTCGGTGGATGGGGAGGCAGCGTGGTTGGGATGTCGAATATCAATAATATGTCGGCCGTGGAAAACGAGACCACCGGGTACCTTGAAGTAAAAGACAACCAGTGGTACCGGATCCGCGTTCGGGTAACTGACTCGCGGCTCCAGGCCTGGATCGATGGCGAGCGGATGGTTGACATGAAAACCGGTGACAACAAGTTCTCCATCTGGTGGGAACAGGAGCCAATGCGTCCGCTGGGCATTGCCACCTGGAACACCAGTGCCGAGCTGAAAAATATTCGCATCACTTACGCACTCGACAGGTAACCAGGCTTGTTTCCAGCAGGGAGAGAAGGCGAGACAGGACCATGCAATTACTAGAAAACTCCCAGAAGCCCGAACCGATGAAAATCTACCCCGTGGTGGTGGAGATTCCCGTCGAATGGGGAGACATGGATGCCTACCAGCATGTCAACAACACGGTCTCCCTGCGATGGTTCGAGACGGCACGCCTGAGCTACTTCCACCACAGCACGCTGCGGGACCTGGAAGAGGACGAGTTGCGACCCATCCTGGCCCACGTCACGCTGGATTACCGCCACCAGCTGATTTTTCCCGACACCATTCTCTCCGGCTGCCGGATTGCCCGGGTGGGAAGCAAGAGCCTGACGATGGAACATGCCATCTATAGCCTGACCCACAAGCAGGTCGTATCGGACGGCACCTGCATCACGGTGATGTTCGACTACAACAGGAACGAGTCGGTAATCGTGGACGACCGGGTCCGGCAATTGATTGAAACCATGGAAGGCCGGGTGGAGTAATCCTGCTGGAGTTGCTTGACGCCCATGCCCGAACAATTGCCTGGCACGTTTTACGATTATCCACGGTACTACGACCTCGTTTACGGTTCCGACTGGAAGGCCGAGCGGGATTTCCTGGTGGCGGTTTTCCAGAAGCACGCAACGCGCCGCGTGCAGTCCGTTTTTGAACCTGCCTGCGGGACCGGGCGCCTACTCTTTCGCCTGGGCCGGACGGGTTACCAGGTGAGTGGCCTGGACCTGAAACCGGCGATGGTAGATTACTGCAACTCCCGACTTGAGCGGCATGGTTTTGGCAGGCCTGCCTGGGTTGGCGACATGTGCAACTTCCAGGTCTCACATCCTGTCGACGCGGCCTTTAACACGATCAACAGCTTTCGGCATATCCTGGACCATCAGCAAGCCATCTCGCACCTGCAAGCAATTGCCGACTCCCTCTCTGCCGGTGGCATCTACGTGCTGGGACTCCACCTCTCCCCCACGCGAGGGTCACCGGTGGACAGTGAATCGTGGTCGGCCCGGCGGGGACACCTGGCAGTTCGGGCAAGCATCCGCCTGGCCGAGCGGGATCTTGCGAAGCGGAGGGAGGACTACAAGATGACGTATGACATCTGGACGCCCACCGCCCAGATGCAGGTTCACGACGAGTTTTCCTTCCGTACTTACACGGCCGACCAGTTCCTGGAACTGGTGGAGGAAGCTGGGTCACTGCGGATCGAGGCCAGCTACGACTTTCAATATGATCCGGATCAACCGATCGAGCTCGACGGATGGAGCGAGGACGTGGTCTTTATTCTCGCGAAGAACTAGCGGGGCAATGGACAATCAATCCAGGAAGTCGCCCGCCTTGAGACGCTCGGGAACATATTCTTCGGTGACATAGCTGACCCGCTTGCTGATCAGTGATTCGACTTCCAGCTTGAACCCGTTTTCAAGCATCTTGTTGATTTCCTTTTGCCACCGTTTCTTGTTCTCAAACCACGGGTACTTGGCAATCTGGTTTGCCCGCTTGATATCATTCGCACTGAGCTGGATGGTCACGCTGGGCGACAGCTCGCAGCGTTCAAAATCGATACTCCTCAGCCCCAGGAACTTGCATCCTGGAATCGCCATTCGCCGGGATTCAAAGGCCAGGTTAATCGAGCCCTGCTTGATCACGCTGTAAATGTAGTAACCCCAGGGGTCATTATCGAGCAGGCAATAGACTGGCAGCTTGAGTTCCTTGTTAAGGCGGAAAAGCAGCCGCCGCACGCCCCGCGGTGGCTGGCCGTTACCATGCGTGAGGATACAGTTATGGATCTTCCAGAACTTATCCTCGTTAAACCGCCGCCAGACGGTGTCCTTTTCCACGTGCAGGACAAAGTCTGCATCACACTTGAGAAACTTGATGATGTCCGGTTCAACGATCGAGGGGATCGCATACCCGCCACTTCCCATGTGACCGCAGTCAATATCATCCCCACTGTCATTGAGCGTGATATTTCCCACCATCGCGCCCCGGTTGGAAGCATAGACATGGAGTTCCTCGCGAAGCGCGTTCAGCGCCACCTCGACATCCTCGATCACCGGGTCGCAATCGGACTGGTCATCGAAGGTCTCCTCGCGGGTTCCCTCGATCGTGTGCTTGAGCAGGTAATAAAGTCCACGAATGCTGGTGGTCTTGCCCTGGTCGATCAGCTGCTTGCAGCCACTCCCGACCAGCAGGGTCTGCATGTAACTACGGGCCTGGGAAAGGTTGAACAGTTCCCGGCGATTGGTCGACGATCCCATCTCAAGGATCTTGCGGCTCTTGTTGTACTTGACGTTGGAAAGAGACCGGGAGGGAATATCCAGGTGTGGGGCCCGGCTACGAGAGGCGGTCTGCACAACCTTGTCAGCCATCCCGACAATGGAGCCCATCGTCTTGGTATCCCGCGCATTGAGTCGGGATTTTGATTTTCGTGTGCTGCCAGCCGGTTTTTTTTTCGCCATCTATTCAGTACTTTCGGATTGCCTGGTTTCGTTGACCGGGAAGTGATTACTCGAACAGCGACGCCTGGTTGTCCTCGTCACCAGAGAGCAGTTGCTCCACGTCCTGCTCCACGATCAGAACGTTATCACCATAATTCTCTTCGTCGATGACCTTGCCGCGATCATCCATGCGGATATCTGCTGCCGAGGTAATCCGCTCGGCAACATTGAGCAGTTTTTTATAGAGTGCCTTGTCATCAGCGCCGTTAATCTCGCTCACCGCTTTCGCCACTTCTCCCAGGTACCGCAGGAAGACGCTCCGCCGATCCCCCTGCTGCTTGGCTTTCTTTCGCCGCGCCAGGTACATCTTCAGCTTGCGGCCGACCGCTTGGAGTCCAAGCCGCAGCTCCTTCTCAATTTCCGGGTAGGCCGCGATCGCTTCCTTCGACTCGCTGGTAAATGGTACCCAGACGCTGGCCATGTGAACCATCAGCGTGACCGGTCCGCTGGGGAGGGATCCTCGTGACTGGCTAAGGCCGTAAGGTCGCCAGTTGGTTGCCATCACCGCCTGGGTAATGGCACAGTCACGTTGCTTGAACTGAAGCGGCACCCGGTTGGCATACCGCAGCACCTGCATGCTCTGCCCTTCCGACACGTTCACATTCCGCATGGCAAGGTGAAGTTCCTCGAGCTGTTTTGCAGAGAGCTTGCTCGGCGACTGGCGGCTACCGAGTTCCGATTCCTTGATGATCTTTTCTGCCGCCCCATTTCCCAGTCCATCAAAGGTGTTGACCAGGAACTGTCGGATCGTGCGGGCGTCACTCTCCCTGAGCAACCGTTCAAGCAGTTCCAGGGAGACTTTTTGTGCCGTGGTCCCTCCACCGTAGGCCAGGGCAACCTCGATCTGGAAGGGATTGCCGCGGTAGACTGCCGGTGGGCGAGTGGCAGCCGTGTAAAACTCTCCCGGGACCACCTGGTGCAGGCCCTTGATCAACAACTCCTCACTGATCGGTGAGATGCAATCGGTCGAGGGGTTCTTGATCTTGGTCACCTGGATCGCATCGTAAAGAGACTCGACCTGGTTACGACCAATTTTCTTGGTTGACGCTCGTGTGCTGACCTCGGCCGCCTCACAGATTCGTTTCGCCACGGAAGGACCAACCCTGGAGAAGGACTGGGTCAGGAACTGGCTGATGGTGCCGTTCTTGACGTCGTTGAGCATTGTTACCAACCGTCCCAGTTCGACCCCGTAGGGATGCGGCTTAATTTCCTTGGGTTCGATCGGGAGTTCCGTGGAAGAACGGGGGTACTTTCGCTCATCCCCATCCGGGCTGTGGTAATGCAGCGTGACATGGGGATTGGCGATGGCGGTCTGTTCGAGGTAATCCTCCACGCTCCCCCTGCCTCGCTGGTTCTTGCCTTCCAGTTCGATCGTCACGCGCGTCCCACTGATCACTTCTGCAGGATCCTCGTCGTCCGTCGCGTCGTAATATGAGACCCAGTCGATCTTGTGCTTGGCAAACTCCTTGTCCCTGTTCTTGCTCCGGATATCCACGCCATCGCCGCGTCCGTTGAGAATCTCGGGATTGTTGGTCTTGGTATCGATCTGGATCTCGTAGTAATGGAAGTCCCTGCGTAGCACCTTGGAGATGATCTTCACCGGTTGGCCCGTGGTAAGCATGCCATACATGCCGGCGGCGCTGATCCCGATTCCCTGCTGACCACGGCTCATTCTGAGCCTGTGAAACTTGGATCCGTAGAGCAGTTTTCCGAAGATAAGCGGGATCTGCTTCTTCATGATCCCCGGTCCATTATCCTGGACAGCAACCTGGAACCGGTCATTTTTCACCTGCTCGATATGCACCCAGATCTCCGGAAGGATCCCACCTTCCTCGCAGGCATCGAGCGAGTTATCAACCGCTTCCTTGACGGTCGTGAGCAGCGCCTTGCGGGGGTTGTCGAAACCAAGCAGGTGCCGATTCTTGGCAAAGAACTCGCTTACGGAAATCGAGCGCTGCTTGGAGGCCATGCTCTGGGCCGTCGATCGTCGACGACGGCGAACAGGCTTGGGGTTCGGCACATTCTGCTTGATTTTTTCCATGGCAGTGTCGGGAAACTCCTTTACCCGAACCGGTACTAACCGGGGCTGCAGGGATCTCACCTCAACAGCCTGCAACATGTTCCAGGACCACGTCCTTGTGGTCGCTCGTTAGAGTCTGCGGATTATATCGATTACTCCACCTTGTTCCCAACCCAGTTTTTCTCCCAAGGCCGGTTAACCCCCATAATTGGCCGATAGCATAAACAAAGACTCACCCGCCTGATTGGTGAAAACCGAATTATCCAATGGTGACACCACGTTGCCAAAACCCTGCTTGATTGCCTAACTTTCGCCACGACACCCCGGCAAACTATTGCATCTCGTGGCATGGGTAATCAGGATCAATAATAGAAACCATCGATACCCCCGCCTCGACGGGGAGGAGCGATAACATGTTACGAATAACCACCCTCGCAATTACCCTTGTCGCAACCCTGCTGCTCGGACCGGCCACCTCCGCTGACGAGGCCGTCCAGGTAACGATCTCCAGTGACGACACCAAGCCGGCAGCCCCGGCTGTCACCTGGGCGCCACGCCGCGCGCGGCTGTTCCAGAATTACTATGCTCCAAGTGCACCAGGTGGCATTTCCGCCCCACTTTACACCGCTCCGGTACAGGTTCCGGCAAATGTTGGTCAAACGTACGCGACCTACCAACCACTGATGCCGCACGAGTTACTCTACCGCCACAACCGCACGTACTACCGCTATTACGATGGCGGTCGCGGGCTGACCCGTACACGGGTTGTCTGGTGGAGCGGACCGGTGGCACCTCCGCTGCTGGGCTGGATCTGGTAATACCAGGAAAGGATCCTGCAGCACGGACCATTGAGATCAGACTTTTTTCAGCTGCCGGCCAACCGGCGGACTCCCCCCCAGGAAAGGAATATTGTCATGAAGAAGCTCATTATCGGTCTCGTGGTGATCGCGATGGCCCTTGCGTTCCAGCTCGATTCGGCACATGCCGATGGTCCCGCCAGAAAGTTGCGCCGCGTCTTTGCACCCGGTCAGCAGGCGATGGGAATCTGGCATGGCCAGTATGCCCATCCCAACTATGGTCGGCCACTGGCGATCGTGGTCCCGCCGAACGCAAACATGATGCGTTCCCAGGGCTGGGGAGTTTGTGGTTCACAGATGATGCCTCTCTACAGCCAGTACGGGACTGCTTACCCGGGCACGGTTACAGGAAGCCCCATCCATTTCCTTACCAGGCCAGTCGCACCGAGCAACACCCAGCAGTTCGGCTACTATTACATCCGCGGTCCCTGGTAGCGTAAAACGCTGAGGCAGCAACTCTCACTTTCCACACGGCGGGTGAATGTCTATGTTGAACGGATCCTGTTTGATCCGATGGCAGCCTGGACATGAAATACGTCGCCTGGATACTGATCTGCCTGCTCGTGGTACTGCACCAGTGCACGTCCCCCTGGCAGAGTGAAAAGCTCTACCTGGGATTTATTCCCGGCGTGCTGGGTTACCATCTTGCAATCACCCTTGCCACCGCGGGAGCCTGGGCGCTGGTGGTGAAATTCGCCTGGCCGAAGAACCTGGAGAGTCATCCGCCGGAGGATGGTAACCCATGACCCAGCTGGCGATCATCATCGGTTACCTGGTGCTGCTACTGGCCTGTGGCCTGCTGGCCAACCGGATTTCCCGCGGCACGGCCAGGGACTACATGCTGGCCAGTCACTCGATCGGACCGGTATTACTGCTGCTCTCCCTGTTCGGTACGACCATGACCGCCTTTGCCCTGGTGGGGTCCACCGGCAAGTCATTCCAGCTGGGAGTCGGGGTTTATGCCCTGATGGCCTCCTCCAGCGGCATTATTCACTCGCTCTGTTTCTTCCTGGTCGGCATCAAGCTCTGGTCGCTTGGCCGCCAGCATGGGTACACGACACAGACCCAGTACTTCCGTGATCGCCTGGAAAGCCGTGCTTTCGGGTTCCTCCTCTTTCCCATCCTGGTGGCCCTGGTGATTCCTTACCTGCTGATTGGAATCCTCGGGGGTGGGGCAGTGATCGAGGGAGTCACCCTCGGCATTTTTCCGGACACACCGGACGAAGGACTTCCCGCCTGGATCGGTTCACTGATGATCTGCAGCGTGGTCCTGGCCTACGTCTTTCTTGGTGGCATGCGGGGTACCGCCTGGGCCAATGCCTTCCAGACCACTGTCTTCATGGTGCTCGGGGTGATCACCTTCCTGGTCATCGCCCGACAGCTCGGCGGCGGCCAGGGGCTCTGGGACAGCCTGAAGGCGGCCACCGGTGCGGTCCAGCAGGCGCACCCGGAGAAGCTCATCATGGCGCCTCCTGTTTTTACCAGCCCCTACTTCCTGAGCTTCCTCCTGATCCCGCTCTCGGCCGCCATGTTCCCTCATCTTTTCCAGCACTGGCTGACCGCCCGCAGTGCCGCGAGTTTCAAGTTACCTATTATTGCCCATCCCATTTTCATAACTATTGTCTGGGTTCCCTGCGTGTTGGTAGGTGCCTGGGCAACGTCAGCAGTCTTCCATGGCGAGCCGCTGATCCCCGCCGACATTAAAAATGTGAACACGGTTCTCCCGATCATGGTTGCCAAGCTCTCCGGCCCGATCCTCTCCGGCTTGCTGGCCGCCGGGATCCTGGCTGCCGTAATGTCCTCGCTCGACAGCCAGTTTCTTTGCCTGGGGACGATGTTTACCAATGATATCGTGCTGGAAATCAAGGGGCGTGAACATTACAGCGATCGCCAGGTGGTGATGCTGGCGCGGTGTTTTATCGTCGCCATCGTGGCAGTCACCTACCTGCTTAGCCTGCTCAAGCCACCCGGAATTTTCGACCTCGGCCTCTGGTGTTTCAGTGGTTTTACCGGCCTCGTTCCACTGGTCTTTGCCGCCCTCTACTGGAAGCGAACCACGCTGGCTGGCGCCACCGCCAGCGTGCTGGCAGCCGCGGCCAGCTGGATCTACTTTTTCTGCCAGGCGGGTTATCCTCCCTCTCCAAAATATCGTGCTTTTGGCATGCTCCCGGTCGCCACGATTTTCCTTCTCTCGGCGATCGTCCTGGTAGTGGTCTCGCTGCTTACCCGCCCGCCGAGCAAGGAAACGCTGGCTCGTTTTTTCCCGAGCGGGGAAGGCCAGCAGGATACCGGTTGAGTCGATGCCGGCTTGCGTGGCAGGGGTTTTGTCATAGAATGAGTTGTTCCCCCCATCCGATCAAGCCAAGCACCGGGATCCATGC
>CEWR01151132.1_pt1 | contig 13964 bp, 10 predicted proteins | sample 356321 | NCBI WGS metagenome assembly CEWR01 (sample SAMEA2621551, study PRJEB7988) | marine metagenome | biome: marine biome (ENVO:00000447); feature: mesopelagic zone (ENVO:00000213); material: "saline water (ENVO:00002010), including plankton (ENVO:xxxxxxxx)" | depth 790 m
GCATACATTATTGCAACTCTTTTGGGAGCAATTTTAGCGGTATTCGCATTTAAACTAACACGAAAAGAAACTGTTAAATAATGGATAAGGATTTAAGAGAAAAAGCCATTAAGGTTTGTGAGGATAAAATTGAAAAAAAAGGAACAAACGTTGGTTTGTCATTTTATGCTTTTTTCGCCAACAAAAATGATAATCCAGTATTGTTAATGGAAATGGCAGAATGGTGGATTAAGACCAATAAACTAGATCACTTTGAGAAAGCAGTTAAGATTAAAAAGTTAATAGAAGAGTTATGAAAAAGGTATTATTTGTTTGTGTAGAAAATTCATGTAGAAGTCAAATGGCAGAAGCTTTTGGTAAAATGCATGGAAAAGGAATTGTTGATGTGTATAGTTCTGGATCAAAACCATCAGGTATTGTTAATCCAAAAGCAATTGCAGCTATGGCTGATCTTGGTTATGATTTAAACAAGCATATTTCTGTTGGACTGGATGTGGTTCCTCAAGAGAAATATGAATATGCTATTACTATGGGTTGTGGGGATGAGTGCCCAATGATAGATGCTAATAATAGAGAGGATTGGGCATTGCCAGATCCAAAACATATGGATCCAAAAGAATTTAATCGTGTAAGAGATATTATTGAATCAGAAGTAAAAGAATTGATTGGAAAAATTAGAGCAGGAGTGTAATTTAACTTCCTGCTTTAAATTGTGTTTTTAAAAAAACGTCCTTCCAAACACCTTTTTTGTAATCACCTACTTTAAAGTTGTAAGTATTCTCGTCTACATATTCCCAGATATCAGTAACTGATACTTTTCCATATTGGTATTGGTATATAATGTTTTTACCTTTTATAGTTACAGTACCTTCGGTTAATCCACCAAAGATATCATATTCACCAAATTTAATCACTCCAGTTTTATCATCTACTTGTCGTATTCCAAGGTTTCTTTGGCCTAATTCAGTTTGTTCTTTATTAAGATATCCAACAGTTTTTGTTGTGATAATAGAGCTGTCTGAAGAGTATGTGAAAGTAATTTCTTGCTTAAACGAATTTCCATCACCCCATTTGCCTTCGGCTTTCCAGGTTTTGTTAACGAGGTTGTTAAAACTTGAAAGATCAGATTTTTGACAAAATGCTAAACTAGAAATGGCAAGGGTAATAATAAGTAAAATACTTTTCATTATAAAGTTAATGGGTGAAGGTGTCTTTAATTGGGGGTGAAAATACAGTTTTTTATTTAGTTTTTCAAATAGATGAAAAACCTCCAACATTACTGTTGGAGATTTAATGATAGTATGATTTATTTAAAAGCTAATGGTTTGTTCTTTTCGTATTCAACAGAATATTTAAAAGTCATCTTTTTGTTCTGTTTTGCAACTAAGTTGAATTTCCAACTCAACATTCCAGATTTTTTGGTGTATTCAGCTTTTCCAGCGTTTAACAAGTTAACTTGTATTTCTTCGTTGCTAGGTACTGGAATCTGGTCTTCTATAATAATATCAACATTGTTTGCTCTATGGTTCTTAATTTCTAATTCATAAGTAAAATATTTAAGCTGTTTATCCCCTAAAAACTTCTCTTTTTTCTCTTCTTTAATTAGAGTTCTTCTTATTGAGATGCGTTCATCTCTACCTAAAGTAACAGCTAAAGAATCTCCCATTACATCAGGGTTTAACATTGTTTCGCCAATAAATGTACCTTCAAAATAAATGTTGGCTTTAGCGGGTAGCAAACTTAGATCTTCAAAACCTCTAATGTCTGCAACTAAAAAGGCATCCTTGTCTAATTTTGGAACCATATAGTATTGGTATTTCGCTTCTAATTTTTCGTTTTTAATCGCTACTAAATGGTTTTGTCCGTCAGAAGGGATGGTGTAGGGGATACTCAAATCAAACTCAATGTTGGTTAAATTTTCATTCATAGTCGCATAATAAGTTGATGTTTGAGCAGGAGCAAGTTTTTCTTCCATCTCGTCCATTGAATATTTTGAATCCTTCATTGATTCGTTTTCCATTACTGACATGGTAGCAACAGATCGGGTGTTTTTCTTATTCATATAACGAGGGGTGTAGTAATTTAAATACCATACAGGTAATACTGGTTTCACTTTGCTTTTGTTGGGGTTGTTGGTAGATAGTTTAAGCGTTACATTGTCCCAGTTTTCTCCAGAATTTTGGATTACATTGGCTTTATAAGTCAATTCTACGGGTTGGTTAATTCCTGTCGCTCTAATATCATATTTCGGACTCCAAGAAGCCCCTTTAACCAAGTAGTTTACATTTAATATTCCAGCGGTTGTTTCTTCTGAAGAAATGGTTACTACAATTTGATATCTCGGATAGGTTGGTTTAGCAATGTACTTCTTTGCATTTTCTGCATTAATAGTGTTTAACCGTTTCTGTAGTGCTATTTTTGTTTTGTTAAGATGATATTCTTGTTTTTTAATTTTAATAAGTGTTGTATTGATGTTATTGTACTTTTCTCTTAAAAAACGCATTGCATCTTTCAGAAGAGCTAAGGAATCACTTTTCATACTTTTATTACTCACTAAAAATTGTTTTTCCAATTTCAAAACATCTCTTTTAAATTTCACTTCCTCTAAATCAAAAGCAACAAAATCAAGAGAATCTTTGATGTCTTGCATTTGGGATAAAATGTGTGTTGGAATAATTGGAGGAGTTATTGGCGCGTTGGGGCGGTAGTATTTGTACTTGGTGTCTAATATGATGTATTTTCCTTTTCCCTTAACTTGTATGCTGTTTGGATTGATATTAGAAGAAATACTGTCAAAAACGATATCTGTTACACCTTTTTTAATGTTAAAATTCGCCTTTCTAAAAACTTGGGCACCATTTAAGAAAACGGTAACATTCTTAATTTTAGAATTAACCTTTGTTTCGTTTGCTCCAAACAAAACATTTGTTGTGAGAATGAGAAGTGAAATCGCAAATAACTTTTGTACAATTCCGAGGTTAATTTTTTTAAGATGGATTGTAGAACTTGTTAATCTATTTTTAATGATAGAATTGAATTTGTTGCTTGCTCGTTTCATACTATTTTCTTTTATGTGAATAATTCTACTCCTTTGATGTGAGGATAATTATTATTCCATATTTTTTTAGAAAATAAATTTTGAAAGAGTTGTATATATGTTGTCTTACTCCTTTTCCGCGAAGGCGGTAATCCAGTCGCAGAGTGATATTTTGGGTTTATTTTTATTTGAAAAAACCAAGAATCAAAAAGAAGATTTATTTAACCATTTCAACTAACTGTATACATTCATTCGCTTCTTTAACATCGTGCACACGTAAAATACTAGCTCCTTTAGTTAGTGCTAACGTATTTAAAACAGAAGTGCCATTTAATGCTTCTTCGGGAGTAGTGTTGAGTACTTTGTTGATCATCGATTTTCTTGAAAATCCAACTAAAACAGGTAGTTTAAAAGAATTGAATTGGTTTAGATTTTTTAGTAGTTCGTAATTGTGTTCAACTGTTTTCCCGAAACCAAAACCAGGATCTAATATAATATTGAATATTCCCTTCGTATTTAATTCACTTATTTTTTCTGTAAAGTATTGATGTACCTCTTTTGTTATGTCAGAGTAGGTAGGGTTGTCTTGCATATTGGATGGATCTCCTTTAATGTGCATCAAAACATAAGGAATCTTTAGTTGAGCAATAGTATTAAACATTTTAGGGTCTAAACTTCCTCCAGAAATATCATTGACAATATTTGCTCCAGCGTTAACACATTGCTCGGCAACATTACTTCTAAAGGTATCTATTGAAATTAATAAATCACTAAAATTTGAGCGAATTAATTTAACAATTGGTAGCACTCGTTTGAGTTCTTCCTCTTCTGAAATTTCTGCAGCACCAGGGCGACTAGAGTAACCTCCAATATCAATAATTTGAGCTCCGTTAAACTCCATAGAATTTACTTTTCTAACAATATCAGCATCATTAATATGCTGTCCTCCATCAAAAAAAGAGTCTGGGGTAACATTTAATATGCCCATAATTATAGGTTGGTCTAAATTTATTCCTTTCAGGCTTAATTTTATAGACTTATTTGTATCTTGCGGAGTTTCAATTTCTGATTGCATAAATTTGATATATGAGTAATACTTCTGAACAATACGATTCAATAATAAAGATTTGTACCGACATTTTTACAAAAAAAATGAAAGATTATGGAAGTGCGTGGAGAATTTTAAGAACGACCTCTCTTACGGATCAAATTTTCATTAAAGCAAAGCGAATTAGAAGTATTGAAGAAAAAGGATTTAGTAAGGTTGATGAGGGAATAAGATCTGAATATATTGCCATTGTAAATTACTGTGTAATGGCTTTGGTTCAAATGGAGTTAGGAGAGAGTAGTGAGAATGCTGAGTTGGCTTATGATAAAGGTGTTGCGTTGTATAAAAAGCATTTTTTGGCTTCAAAAGCACTCATGGAAAATAAAAATCATGATTACGATGAAGCTTGGAGAGATATGAGGTTAAGTTCTTTAACGGATTTAATTTTAATGAAACTCTTAAGAACAAAACAAATTGAAGATAATGATGGGAAAACGCTAATTTCGGAAGGAATAGATGCCAATTATGCAGATATGTTAAATTATGCGGTTTTTGCATTAATTAAAATTGAAGAAAATAGCGTTAATTAATTGTTAAGCGCTAAGGCTGAAAACGACTTTAGGTTTAAGTTTGATTCAAAATTAAACACATGAAAATATTAGTTTACATATCACGGGTTTTTGTAGGGGCTTTATTTATTGTTTCGGGTTTAATAAAAGCCAATGATACTTTAGGTTTTAGCTACAAGCTCGAAGAGTATTTTGAAAACGGAGCATTAGCTTTCCGAATTAGAAATTGGTTTGGTTGGGATTCATTTTCATTGGAATTTTTAATGGAATATGCTTTGGTGCTAGCCGTTATAATGTGTGCTGCAGAAATCATTTTAGGGTTTTCCATATTATTCGGAACAAAAATAAAATTCACAGTATATTCATTGTTGGGATTAACAGTACTATTTTTCTTTTTAACGTTACATACTTGGCAATGTGACCCTTTAGCAACTTATAATGAAGTAACAACTGTTGAAATTGGTTCTCCAGAACATACACGTTTTATTTCTAGAATGGAGGCAAATGCTAAGATTGTAGTAAAAGAAGAAAGTGAAAAAGAAATTACATATCAAGAAGCAATGCCTGTTCAATGTGTAACAGATTGTGGTTGTTTTGGAGATGCAATGAAAGGGTCGTTAGGTAGACCAATGAAACCATTTGAATCGTGGATAAAGGATGTTATTTTGATGCTCTTTTTAATTCCGATTTATTTATTTAGAAAAAAGATAAAAATCAATGTTCTTCGTGAAGATTTAATTATTGGAGGTGCTTCATTTGCCTTTGTGGGTATTCTTTCATGGGTGTTCGATTGGTATTTTCCAATGTTGTTCTTTGCCGTTGGAGGTTTAGGGTATTATGCCACAAAACGACTGTTGTTTAATACTTTTTTAAGGTGGTTGCCAATTTTGGTTGCTGGAGTAATTACAGTCATATTTATTATTTATACCTTAAGTCACTTGCCAGTTAGGGATTATAGAGCTTACGCTGAAGGAAAAAGTATTCCGGAGCAAATGGTTTTACCAGAAGGGGCAATTGAGTCAGTTTATGAAAACATGTTTTATTATACGAATAAAACGACTGGTGAAGTAGAGGAGTTTTCTGAAACGAACTATCCTTGGGATGATGAGAATTATGAATTTTCTGATAGAATTACCAAGTTAATCTTACAAGGTGATATGGCTGCTATTACTGATTTTACTATGATGGCAGATGATGGTAATGATTATGCTGCAGATTATTTTAATGAAGAAGGGTACATTTTTATGTTTGTAGCTTACGACATTAATAAAACAAAGGAAAGTTCAATGAAAAAGATGAATACCTTTGTTGATCAATGTAATGCAAACGGGAGTTATGTTGTTGGTTTAACATCATCACTTTATAATGATGTAGAAAATTTTAGGCATAAAAATCAAACGATGTTCGATTTTTATACTTGTGATGATACTACGTTAAAAACAATTATTAGGGCAAATCCAGGAATTGTTTTAATGAAGAAAGGACATATCTTAGCAAAATGGAATTTAAAAGATTTGCCTGAATATGATAAAGTTAAAGAGAAATATTTAAAGTAATAATTAGATTTGATTCAGTTTATATTAAAACGAATATCGTACGGTTTTTTGGTCCTAGTGGGAGTAGTTACCGTAGTGTTTTTACTTTTCAATGTGCTTCCTGGAGATCCTGCCAGAATGCTAATGGGGCAGCGTGCTGACGAAGAGTCTCTGAAAATTATTCAAAAAGATTTAGGATTAGATCAACCATTATCAAAGCAATTTGTAATGTATATTAATGATTTGTCTCCACTGTCATTTCATGATAAAAATCCAGAACATTATTTGTTTTTAGATGAAGAAAAGTATGATTATGCTGAGCTATTTAATTATGGTGCCTCAAGTGTAGCTGTTCTAAAAACGCCTTATTTAAGAAGGTCTTATACGACAAAACGAAAAGTTTCCGAAACATTGATGGATTATATGTTGGAAACTGCAGTTTTAGCATTAGCATCAATAATTATAGCATCTATATTAGGCGTTTTATTTGGTATAGTTGCAGCTTTAAGAAAGGATTCTTGGGTAGATAGATTGTTGTTGTTTATTTCGGTTTTAGGAATGTCAGTTCCTTCATTTTATTCAGCAATTATTCTCTCTTGGCTATTTGGTTATGTATTGTCTGATTACACAGGCTTAAATATGACGGGTAGTTTGTTTGTTTATGATGATTTAGGAAACGGAGAAATGATTCGTTTACAAAACTTAATTCTTCCAGCATTAACATTGGGTGTAAGGCCGGTTTCTGCAATAATGCAATTAACAAGAAGTTCAATGTTGGATGTAATGTCGCAGGACTATATTAGAACTGCAAGGGCAAAAGGATTGAAGTTTAGTGCAGTAATAATAAAGCATGCATTAAAAAATGCATTAAACCCGGTAACTACAGCAATTTCAGGAATGTTTGCCAGCTTGTTGGCAGGAGCCTTATTTGTAGAGTGGATTTATGGTTGGAAAGGTATCGGTTGGGTATTGTTTGATGCCCTACAGCGATTTGATTTACCAATTGTAATGGGTGGTGTTTTATTGACCGCTACCATTTTTGTAATGATAAATATTTTAGTAGATATAACTTACGGTTTACTCGATCCAAGAGTGAGAGTTAAATAGAATTATAATGAGAAAACAGATAGTAGCAGGAAATTGGAAAATGAATAAAACTCATTCAGAAGCGATTGAGCTAATTACTGGAATAGTTGAAGCTTCTTATGATGATGATATTCAGTTGATTGTAGTCCCTCCAGCAATTTTTGCAGCTGAAATAGAAGAGATTTCTTCAGATAGTAAAGTTGGAGTTGGTGTTCAAAATTCATCCCAACATGAATCTGGAGCTTATACAGGAGAACTTTCTGCGGCTATGATTAAATCCATAGGAGTGGAGTATGTTTTGGTTGGTCATTCAGAAAGAAGAGAGTGTTTTAATGAATCAAATACCGTTTTAGCAGAAAAAACAAACCAGTTGTTAAAGAACAATTTAACGCCTATTTTTTGTTGTGGAGAGGTTTTGGAGGAAAGAGAAAAAGAGAATCATTTTAACTTAATTGAAGCACAATTAAATGAAGGGTTATTTCATTTAAATTCAGCTCAAATTTTAAATTGTGTTATTGCTTATGAGCCAGTATGGGCAATTGGTACAGGAGTAACTGCAAGCTCTGATCAGGCGCAAGAAATGCACCATTTTATTAGAAAGCTATTAGTTGCTAAATACGGAGAAAATATAGCTAATGATATTTCAATACTTTATGGCGGTAGTTGTAAGCCAAGTAATGCAAAAGAGTTATTTGCAAATGCTGATGTAGATGGAGGTTTAATAGGTGGAGCATCACTAAACGCTGCTGATTTTATTGCTCTTGCAAACTCATTTTAAAGCTTAAATCAGAATACTGAAAAGATTATTAAAAGGGTACAATTTTATTGTATCCTTTTTTTTTATGAAATAATTATTAAGAAATCATCATTAAGAATGACTTTAGTTTTTTTTCTTTGGATAAGAAATTGCTAGACAATTCGTTAATAATGAAAGAATCTGATGATTTATCATCATAATTAAAATTGGAATTACGATATTTGTTAGTTAGTGAAAGTAAGAGTGAAAAAGATATTTACATATAAAATTTTAGTCGTTGCAATTATAAGTTTCTTATTGTTGCAATCTAAGGTATCCATGGCTCAGTGGACGGCTGATGTTGCAGGTTCTGTAAAGAAGGAAGAAGATAAAAAGAGAATGGCTGGCGCAACTATTACTGTGAAAAGAAATGGAGCTGTATGGAAAACTATAACTGCTGATGCTAAAGGTCGATTTGATATTCCTTTGTTGCCTGGTGCAGTTTATATGATTGAGGTTTCTAAACCAATGCATGTCACTAAACGTGTAGAGATAAGTACTAAAAATGTTCCACCAGAAGATGCTAAATTAGGCTTTGATATTCCTTTTGATATTAGTCTATTTGAAAAAATGGAGGGTTTAGATGTTTCTATTCTTGATAAACCTATCGGTAAAATTCGTTTCGATCCAGATGCTGGATATATTGTTTCTGATGCTGCTTATTCAAAATCTATAAAATCCGAATTAGATCGATTAAAAAAAGCATTAGCTGCACGTTTAAAGTCAGAAGAAGAGAATAGGGCTTTAAATCAAAAATCATATGATGCTGCTATTGCTGCTGCTGATAAAGCATTTAATTCTGGGAAATTTGGAGAGGCAAAACCTTTATACGAAAAGGCAGCAAAAATTTTCCCAAAAGAGACATATCCAGAATTTCAATTAGGAGATATATCGGATAAGTTAAGAGAACAAGAGGAGGCTAATAAAAGATATAAATCGGCTATAGCAAGAGCAGATGCCGCTTTTAAAACCAGAAATTGGTTAAAAGCAACATCAGAATATGAAACTGCAGCTGGTTTAAAAGTCACAGAACAATACCCTAAAGATAAAATTAAAGAAGTTAAAGGTATTCTTGATAACGAAAAAAAGGCTGAAAAAGAGTATACTGATGCAATTGCTTTAGCTGATCAACTTTTAATAGCTAAGGATTACGAAAAAGCTAAAACAGCTTATGAAAAAGCTGCTGGTTTAAAATCTTATGAGCAATATCCAAAAGATAAGTTAGTTGAAACTGAAAGTGCTTTGGCAGAAATTGCAAAGAAAAAAGCTGAAGAAAAAGCTAGGGATGATAAGTATAAAGGGTTGATAGTTGCTGCGGACAATTTACTAGGAACAAAAAAATATACTGTAGCGAAAGCAAAGTACCAAGAAGCTTTAACTCTTAAGTCTGAAGAACAATATCCTCAAACAAAAATTAGTGAGATTGATGGAGTAGTAGCAGCTATTGCTAAAAAAGAAGCAGATTATAAAGCATTGATTACTGCAGCTGATAATCTTTTGGCAAGTAAAGATTATACTGGTGCAAAAGGAAAGTATAATGCAGCTTTAGGAATTAAATCTGCGGAACAATACCCAAAAGGTAAACTGACAGAAATAAAAGGAATACTCGCTGAAATAGCAAGAAAGGAAGCTGAGGCAAAAGCAAAAGAAGCAAAGTATCAAAGCTTAATTACAGCAGCAGATAATTTATTAGGAAGTAAAGATTATGCAGGTGCAAAAGTTAAGTATAATACTGCTTTAGGAATTAAGTCTGCTGAGCAATATCCAAAAGACAAGCTGACAGAAATTGAAGGAATACTTGCTGAAATAGCAAAGAAAGCAGCAGCAGAGAAAGCAAAAGAAGCAAAGTATCTAAGTTTAATAGCCTCGGCTGATAAAATGTTGACTTCAAAAAACTATTCTGGTGCAAAAGGAAAGTATAATGAAGCTTTAAGCGTTAAGTCTTCTGAGCAATACCCGAAAGTTAAATTAACTGAAATTGAAGGAATACTTGCTGAAATAGCAAGAAAAGAAGCAGCAGAGAAAGCAAAAGAAGCAGAATATCAAGGTTTAATTTCTGCAGCTGATAACTTATTAAGTAGTAAGGATTATGCAGGTGCAAAAGGGAAGTATAATGAAGCTTTAGGTGTGAAATCAGGAGAACAATATCCGAAAGATAAATTAGCCGAAATTGCTAAAAAGGAAGCCGCAGAAAAAGCGAAAGAAGCAAAATATCAAGGATTAATTGTTGCTGCTGATAACCTTTTAAGTAGCAAAGATTATGTAGCTGCAAAAGGAAAATATAACGAAGCGTTAGGTGTTAAATCTACAGAACAATATCCTAAAGATAAATTAACTGAAATTGAAGGAGCTTTAGCTGAAATAGCAAGGAAAAAAGCTGAAGAGAAAGCAAGAGAAGCAAAGTATCAAGGTTTAATAGTTGCTGCTGATAAAATGTTAGGGAGTAAAGATTACGCAGGTGCAAAGGGAAAGTACAATGAAGCTTTAAGCGTAAAATCATCAGAACAATATCCTAAAGATAAATTAACTGAAATTGATGTGATACTTGCTGAAATAGCTAAAAAGGAAGCAGAAGAGAAAGCGAAAGAAGCAAAATATAAAGGTTTAGTAGTTGTTGCTGATAAAATGTTAGGTAGTAAAGATTATGCAGGAGCAAAGGGAAAGTATAGTGAAGCTTTAAGTGTAAAATCATCAGAACAATATCCTAAAGATAAATTAAAAGAAATAGAAGGTATATTGGCTGAAATAGCTAGGAAAAAGGCAGAAGCCGAAGCAGCACAAATGGCAGCAGGTGAAAGAAATGCTAAATATGATGAGACTATAGTTTTAGCAAATGCGGCATTTGATAGTGAAAAATATGAGGTTGCAAAATCAAAACTGAATGAAGCATTAGGTATTAAACCAGGGGAACAGTATCCGAAAGATAAGTTGGCTGAAATTGAAGGTATATTATCTGAGATAGCAAAAAACAAAGCAGCTGCTGAATCTGCAAATTTAGCAGCTTCACAAAAAGAAGCGAAGTACAATCAGGCAATTAAGTTAGCAGATAAAGCTTTTACTGCTAAGAGTTTTGAGACAGCAAAAGGGAAGTATAATGAAGCTATGGCAATAAAACCATCAGAACAGTATCCGAAAGATCAATTAGCAGCTATTGAAGTTGCTTTGGTAGAAATGTCAAAAAAATCTGCTGCTGATGCTGCTAATTTGGCTGCTTCTCAAAAAGAAGAGAAATACAATAGAGCAGTTAAATTAGGAGATAAAGCTTTAGTTGAGAAGAACTTTGACGTGGCAAGAGCTCAGTATAATGAAGCATTAGGTGTTAAAACAAGCGAACAGTACCCTAAAGATAAATTGGCTGAAATTGAAGGTTTATTAGCTAAGGATGCTGCAAGTTTAGCAGCTTCACAGAATGATGCGAAGTATAATAAGGCAATTGAGTTAGGAGATAAAGCTTTTACTGCTAAGAGTTTTGAGACAGCAAAATCTAAGTATAATGAAGCTCTAGTAGTTAAACCAACTGAACAGTATCCAAAAGATAAGCTTGCTGAAATTGAAATTACGTTATCTAAAAGGAGTGCTGAAGATGCTTTGGCTGCAGAATCAGAAAGAAAGAAAAGAGAATATTTTGATGCATTAATTGCTGAAGCTGATGGAGAGTTTGGAAAGGAAAATTATGATGTAGCAAAATCTAAATACAATCAAGCATTAGGTGTAATACCAGAAGATCAATATCCAAAAGATAAGCTAAAGGAGATTGCAAATATTCTTGCTGGACTTAAAGCGAATAAGCAAAATGATGCTTTAGCAAAAAAACAACTAGAAGAAGATTATACGAAATTGATTGCTCAAGGTGATAATTCTTTTTCTGGAAAGAATTATAAAGGAGCTAAGCCAAAGTATCAAAAAGCATTGAGTTTAAAAAGTGGTGAACCATATCCTAGAGCTCAGTTAGCTGAAATAGAAAGGATACTTAATGAAATTGCGGCTAAAGAGTCTGAAATTACGTTAAAGAATAATGCTCAAAAACAAAAAGAAGAGGCTTATGCAAGCTTCATTAAAAAAGGTGATGACCAGTTTTCGAGTAAGCAATTCAGAAGTGCATTGTCTAATTACAAACAAGCTATAGAAATTAAACCAAGCGAAATTTATCCAAGAGAAAAGATTAAAGAGATTAATAAATTATTAGCTGATTTAGCTGTAAAGGAAAAGTCTAATAATGCTAATGCAGAAGCTGAAAAACAGAAGAGAGCTGAATACAATAAAATTATTTATGATGCTGATAGAAATTTTAGATTAAAGGATTATGAAAAAGCTAAGCGTAAATACAATCAGGCTTTAGGTATCTATCCTTCAGAAAAATATCCAAAAGAGAAGTTAGTAGATATTGAGGCATTGTTAAATTCTAAGCCTAAAGAAGATATTATAGTTAAGAATACTAATAATGGTGATAGAGCTAAAATTAGTGATGTGAATGAAAGGGAAATTGAGAAGAGAATGGCCTTGATGATGGGGAAATCTATTGTAGAAAAAGAAAAAAGATTAGAAAAAGAGAAACTAGATTATAATCATCAAGAAACTATACGGATTTCTGCTGGGGTTGAAAGAACAATCGTGGCTAATAGTAAGTTTGAAACATATACAATTCAAGAAAAAGAGTTTTTAAAGAAACAGGATGGATTAAACGTAGATAAAGTTGAAGCTCACTATATCTACGTTGATAATTTAGAAGAAGGAGATCTTATTATGAAAGAACGTTCTGAAGAGTTAAGAGCGAGTAATAGAATAGAGGTAGAACAAATTGGAAAGGATTCAGAAAAAAGCAAAAGAAGAAGCAGAAAAATGCGGAAGGATAAGGAAATAGATGTTTTAGAGTTAAAATCAAATGTTGCTAAACAAGAAGAAATTCGATTAAGAGCGTCTATAGGAAGGACTATCCAAAATGAGAATGATATTAAGCGTTTGGCAAAAGATATGAATAATATGAAATTGGATCGAATTGATTCGTATAAAGATAATGTTGTTGAAATAGCTGCTTTTAAAGAGGCGCTGAATGCTGTTGAAACTGAAAAGTTGAAGAGTGCAGAAAATGATAGACAAGTTAATAAGAAGGAAAGAGATAGAGTTTATGACGAATCTAGAAAAAATTTAAAAAAACAGAATAAGCGGTACTATGAGGATGTGAAAAAAGTTGATGACTTTAGAAATAAAATGAATAAGAAAGATGCCGTATATCAGAAAGTGGCAGACCAAAGAAGGGAAGTGTCTAATTCAGAATTATTAAAAGATAAAAATAAGTTAGGTGAAACAACATTGGCGCAGAAGAAAAGATATGAAGATTTTCATTTCAAACTAAAAGAAGAACAAGAGATGAATAATAATTTCTTAGCAGATTTACAAATACTTGAAAAAGATAAGTTATTATTAGCTAATGCAGCCTTAACCGATGTATATAAAGGAGAAAAGAGATCAAGTGAGAATGAAGCCTTGGCAAGCAAGTATTCCCAAGGAGTTACTGAAGAAACACTAGAGTCTGGGAATTCAGTAGTTATTAAAAGAACCAAAGTTTCAGGGAATCATGTAGATGTTTATGAGAGAGTTTTTTATAAGTGGGGAGGTAGTTATTTTCTGAAAAATGGAAAGAACATTACACAGTCCCTTTGGGATAAAGAATCTATTGAATAAATATTACCTATACAGCTATTAAATAACCACATTTTATTTTTTTTATTTGAAGATTTTAGAGTCTCCACTATTAAAAAAATAGACCTTACTTCGTAATATTAGACACTTTAAATAATTTATAATAAAATCTATGATTAATCTATTCTTTAAGGTTCGATATTTATTTTGCATTGATAAATTAGTTGCGATTTCTTCTCTTATAATTTTATTA
>CEWR01157628.1_pt1 | contig 13948 bp, 10 predicted proteins | sample 356321 | NCBI WGS metagenome assembly CEWR01 (sample SAMEA2621551, study PRJEB7988) | marine metagenome | biome: marine biome (ENVO:00000447); feature: mesopelagic zone (ENVO:00000213); material: "saline water (ENVO:00002010), including plankton (ENVO:xxxxxxxx)" | depth 790 m
AATGGAGAGAATTTTCCGATTGCAGCAGACGACATTCAATAGAGAAAAATAAACGAAATTCCAGTATAATTCCTTTTCAAAACCGTAGATAAATACCTCATGATAACAGAATATCAATCTTACAACTCTAAACTCTATAAATCGATTGTATCTGACTAATTTCGGAAATACCCATCGCAGATACCATCAAACATATTAGTTATGGCAATGTATAAAAGTACAATAAAATGGTATAATATCCCTGTTTTCCAACTAAATGATTAACAGTATCATACAAAGAGGGAACTCCTGCTCCGTTCTATTAAGTTTACGCTAAATTCAAGTATAAGATAATGAATAAATCTCAAATAAATTTCGATGTAATTATCGATAGTCATGACCCCGAAATCTTCGACTTAGAAACGAACTCTAATGGCCCTAAAGGCTCGTTACCGCTGACTGAAGAAATGTTACTAAATTCTCCAAGCGGTGACATCTTTGCCATGAGTCAGAATGCTGGAATGGGATGGAATCCTGCGGAGCTAAATCAAAAGCAATTTTTAATTGTTAGTACACAAGGAGGCCTGCGCGCAGAAGATGGAAGTCCTGTCGCGCTAGGATTTCACACGGGACATTGGGAAATAGGCGAACTTGTCAAAGCCACAGCTGTTGAAATCAAAAGACTTGGGGCAATCCCGTTTTCGTCATATTGTTCAGATCCTTGTGACGGGCGAACACAAGGTACAACTGGCATGATGGACAGCCTAGCTTTTAGAAATGATGCAGCAGTTGTCCTACGACGCCAGATTAGATCATTACCAACCCGTAGAGGCGTTATTGGTATAGCTACCTGTGATAAGGGCTTACCGGCAATGCTAATTGCCATTGCCGGAGTATCTGACCTTCCAGGATTAATCATTCCTGGTGGAGTAACACTGCCACCGAGTGAAGGCGAGGATGCAGGAAAGATACAAACGATTGGTGCGCGCTTTGCCCATGGCGAAATTTCGCTGCAGGACGCAGCCGATCTGGGATGCAAAGCTTGTGCCAGTTCAGGAGGAGGCTGCCAATTTTTAGGAACAGCAGCAACGGCGCAAGTAGTGGCAGAAGGTCTGGGAATTACCTTAACACATGCGGCATTAGCACCTTCGGGGCAACACATTTGGACCGACATGGCAACTCGATCTGCACGGGCACTAATCCATCTGGAAGAACAACGAACAAAAACAAGTAACATCATTACAGACGCCGCCATTCGAAACGCTATGATTATACATGCAGCTTTCGGAGGATCAACTAATTTGTTGCTTCACATTCCAGCTATTGCCCACGCTGCCAAACTTGATCGACCAAAAATTGAAGATTGGATTGAAATCAACCAACAAGTACCACGTATTGTTGACGTCCTACCAAATGGGCCAATTGGTCACCCTACTATTCAGGTTTTCCTAGCCGGTGGTGTTCCGGAAGTAATGTTGCGTTTACGCGAATTGAATGTGCTTGATGAAGAAGTAATGACGTCAACTGGGAAAACGCTTGCACACAACTTGGACTGGTGGTTCAGGTCGGAACGCCGCCAGCGGCTGAAGGACTTGTTGTTTAAGAAAGATGGAATTGACCCAGACGACGTGATCATGAGTCCTGATGTAGCCAAACAGCGTGGATTGACTAGTACCATTACTTTTCCACGCGGCAACCTCGCACCTGAAGGATCCATCATTAAAAGCACAGCCATCGATCCGAGTCTAGTTGATAATGATGGTATCTATCGAATGACTGGAACCGCACGCGTTTTTGTTACCGAAAAAAAGGCCATCCTTGCAATTAAGGAACGGAAAATCAAGCCAGGTGAAGTGATGGTACTAATATGTCGCGGACCAATGGGAACAGGAATGGAGGAAGTTTACCAGATTACATCTGCGTTAAAGCATCTCCCCTACGGCAAGAACATCGCCTTAATTACTGATGCACGATTTTCAGGCGTGTCCACTGGGGCTTGCATCGGTCACATCGGACCTGAGGCCTTAGCAGGAGGACCAATCGGAAAGGTAATAGACGGGGACATTATCCAAATTATTGTCGACCGCAACCAACTTGAAGGCAGCATTAATCTGGTTGGTTATGATAATAAAATGTTGGGGATTAAAAATGGGACAAAGCTCTTACAAGAAAGGTCTCCACGACCTGATCTACAAACAGATGCTATGCTGCCTGACGATACCAGACTTTGGGCAGCATTACAAGGTGTAAGTGGAGGAACTTGGGGTGGATGCGTCTATGATGTTGACGCTATCATCAACCAATTGAACGGTAATACACCACATGAATAGAATACCTATCCATACACTATTATGGTTGATTACTATGTTATTCTTATCCGGAGGATGGAGTACTGCACAACACTCCAACCTACCTATTTGCACAGCACCAAATGAACAGCTTTTTCCTGATATAGTCAGTGACGGCGATAGAGGAGCCATCATCGCTTGGATGGATGCACGAAACGGAAATCGCGACATTTTCATTCAGCGAATTGATGCAAAAGGCAAAATCTTATGGAAAAAAGACGGAATCGCTATTTGTCAACTGCCTGGATCGCAAGGATGGCCAATTCTCATACCAATCTCAGACAACAATGGTACAATTATTGTCTGGCGGGATTCACGCAATGGGAACCCAGATCTCTATGCCCAGCGAATCGACATAAACGGCACAGAATTATGGGAGAAAAATGGCATCCCTATTTGTCAGAATTTGGCAAGCCAAGACGATCCTAAGGCCATAGCAGATGGGGAAGATGGAGTAATTGTAGTATGGGAGGATTGGCGAAATAATAGACAGGATCTTTTTGCTCAACGGGTTAATGGAAAAGGCGAAGCAATTTGGAGCAAAGACGGCGTTGCTGTCTATGATGGCACAGGGGATCAATACGATCCTTCCCTGACAACCGATCAAACAGGCGGTGCAATTTTTGCTTGGTGGGATATCAGTACACCAGAATGGAGAGTTTTCTCGCAACGAATTAGTGCGGACGGGCGAAAACTATGGCCGGAGCGTGGTCTTACTGTTTGTGAAGCAAATGGGAACCAAGGAGGACCATTGGTAATTTCCGATGGATCTAATGGAGCCTTCGTAGTGTGGTCAGATTACCGCAACGATCCGGCCATTTTCACTACGTCGGATCTCTATGCCCAACGAATAAACGCTAATGGTCAACGGCTGTGGAACCCTGATGGTATTGTTATTTGCGATCAAATGGAAAATCAACAACAACCATTTATCACGCACGTTAATCATGGCATTGGTGGTATCGTCATCACTTGGTGGGATGATCGGGACGTCTTTTCTGATATTTACGCACAGTGGATCAATGGTGATGGGGAACCGATGTGGGCACTAAATGGTCTACCAATTTGTATCGCGGAAGGTGAACAGCGGCAACCTAAGCTAATTCGAGATAAATCAGATGGCACAATTATATACTGGCTCGATTATCGTGGTGATTATGGGAACAAAGCAACATCTGCAATCTATGCTCAACGAATAGATAAAAATGGCAGGTCACTTTGGGCACTAAATGGAATGCCAATCTGTCTTGCTGACGGCGGACAGATGACACCAGATGCTATTATGACTGACAATATAGCGCTTATTGCTTGGAGTGATGGTCGTAATGGGGATTCGTACGATATTGACATCTACGCAGACCTCATTCTACTTAATTCAAACATTACAGAATAGAAAAAATCCGTACTCCCAGCCAAACTGCAATTAATCCAACGAATATACTTAACCCAGTATTCATCAACGCTCCTAAGTAGTTCCCAGTCTCAGCCAACATCATGGTTTCATACTCAAACGTAGAAAATGTTGTGTAAGACCCCAGAAAACCAATTGATATTGCCCATTGATAACCTTGGTTGGTACTCAAGTATCGCGTGCTAATCAGAGTCAAAAACATACCAAGCAGAAAAGAACCAGTGATATTAACAATAAAAGTTGCATAAGGAAATTCATCACCCAGATAGTGTTTGACTAAAACGCCAAGCCAATACCGTGCATTTGCACCAAGACTTCCTCCAATTGCAATAAGGAGAATCTTCTTTAGAACCATTCAAATCTCGAAGTCGTAGCCAATCCCATTTTTCCACAAGGATTGTAGCATAAAGGAAATGATGATGAAAGAACAAAGCAAACAGTCGAAAACCACCTATGATTCACCTTTTAACCGCGAATTTTCTACGGACGCAATACACGCAGGGGAGTTCGAGAACATGTCAGCGATACCAATTTACCAAGCGGCGACTGTCGATGGACAATACCTCAGATCAGGGAACCCTACCATAGATGCTTTTGAGACTCGCGTTAAAACCCTTGCCCAAGGGTCTTGGGGAACCGCAACTGCCAGCGGGACATCAGCCATTAGCCAAGTACTTACAAATTTGTTAAAATCAGGCAGCCGGATCGTTTGTCACCACACCCTCTATGTTTGGACTAAAGAAATTTTAAATACCTATCTTGCTAAATTTGGTGTAGAAGTTGTCTACGTGGATATGACAGATCTTGACCAACTTAGAAAAGCGGTCAAGAAAAAGACTGACGTTATTTACTTTGAACCTTTTGCTAATCCCACACTTGATGTCATTGACGTGAAATCAGCGATTGAAATTGGTAAAGCTGCAGGTGGGATTGTTGTGGTTGATAATACTTTCCTAACTCCATACCTCTTACGCCCCCTCGATATGGGTGCTGACATTGTCTTACATAGCGCAACGAAATACTTGTGCGGTCATGGCGACACCCTCGCAGGAATTATTGTCAGTAAAACGGAAGAAATGGGACATCAGATAGATCATATACGAAACGCTTATGGTGGAATCCTAAGTCCACAGAACGCCTTTCTACTTCTACGAGGAATCAAAACGCTACCCGTTCGCATGAAGTTACATTGCTCAAACGCTCAATCCGTAGCTGAATTCTTGGAATTACATCCAAAAATCAAACAAGTAACATACCCAGGATTACCGTCGAGTCAAGGACATAAAATTGCCAAGACGATGACAAATGGTTTTGGAGGAATGATTAATTTTGAAACAGCTGATAATGAAACACATCACCAATTTCTGAAAAAGGTAACGCTATGTAAACCATGGGTAAGCCTTGGAGATGCACAATCGCTCGTCATTGGCCAAGGAGGTCATAATCGAATCCGTATGTCAGTTGGCTTGGAAGCCATCTCCGATATTATCTGCGACCTTGATCAAGCGCTTGCATAAATCAAATACCTCCTACTGTGAGAAGGTACTTTTCACTTTGATGCAAACCTAAGTGTCAGAATCAAACCTCCTGATAAATCTAGGGACAACCACTGGCATAGCCGAATAAAACACAAAGTTAGTCTTGTAAAGAAGCTTCCAGAAAATTTCCAATGTTGACGTAGCAGGTAAAATCACCGTAACCTGAAGTCGAGCCAAGACTAATTACTACTAGTGTTAGCCTGAGTAGTATCATTGGGCGGAGCGAATTCAAGTTGCTCTGCCTCATCTCTAAGTCTCTCTTCCTCTTTCTTGGTTAGCTCGATCTCTTCCAACCGAGCTGAGGCAATCTTCTTCAATTGCCATTGATCTAACAGATTAATCCGTCCCCATCGGCTTTCAATAATTTCACGCCATTTAAACTCTTCAAGCAAATCATAGCACAAACGTTGATCAATACCAATCAGCCGCGCCAAATTTTCATGAGAGAGTCTAACCCGGATTTCAGTGCTTTTCGGTCTACGCAAGCCATATTCTAATTCCAAAAAAGACAATACTGTCGCCAATCGTGACGAGGCAGAACGACCGATTACATTTTCTATTGAGTTCTCGATCTTGAGCCAACTAATCCATTTTCTGATCTGCAAACATCGATTTGGATCCTTTCGCATTAGTAATTCAAACTCATAACGCGATAGTACCTGTAGACAAGTCACATCAAGTGATTCAACTTTCAGCTGATTTTCAGCCTCATCATCCATTTGGACTTCGCCAAAAATCTCTCCCTTTTCGACAGTTGCTACGGTCATTTTTTCAACCAAGTCGGTTTCATTTTTTTCCGGGGGTTTATATAGTTTTACTTTTCCTGATTTAACAACATACACAGTATCAAAGCCACTTTGAACCTCTTCATAGCGGTTGATGTTCCAACTCCGAGAAACGCGATTTAAGGCAGCGGTTTCAATCTCGTTCAACTGCTGGTAGATGTTAATATGCTTCAGGTACCAAAACTTTTCCATCCTATCCTCTCAACCGTTCGATAGCAATAGGAAGGTACCCCAAAAGATCACCTGCGACCATACCATATTGACCAACCGATTCAGACGCTAAGTCACCAGCAAGGCCATGAAGATAAACCCCAAGCACAGCAGCAGAAAAACTATCCATGCCTTGAGCAATAAACCCAGCAATAACCCCAGTCAGCACATCACCTGACCCAGCAGTCGCCATTCCGGTATTCCCTGTAGAATTGATCCACACCTGTCCATCATATCGAGCAACAACGGATGGTACTCCCTTTAGGACAAGAACCAATTGATGATCTTGCGCGAACTGTTGAGCAATATTTACCCTATCAGCCTCAATCTCCGAAACCGGCACATCCAATAATCGCGACATTTCACCAGGATGAGGTGTCAAGACCGATTTCGTATTCAGAAATTTGAGCGTATCCAAATTCTGTGCAACCGCGTTTAAACCATCCGCATCAATAACCATAGGCTTATCATGTTGACAAACAAGACGATTAACAAGCTCAACTGTTTCAAAGTGCTGAGAAAGTCCAGGGCCAATTGCCAGTACAGACTTATTTCGATCAATATATTCCCCAATTTGTGATTCAGCAGCCAAGGCTATTGAACCTTGGTCAGTTTCGGGCAGAGGAATAGTCATAACCTCAGTCAATTTCATTTCAAGCACCTGATTAAGACTAGCAGGAATCCCAAGTGTTACTAATCCTGCACCTACACGCAAGACAGCCTCGCTTGCGAGTGTAGCTGCGCCAGTCATTCCAATTGATCCGGCCACGACAAAAACGCGACCATAACTGGTCTTGTAAGAATTCGGGGTACGATCCGGTAATAGCCTTACAGCATCCTCGTGTTGTATCCAGTTAAGGACAATATCATGAGTTTCGATAATGCTTTCAGGAAATCCAACTTCGTACGTAGGAACGATTTCTAATTTTCCAGCGATTTCTACACCAGGATAGGTAAGTAACCCAAGTTTGGGCAACCCAATAGTGAGAGTTATATCAGCACAAACACATGCACCTTCCGCTCGACCGTTATCTGCGTTCAGACCAGAAGGAATATCAACAGCAAGTATAGGGACACTCGCTTCATTAGCTAACCTGATAATTTCAGCAATATGCCCGTGTACTCCTCCACGAAGTCCAGTTCCAAAAATGGAATCAACAACTAAATCCATTTCTGCAAGGCTTTTTTCAATCTGTTTCAAATTAGTCTTCGAATTGACCTCCCTTATAGGGATCCCAAGATTTTGAACAATGGACAAATTCGTCTGAGCATCACCTCGAAAACAATCTGCAGGGGAAAACAAGAACACGATTACTGAAACATCAGACATCATCAAATGTCTAGCGATAACCAACCCATCTCCACCATTGTTCCCCTTTCCAACTAGTATTGCGATTCGGCTTGCATCGGGGAAATTACTGCATATAGACCGGACAACTGCACGACTAGCATTTTCCATCAAGACAATACCGGGAATACCAATTGCCTCGATAGTCTGCTCATCGATAGATCTCATTTGGCTAGCTGTGACGATTCTCATTTGATGAAATCCCTAAACCCTGTTAGAATCAGTATAACTTTAAAAAGTGAGGCAACATGGACGAGCACCAAATATCAAGTCTGATCAACCATGGAATTCTGAAAAAAACATTTCCGGGGGCTGTTGCCCTTATTGTGGAAGATAACAACGTATTATACCACAAAGCATTCGGTAACCGGATGGTTAGACCAAAGATCCTGCCGATGGAAACTGATACAATCTTTGATCTCGCATCGCTTACAAAACCAATCGTCATAAGTACGCTAATTATGAAACTAGTTGAGATGAAACTAGTAAATCTTGACGAACCAGTACAATACTACCTTCCGGAAGTAAAACATAATCGGATCAGTATCTTAGATCTATTAACACACCGGTCAGGCTATCCAGCCTGGACTGCGATCTACTTAAATATCACATCAAATGATAAGGTACTCGAGTACCTCGGCCAGATAAAGCTCACCTACGAAACAGGTAAAAAGGTTATCTACAGTTGTCTCGGCTATATCCTACTTGGCATTCTAATCGAAAGAACTGCTGACATGCAACTTGATCAACTAACAAAAGAGTGGATCTGCGATCCACTGCAAATGACTAATACATTTTATAACCCACCAGAAAATGTAGTGAGCCAGTGTGCTGCGACTGAGGACTCAAACAGTTTTGAACGTCAAAAAGCAGACAAATACCAAGGATATGATTGGCGAGACGGTGTAATTATCGGAAAAGTACATGATGAAAACGCGAATTATTTGAATGGAGTTTCCGGAAACGCAGGCCTTTTCTCAACCACATGGGATCTAGGAAAATTCTGTCAAATGCTAATTGACGGAGGAAGACAAATCCTTAACCAAAACAGCATCAACCAAATCAGCAATGTATACACAAAAGAGCTTAACTCGCCTCGTGGCATTGGCTGGGTTGTTCTTAAGGACAAATCTCTTTATCATACAGGCTTTACTGGCACTGCAATTCGGTTGAATCTTAAAAAAAAGACTTATGAAATCTTATTAACGAACCGGGTACATCCCGACGCTTCAAATACAGGCATCCTTGAATTCCGTGACAAATTCTACAACTTTTAGCCTCATAATTCCCGCACTTTCCTAGCCGTAAAATTGATGCGGTCAGTATTTCGGTGTGGTTTATTAAATGTGTACATGTCATAGACGCTAACCAACTCATAACCGGTTTTATTCAACATTTTCTTGATAATATTGGCTCCAAAAATCCGTTGAATGTGCATCTCCTCAAACCTACGGAACAGATCTCCTTCCCGAATAAAAAAAGTAAGTGACGTACGACATAATTTATCTGCATAGGTATAAATATTTTGCCAAATGTAGGAATAATCCTGATCATTTTCGGCAAAAGTCTGGGAGTGAAAATGCTTGACAATGTTTCGCTCAGTTGTAACATCAAAAATAAAAACCCCAGATATTGCGAGATGATTCGACACATTTCGACAAGCAGTCTCAAACTCCTGCTCATTAATCATATAGTTAATACTGTCATAGGTACAAACAATCGTGTCAAATTTCTGTGGCAGATCAAAGTCACGCATGTCGCCTTGTTGAAATTCAATTTTCAGATTCAATTGTTCCGTTTTCTGACGCGCTATTTTCAACATTCCTTCAGCTCGATCAACCCCCCACATTTCATAACCTCGTTTGGCGAGAAGCATAGTCAATTGCCCTGTACCACAAGCAAGATCCAACATTTTCTGTGGTTGATGATTATTACGAAGAAATAAGTCATTGATATATTCCTCCCAACGAGGATAATCAACATTGTACATAATACGGTCATATGCATAAGCAAACTTTTCATAAGGATTTGCTAAATCACTCATTTCCTCCTCACCTCTCTCTTTATACCAACAGTTGCGTTTGTCATTTTCAAAAGTGTGCTAACTTCCTGTGAAGTCCAGATGCCATCCGAGTTGGATTTTCTCGCATAGTCCGCTGCTGTTTTAGCTTTGCTCAAGCTGATCTTACCATTAATCACACTCCATGGAATCCCTTTAACTGCATCTTGAACATTAAGAAACGTTTGTTGAATTTCCGAAGCCCCAACGCCCGACGGAGCTTGTTGAATTAATTCCGCTTCTATAAGTTCAATTGCATAACCCAAAATCTGTTGAATCAAATGCCACTGAACAACAAACAAAAGAAACATCAATACCAGTCCAATTGCAAGAACACAAGCAATCAAGGATAAATGTTCCTGAAACTTCTCTCGGATCATATCACAATTGTAAAAAATCTTTATTTTTACCAGTTTCTTCTAAATTAGAATTTAAGACCGATACAATGCCATGGGTTCCATCGACACGAACCATCTGACCAGATTTAATCCGTTTCGTTGCCATAGAGATACCAGCCACTGCAGGAATTCCATATTCGCGAGCAACAACCGCACCATGCGAAAGCACACCCCCACGCTCCATTACTAATGCTGCAGCTCCCAGAAAAAGTGGCGTCCACCCCGGATCAGTTGACGGACATACAAGGACATAATTCTTTTGATCTATGCTTGCTTCAGTCGGATCGGTAAGTATTTGGGCGATACCATTTGCAACTCCGGCCGAAATACCAGTTCCTTTCATTTCATTATGCACCTCAACAGGGATTGAATCTCCAATTTGATTAAGTGCATCACTATATATTACGTCAGGCAATTCAATACGCAAAATCTTTGACCTTTCCGCTCGACGCGCAGAAATCTTCTGCATTGCACCATCACGGTCAAAAGGCATCTCCAATTCATCAATCATCAAATAAAACACTCCATCACCAAGATTATAACGCCGGCCAATTTCAAGTAACGCTCTCCGAATCAATTCATAACCAAGCATCAAATAAAATTTTGATTTCTCACGGAAGGGCATGTAGCGCCGTGTTAAATCAAGGATGCGTCGGATTTGTTTTTGACGAGTTTTACTCAAATTGTTTAGTTCCTTCTCAGCTTGAAGTTTATTCTCCTCCTGACTCTGGATCCGGTACACCGGATTTGTTTCTGGATTCATTTGAAATGAAGCTACAATCTGTTCAATATAAGACGTATCTTCACGCCACCGAGGTTGGGCCAATTCAAATTCTTCAGTAGCTCGATGTCCAAATTGTGCCAGAAATTCTTCAACTGCTAGATTCCCCTGTGCTACCTCCCACATCTTCAGATGAGACATAACCGTTGGATTTTCATTTACAACATTCGTCAAAGCATGAATAATTTCAGTAACCTTGGTTTTATCTGTAAAACTTTTCTTCAGTAACAGTTCCAATTTTTGATAGGCATAAACGGCAAAAATCGATCCTTTAAGCGCATCTCTTGCAAAGTCACTCATCGTTTTTCTCTGCCATTCATGTAACTTGTCGACAAGCTGGCTGTCAGTCAAACACTGCAAATTCACTTCGAGTTCTCTTCTAACATAATCCTCAAATAGCGGAAGAATCTGGTTACTAAGGGTATCATCAAAATTTCTGATCAATCTTTGTAGATTATGCTCTACAACCAGCATTTTTATAATGCTCAACAAAAACAACTTAACAGAAACAATACGTTTAAGATTCGGACTTGGCTGAGGGTACATCGCCTTTTGCGGTTTTTTTTTGAGTTCTTCAAAATTATACTCGTATGGAAAACCATAATACAGATTCTCAACTTCACGGCTCAAATTGAAATATATCCGACCACATATTAAATCCAGCAGACCTTCTTGATCAACCCTCGGACTAGGAAAGAACCCAAGATCACGAAAGGCAAGGCCATAACCACCTCTACCAGACATAAAACTCTTGATAATTGACCACGTCATAGGAAGAGGCGCAGGCAGAACCTCTGCTAAATTATACCGACTCCAAACAGTTCCATCAGGATCAGATTTTTGTTCTAACACATCAATTTCCCGTCGGCGAAGAATTTCAATCTGTGCGGTATCTGTCAAAGTAGTAACTGCGCGTGCTTGCAGGATATAAAACTGGTTTTCAGCGTAAGCCCATTCAATGTCTTGCGGAGTACCATAAAAGTTCTCAATATCCATCCCATGATTCACGAGTTGATACACCAAATCCCTTCTTAAACTCGGTATGTCACGCTTATCAATCGGGACTTCAATTAGCCCCATTCGACTGACCATTTGGCGTTTGGCAGCTATTTTTTCAGACACAACCTGTCCATCCAACTTAGAAACGATAAGATGATCTGGGGTGACTTCACCAGAAACAATCGATTCTCCTAATCCCCAATTCGACTCAATGACAATCTCATCTCCGCCAATTGGATTAATAGTGAACATCACACCAGAAACTTCTGCATCAACCATAGCTTGTACAACGACAGCTATACCAAGTCCCTCCTCATCTATCTGCTGATCTCGACGATAGACAATAGCACGACTCGACCACAGTGATGCCCAACAGGCTTTAATTTTATCTAAGAGGAGTGCCGCTTGTGAAATGTTAAGGAAGGAATCCTGTTGACCAGCGAAACTTGCCTGAGGGAGATCTTCCGCCGTTGCCGAGGATCTAACGGCAACATTCCCTGTCTCGAGCTTCCCATAAGCAAGTAAAATAGCATCTTCGAGCGACTCTGAAAGTGCTACTTTTTGAATTTCATCTGAGGATAGTTGATCTAATGCTCCGATCGTCTGTCGGTAAGCATCGGTAGTAACACAAAAACCTGCGGGCACATGGAAACCAGCTCGAGTTAGCTTTCCAAGATTCAGCGCTTTTCCACCAACAAGACTAAGATCTTCATCACAGATATCCGAAAAATGCTTAATATATTCCATGGAAGTGAACGATATTAGCGATCAACCTCCTCTCGAGGTTCTCTCTTCTGCTGAAAAGCAAAAAGGCGTTCGAACATGAGGTTCAAACGCCTTTACAGTTTATGTACCTAAAACTTATTGTTTACCATCAAGATATGCCCGAATTTCGGAAATCTTGCGTTGTGCTATTTTAACCGCATTACTAACCTGAGAATCAGTTGCTGGCGCAGCCTCATACTTTTTCCATAACGAATCAAAAGTATCAATTGCATTCGCATAATAACTTTCTTCCTTATCCGCCATGACCATATAAGCCTCTCCAATCTGAACGTACGCAAGATCTGCATACTTGGTATTTGGATACGTTTTGATCAAATCATGAAACACAGCTATTGCACTTTCAAGTGCTTCTACCTCTTCCGGACTTCCAGTACTAAACGCACGTCGAGTCGTGGTCAAATGATCTCCAGCCTTAGTATATATGTAGTATGCGAGAGTATTTTGAGTCTCCCTCACATAGACTCCAGCCCTTTCTTTCGCCTCAGCGTCAATGCCGCCAATCTCAGTAGCAGCAAGGTACTTTTCAACAGCTAATTTATAGAGGCGTATCCGTTCGGAGTTCTCTATATCAGGAGCACTACCCTCGTTATAAAGCTTATTACCAAGATTAACCATAGCATTCCCAGCATAAGAACTCTGTGGATATTTCCCCGCAAGAACTTCGTTTGTTTCAAATAACTTACGGCGCCACTTTGCACTTTCAGCTTCATCATCAGCACCATCAGCCAACATATTATAGCAAGTTGAAATTGCATAAAGCGCTTCAGGAGCGCTTTCCGATTTCGGGTAATTTTTATGGACTTTGTCATACTCAACAACAGCCCGCTCGTATGCTAAAGAAGCATAGTAGGATTCTCCCGATTGAAACTGCCAAGTTGCAGCATCCTTTGCATTTGGGAAACGTTTTGCCAACGAAGAAAACGTATCAGCAGAGGAACGGAAAAAACCTTGAACCACCTCGGAGACGCCTTCATCTTCACCTAATTGCAAGCGCCCTAACTCGAACTGGGCAGTACCAGCATAAACCAGAGATTCTTCAACACTCTCCAAAACCTCAGGAGAGGAAGCAAAATATCCTTGATCTACATACTTAGCGAAAAGTTGCAACGGTTCAATCGCCTTTTGAAGTTCATCCTTATACTTGAAGCTGGTACCAATTGAGTAATAAAGCTGACCTGCTTGAAAGAGCGCATTCTGCAGAAATGGTATTAGCCTTTTATCAAGATTCTCAACTGGCAAGCTAAGTGGGTAAACTGCCATATAAGCTGCAGCAGATTCTCTACTTGCATCAATGTAAGGCTGTAAA
>CEWR01023092.1_pt1 | contig 13938 bp, 10 predicted proteins | sample 356321 | NCBI WGS metagenome assembly CEWR01 (sample SAMEA2621551, study PRJEB7988) | marine metagenome | biome: marine biome (ENVO:00000447); feature: mesopelagic zone (ENVO:00000213); material: "saline water (ENVO:00002010), including plankton (ENVO:xxxxxxxx)" | depth 790 m
GGCAATTAAGCTCTTTAAATGAAAGAGCTAAACGTTCGGCCATCGACTGTTCTACTTTACGTAGCCATACACGCGGATCATAATACTTTTTGTTAGGTACATCTTCACCGGTAGGATTACCAATTTGGCTTTGAAGATAATCTGTATTAGCACGATAATAATCAGCAACACCTTGCCAACTTGCCCACTGCGTATCAGTGTCAATGTTCATCTTAATCACACCATAACTGATCGATTCACTAATTTCAGAAGGATATGAACCAGAGCCACCGTGAAAAACAAAGTTTAATGAATTAGGCAATAAACCATATTTTTCACTCACAAACGCTTGTGAGTCTTTCAAAATCTTGGGCGTTAATTTAACGTTACCCGGTTTATAGACACCATGCACATTACCAAATGAAGCGGCAATGGTGAATGAGTCACTTACCTTACTCAATTGTTCGTAAGCATAAGCAACATCTTCTGGCTGTGTGTAAAGTAATGATGCATCAAGGTCAGTATTATCAACGCCATCTTCTTCTCCACCGGTACAACCAAGCTCAATCTCTAACCCCATAGCCAGTTTTGACAATCGAGAGAAATACTGCTGACAAATCTCAATATTATCAGTTAAGCTTTCTTCTGATAAATCCAACATATGCGAGCTAAATAAAGGCTTACCGTGTAATTTATAATACGCTTCCCCTGCTTCTAATAAGCCGTCAATCCAAGGTAATAGTTTTCTAGCGGCATGATCGGTATGAAGAACAACAGGTATGCCATAATGTTTTGCAACTGCATGAATATAATGCGCCGCAGCGATAGCACCAACAATTGATGCTTGATGACCTTTTAATGGTGCGCCCTTACCTATAAAAAATGCTGCGCCACTGTGCGACAATTGAATAATAATCGGTGATTTACATTGATAAGCCGCTTCAAGGGCTGCGTTAATAGAATTAGTGCTAACAACATTGACTGCTGGAAAAGCAAAACCTTGCTCACGGGCAACCCGATATAATGTAGTTAAGTGCTCACCACTCACTACACCAGGCGGTACTATATTAGTTAAATTTGTCATTAATTTACCATACAGCGGATAATATTTAAGAAAAGTAATACAACGAGTTCAGACAATGTATTAACCGCAAGTTTTGGCGATTTTCATTGAGGTTAAAGCATCGAATTTGGCGAGTAATTTTCGATGAGAATCGTAGCGCTTTATTAAAGAGATCCGCTCAACGAGTTTTTATTTAAATCATTAATACATCTTGCACCCGTTAGCGTCATGGCGACACGCATTTCTTTTTCATATAGATCAAGCAAGTTTTCAACACCATGCTGCCCTTGCGCTGCTAATGCATAAATATAAGAGCGTCCTAACATTGCACAATCTGCGCCCAACGCAAGCATACGTACAACATCAAGTCCGGAGCGAATACCTGAATCGACAAAAATTTTCAGGTCACTTTTCACTGCATCTGCAATAGCAGGTAAAGCCTTAGCTGAAGACAATACGCCGTCTAATTGACGGCCACCGTGATTGGAGACAACTATACCATCGGCGCCAAATTTAACGGCATCCTTAGCATCTTCAACATCAAGAATACCTTTAATTATCATAGGACCATCCCAAAAGTCCCGGATCCATTCCAAATCTTTCCAAGAAATAGAAGGGTCAAAGTTATCACCTAGCCAACCAATATAGTCTTCTAAATTAGTTTGCTCGCCTCTATAAGCCGAGACATTACCTAAGTCATGCGGTTTGCCCAATAATCCAACATTAATTGCCCAATGAGGATGAAGCGTAGCCTGTAAAATTCTCTTGGAAGCAGCAAAAGGACCACTCATGCCCGAATGCATGTCGCGATATCGGGCACCTGGTACTGGCATATCAACAGTAAATACGAGTGTTTTAACCCCTGCAGCCTTAGCACGTTCTAAAACGTTTTTCATAAAGCCACGGTCTTTAAGTACATATAGCTGAAACCACATAGGCCGTTTAATTGCAGGTGCTACTTCTTCAATAGGGCATACAGAAACAGTCGACAAGGTAAAAGGAATACCTTTATTTTCAGCGGCTTTAGCTGCTTGAACTTCACCTCGTCGAGCATACATACCTGTAAGCCCAACAGGAGATAATACAATAGGAAGAGAAAGCTTTTCACCGAAAATATCGGTAGATAAATCCAGCTCAGACATATCATTTAATACACGCTGTCTTAACCCAATGCCAGCTAAATCCTCAACATTACGTGCCAGTGTACGTTCACTATAAGAACCACCATCGATATAGTGAAATAAAAATGGAGGCAGCTTCTTTTTAGCTGCATTTCGGTAATCTGTTGGAGCAGAAATAATCATACTGGTTCTCTTTTGGTTATGCTGCGTTGTTGGTAGTTAGTTCAACAGAAACTTCTTCATGGCTATTTTGCGCTAGGTAAACATAAGTAGCAGTGAAAAAGTAAATAAGTGTTGGTGCCATTAACCAGATACGAATAGTTTCAATATCTTGAGTTATATAAGACATTACTCCCATATAAGCACAGCCAGCTAAAGCAGCCCAAGAAATGTACTTAGCTACCTTAGCTAAAGCAGGCATATCATTACTCGCAGTTTGTACTGAACATACAGGAGAGCTTAAATAAGCAACTTCAGCCTCTTTACGCGCTAACTCAGCTTGCTCTGCAATGGCTGCTTCTGGGTACGTTTCTTTTGCCCCCATAATTGAGGCCAAACCACTATGAACAACCGTAGCGAATAGCCAAATAGGTACTAAAATAAAAAACATGTGCAATACATCGGCAACCACTAAATAATAACTGATGCCTAGTGATAATAACCAAGTAACCATGGCAGCCATATTGGTGTTATTACCTTTATACTTTGACCAATAACGGGTAAATCCTAGTTTTGGGAATAACCAATGTTCAGTGACGATAATGGCCCCTACCGGCACCATCATTAAGCCCATAATGCCAAGAAAACTAAGTAATTGTGTAAAGACAAAAGGGAAACAGGCAATAATAGTGGTGATAATGCCAACCACCATAGTTACTTTAGTTCTATCCCATTTATAATTTAATGATTGAAAGGCCAGTCCAGCCCGATAAATAGTTGGGTTAGATGTTGTCCAACCAGCGATAATTACCGCAAGAATACCTGTGCTACCTAGCGCTTGAAATGCAACAACACCGGCATCTAGTTCCGTAATTGACGCTTTTAACAATAACGCCGCTGCTGCGCCCATAATTCCGGCACAGATCCACGCTACATAATGTCCAATAAACATACCTAACGCAGAGTAATAACCATATTTCGAACTTTTTGCGAAGCGGAAAATAGTCATATCGCCCATACTACCGTGCATGGCTAAATTACAAATCCAAGCAAAAGCAGCTACGTGCCAAAAACCGATATCACCACCGGTATCAACCCAAATATATTGATCAGCTACGGTTAGAAAGTCATCAAAGCTTGAAATGCTCGCGACACTAGTTGTTGCATTAACAAGTGTCGGCATTAGTACCAAAGCACCAACAATAAACATTAATATCATCCATGGGGCACAAATTTCAGCAAAGGCCGCTAATTTATTAAAGCCCTTCATCGCAATATAAACGACAACAGCACCGACACCTAAGGCAACCAAAACAAAAGCGGGCTCGGTAGGATACCAAGTGGTTTGCGGCGCGATGCCAAAGAGTATTTTCACTGCCGAGGCAGATACCGTGATCATGGCTCCCGCCAAGATACAAAATAAAACCCCATTAATAACACTGTAGAGTTTTATTGTGCCTGGGCCGGCTATTTTTTCAAGGTAGGCGTATAAGGTTAAACGGGTATCGGTGGCAATGGGCGCTGTCACTAAAGCCCATGTTAGTACCGCTAAAAGGTTACCTAACAATAGTCCCCAAAGAATATCGCTGGTACCAACACCCCAAGCGACAAATAAGGCACCAATAACAAATTCGGTGCCCGCGACATGCTCACCAGCATAGCTAGCGGCAAAGGTTTTGCCAGATTGTAATTTATCAGCTGATACCGGCTCGGTTTCAAACTCTGCAGCAGTTGACATATTCTTTCCCCAAAAAGTCTATTTTCTTATTCATTAACTTCAACAAGAAAATAGACGTTAATTTTATCGTTATTATATTTTTACATGGCTGTGCAGTTTACAAAGGTACAGTTAAAAACTTCACCGCACTTAGGCGTCCTGCCTTCGCGGATTTAGTGCTTCCATGCACGTCATCCCCGTGATGTCTTAGTCGGGGATCTTTGTTAAAAAACTGTAGATTCCGGCCTAAAACACAACCGGAATGACGATTGGCTCTTCTTTAGGTATATCCCCTGAATGAGCTACATAGACTAGTATTTTTATTTAGTTATTTTTTAAACGATGCCTGAGCCATTACCACCACTAGAAGGTCTTAATTTACCTACAATGCTACGATAGTTTGCTTTGCGATAAGTGGCAATTGGGTCAATAGCGCCGCCTTTACGGAAACGCGCCATGGCTAAAATAGGCGAGATATCAGTATTAAAAGCATTTTTAAGCGTATTACTACACATAAGTGCATCATTATTGGTTTGATACTCAGTTAATTGAGGACGATTAACCAATAATGCGGCAATGTATGAACGCTGTACGCTTGCTGCTGAATTCATTAAACTTTCAATGGGGTCAGTGACGTTGTGTGATTGATCTAACATGTAGTTAGGATTAAAACCTTCTTGACCACGATATTCGGCATCAACTAATTCATTGAAAATCAAAAACTGTTGATACGGGTGTAAGCTACCGCTATCTAAATCATCATCACCGTATTTAGAATCGTTAAAGTGGAAACCACCTAGTTTCTTAAATTGGATCAAACGAGAAACGATCATTTCGATGTTTACGTTTGGTGCATGGTGACCTAAATCCACTAATGATTTCGCTTGTGGACCTAATTCTTTAGCCGCTAAGATGTTGCTGCCCCAGTCTTGTATAATCGTTGAGTAGAATGCTGGTTCAAACATTTTATGTTCAATGTGCAATTCCCAATCAGCAGGCAAGCCAGCGTAGATTGATTTCATGCTTTCTAAGTAACGTTCAAAGGCACTTTGGAAATGTTGTTGACCTGGGTGATTAGAACCATCGCCAACCCAAACGGTTAATGTTTTAGAATCTAACGCTTTACCATATCCAATACAATCAAGGTTGTGTTGAATCGCTAAGTCACGTGCTTCTGCACTAGTATTCGCTAAGCTACCGTACTTAAAGCTATGCTTTTGGTCAGGTTGGTCTTGGAAGGTATTCGAGTTAATCGAATCCCATTTCAAGTTTAAGCTGTCAGACGTTTGCTTTAATTCAGAAAAATCATCCACTTTATCCCAAGGAAAATGTGGAGATACACGTTCAGTACACTGAGATAAATCGTTGATCACTGAACAATCTTCAATTTTTTCCCAAATGTTGCGTGGTTCGCCTTCACCTGGAAAACGTGCGAAACGGGTTCCGCCAGTGCCTGTGCCCCATGATGGAACAGCAATTTGAAATTCTTCCGCTTTAGCCGTGATGTCATCAATATTAATACCTTGACGGGCTAGTTGATTACCAAGGGCTTGATAATCTTCTTTTAAGTAGCTCTCTAACTTTGCATTTTCATCGCAAATTAGCGCTTTATCAATACGTTGTGTCATTTTCTTAATCCTATTCAAATAATTATCAGGGCTTAGCGTAAAAAGGCTTCGTGTAAGCCACCATCAACACTAATAATTTGACCGGTGGTTTTACTTAATTGGCCAGAAATCAATAAATAAGCAGCTTCTGCTTGATCCGCCGGCGTAATTGGCGATTTTGTTAACGTACGCTGTGCGTAGAACATCGCTAATTTGTCACGTAATTCGTCATCTGAATTTGCTGTCGTAAATTCAACATCATACTTAGTTAACGATGCAATCACACGGTCACGTGGGAACATGGTACTACCTTTAACCACAGTAGCTGGAGCTAAACCGTTTACATTAACTAAAGGGGATAATTCAACCGCTAACTCACGGACTAAGTGATTGGCAGCGGCTTTTGAGGTGTCATAAGCTAATGAGCCTTTTTTAGCAACAGCGGCATTAACACTGGTTGTTAATACTAACGAGCCTTTCAAGCCTTGTGCTTGCCAAATTTCATTTGCTTGCGTGGCAACGATATAACCCCCTTTAACATTAACCGCAAAGCTAACATCAAACATTTGGTCATCACTCATACATGCTTGACCAGGTGCTAAGAATACACCTGCGGTAACAATCACGTTATCGATACCGCCATAGGCCATGGTTACTTGCTCAAACATTTTTTGAACACTTTCACGGCCAGTAATGTCGACTTCTAGTGGAATAGCTGGCCCACAACCTGAAATACCCGTTCCTGCAACGCCGATACCTTGTCCGTAAATAGCCGTTAATTCGTCAGCTGTTTTTTGTGCTGCTTCAAAACGTAAATCAGCACATACCACGTGAGCCCCTTCTTTCGCTACGCGAAATGCTGTTTCTTTACCAATACCGTCACCGGCACCAACAACGACAACAACGTTACGTGCTAAAGGTGCCTCTGCAGGCATACGCTGTAACTTAGCTTCTTCTAATGCCCAATATTCAATATCGAAGGCTTCTTGTTGAGGTAAGGCTTGGTATTCACTGATAGCTTCTGCGCCGCGCATCACTTCAATGGCACAGTTATAAAATTCAGTCGTAACACGAGATTCACTCTTGTTTTTACCCCAACCGATAATACCCACACCTGGAATAAGAAAAACTGTGGGGCTTGGGTCACGCATTGCTGGTGAATCATCACGCTTACAGTTGTTGTAGTATTGTGCATACTCAACACGGTATTGTTCAATACCGGCATTTAACTTTTCAACTAAGCTATCAAAATCGTCTTGCTCTGGATTGTAATCAACGTATAACGGTTGGATTTTAGTACGTAAAAAGTGATCCGGGCATGAAGTACCTAATTTAGCTAAACGTGGTGCATCAACACTGTTGACAAAACGTAAGGCATTTTCATCCGATTGCACCGTGGCAATAAATTTGACTTTATTAGATAAAACACCACGTGCTACCGGTAAGAATTTGGTTAATAATGCACTGCGATCTTCATCCGATAGGCTGTCTACTTTAGCACCACCAAAGGTATTAGCACCTTTGTCATGCTCTTCGATATAACGTGCTGCTGTTTCAATGACCCAAAGTGAGGTTTCATAACAGCTTTTACTTTCACTGGCCCAGTTAGTGTGACCATGCTGGCCCATTAAAATACCGCTAATGTCAGCACTATTGGCATAAATTTTTTCACATAATAACGCCGCTTCCCAACCAGGTCTCATCCAAGGCACGTAAGCCATTTTACCGCCCCAAATGACCTCAGTAAGAGACTTCTGATCTTTACAAGATGCAACCGCAATAACCGCATTAGGGTGAAGATGATCAACATGCTTTTCAGCAATCATTGAATGTAATGGGGTATCGATTGAAGAAGCACGCGGATTTAAACAGAAATTACAATGCTTATACATCGGGATCATGGCATCTTCGCCGGCTGACTTAGGGCCTTTATCGTCAAATTTCTGGTAGGTATCGTCTAGCGCGTCCAATTTTTCTTGATATAAAGAAGAAAAGTTTTCTTTTGTAGCGGTACGTAAATCGCCACCAGAGCCTTTTACCCATAAAACTTCAACTTGTTCGCCAGTAAGCGGATCGGTTTCCATGATTTTAGCGGAAGTATTACCACCACCGGTATTGGTAATGCGTTGATCCGCGCCTAATACATTCGAGCGATAAACTAAGCTATCGACCCCTGTTAAAGGCTTTGCTACTTCATCATCCCAAAGATAATTTACGTGCTTAAATTCTGCTTTATTATATTTCATAATGTTCCTAGCATATATATGCTTAATATTCGTGACACGCTATCTGCCATTCGAATAATACAAAAGACCTTGCCCGTTACTAACTTAAAACTAATATCGCATGCTAAAAAACAATAGTCAATCACTTTTAATCAAAACCAATCACAAGCAGACTAAACAATGCATAACATGAATTTTTCATATAGAAATATACAGCGAGTATTTAAGATAAGACATTGTTAAATCGTCACTTTTAACTTGAAAATAGTTTCAAATGAGTCAGGCATTAAAGAAAGGCCACCAACGGTAATGCTCTAATCAAACTGGAAAGGTTTATAGCTTACTATTAGCTACTATATTCAAGCGACTTCAAAGTGCTTGTTCTGGCAGTTTGAAGTCGCTTGAGTCTATACTGCCGCTCATTTTCCAATTAACTTTTATCAACGTTTGTTTCATTTACATCGCTAAGGCGTATTCTAGCCATTGCTCTTTGTAGTTTGATAACGCGGTTAAGCTGGTTTTATTCGCTTGGCCAACGTCGATACTACATTCAACATCACCCCAAGTAGTTAAATAACCCGCTCCTTGAACAGTCCCGGTAGCATCTTTGGATAACAGGACTTCCTGCTTTTCTCTTAATTGGTTCAATACCGCACACAGAACTGGATTTTTAAGAAAAGCACCTTCAATAAATATTTTTCCTTTAGCGCCTAACATGTCCAATTGGTAGTCGATCATTAAAGCACAATAAAGTGTCGCCAGTGCAATGCCGCTAACTTGATTAATACCGCCAATAAATTCACAATATCTACCGCCAAAAGGGCCGCTACCGTCACTAAAATCAGGTAAAGCAAAAACTTGTTTTTCTATAATTTTTTGTAAATCATTTTCATCGAATTGCTCACCCAGCCAAGAGCCTGCTTGCTCACATACCGCTTCAAATTCTCGACCGCCCATAAAGCGTGCACAAGCAATGGGGCGGCCTGTTACGTCAATATTGGCCAGCATATCTTTGTTAGCATCTAAATTTTCTAATGGTACTTGTGTTGCCATTAAAATCGTCCAAGTGCCGGTAGAGATAACGGTGAATGGCGCCTCTCCTTGTGTCATGCGATAACGTAAAAAGCTGGCATTACTATCATGAATACCATTGAAAACTCGGCAGTCAGCATTCAAGCCAAGCTCTTCTCTTAACTCAGGTAAAATGTCACCACAATCAAACCAAGCGGGCATTATTGGCGGTAATAAATTTCGACAATCTAAGGTATCAACTAAAGATGAATAATCATCTGCTTTTAATGACCATAAATCGGTATGACAACCCAAAGAGGTTATTTCAGCATGTCGTTGCCCGGTAAAGCGCCACACCCAATATTGCGGATACATTAAAATATCAGTAGCACTTGAAAACTGTTCAGGGAATTCTTTTTTGAGCCAATAGAGCTGACGCCCGATGTTTAAACCACCTGGTAAATCAGGAGAGTAGGTTTCACTAAACTTCGGACGAATATCGACGTACTCAGCAGTAGCGACAGTTATGTCTTGATATTCATAATCCAATATTGGTAAAACAAGCCCGTCACTATTATCGGCATTGCTATTTATTAATGCCGCCGTAGCCCCATGAGTAGTAATACTTATCGCACTAATCGTATAGTTTTTAGTAACGTCCTTAATGCCGTCAACCAACCACTGCCAAATAGCGGTAACATTAATACTTGGATAACCACCTTTTAGTTCAACAACATTTTTCATTTGTTTTGAAAATACAGAAGCAAAAGCACCATCTAAAACATGTAGTTTCACATGGGTTTTGCCAATATCTATCACCAAAGTATTTATTTTTATATCAATTGTCATGAGTCATTACTTACATCGTTATCATTATATCTGGCTGACATTAGCCAATGTTTCAAATACAATACCATCCAACAACAATCACAACAACTCAAAGGCAATCATTCGGTTATGTATTAGCCGTTTGGGTAGTTAATCAAGATGGAAAACTGCCTTTAATGCTGTAGTTTTTGGCCTGCGGTCAGTACACGCAGGGAAATAGAACACTGTTTCGGAGTATCTATACCCATCACACTTCAATATGCAGATTTCAGCAAGTCGTTAAAGGGTCAGGTACAAGGCATTGATTGAAGAGAATAGTTATTCTATTGTCTAAATCAATAACGCCGTAGATAACCCTTTATCGCCTTGCCCGTAGGGAGCTAAACTAGATCATCAGTCCTGCGTTGCGATACTTGATAAGGGAATAACCATTATCTGCGTAACGCGCCTTGACCTGATTTCCTAGGTTAGCTCTGAAACTGCATCTTGAGGTGTGATGGGTATATATTGATATTAAAAACAACTAATCCGCAAATTGACGGACCAAATGGCCTAAGGTATCTTTCGCATCACCAAATATCATTCGACAATTAGATTTAAAAAATAATGGATTATCAATACCAGCAAAACCAGACGCCATGCCACGTTTTAATACAAAAACATTTTTAACTAAGTCTGCGTTAATCACTGGCATGCCGTAAATTGGGCTGCCTTTCATTTCCCTTGCGGCAGGATTAACAACATCGTTGGCACCAATAACCAGTGCCACATCAAAACTTTCAATACGTTTGTTCACTTCATCCATTTCAAAAAGTTGTTCGTAGGAAACATCTGCTTCAGCTAACAATACGTTCATATGCCCTGGCATACGTCCTGCAACAGGATGAATAGCATAAGAAACTTCAGCGCCGTTATTCTCTAGCAATTGTTGTAATTCTTTCATGCTATGTTGTGCTTGCGCAACGGCCATTCCGTAACCTGGGATAACAAGCACTGATTGTGCCGCTTCAAGTACATAATAAGCATCATCAGGCGTTAACGGTGTTATTTCTCCTTCAATTTCCATTTCACTCGTTACAACGGGTTGAAATCCAGAAGTTAACACATTCACTAGTGAGCGATTCATCGCTTTACACATGATATTAGTCAGTATAATACCGCTTGCTCCTACCAGTGCGCCGGCAACAATCAATAAATTATTTTCAAGGGCAAAGCCAACGGCACAGGCTGCTAAACCCGAGTAACTGTTAAGTAGTGAAATAACCACAGGCATATCCGCGCCACCAATCGGCAAGACAAACATTACGCCCATAAGCAGCGACAAACCAATGGCGAGGTAATGCCAAGTTGACAGCTCTGGCTGGGTTACAACTAAGAAGCCAACAAGAAAAATCGCACTAATTAATACAAAGTTAACAATCGCTTGCCCCTTAAAAACAATGGGGCGACCAACCATACGCTCACTTAACTTTGCCCAGGCAATAACACTACCGGAAAAAGTAATAGCGCCGATCAGTAATGCGACAAAGCTGACAATTAATACTAATACCGATAACTCTGTTTTGCCAATAATCGTGGCATAAGCAACTGCTAAACTCGCAAGGCCGCCAATACCATTAAACAAGGAAACAAGCTCTGGCATTGCCGTCATTTCTACTTTTTTTGCCGCTATCACTCCAATGGCTGAACCAATCACTATGCTGGCAACGATCACATCGAAGGAAATAATGTCTTGCTCCAATAACGTCACAACAACCGCTACGAACATCGCCAGCGCAGAGAGTAAGTTACCTTTACGTGCACTTGATGGGTGGCTCAATAATTTTAGACCGAAGATGAACAATATGGCTGACACCACATATACAGCATTGATCAGTAATGAAAAATCTTTCATTGTCTATATCCTATCGTTTCTTAAACATAGCTAACATGCGATCAGTGACTAAGTAGCCGCCGACAACATTAATGCTTGCTAATACCACAGCCAATGCACCCAACAAAGTTGACCATTGACCAAATTCTCCACCAGCGATGCTTAACGCACCAATAACCGTAATGCCTGAAATTGCATTAGCACCTGACATTAAGGGGGTATGTAAGGTTGATGGCACTTTTCTAATTAATTCAAAACCAACAAATACCGATAACATTAAAATAAATACCAGATATATCGCGATCATGACGCTTTCTCCATGGGTTGAATCTCGTGATTAGCTATTGCACGATGTTTGTTAATCATCTCATTAGTCACAAAACCTTGATGAGTGATAACTGCATTGGTTTGAATATCGTCAGCTAAATCAATAACAAATTTGTTGTTATCTTTTTGCCAAAATTCACAGACCAGATTAAATAAATTATTGGCATACATTTGAGAGGCATTTAGCGAAACGCCATTTGACCAGTTACCTGTTCCAATAACCGTTACACCATCTATAACCACATTTTTACCCGCACACGAGCCTTCAACATTACCACCACTTTCTGCAGCCATATCAACAACGACTGAGCCTGGTTTCATCAGCTTAATGGTTTCTCTATTAATTAAGACCGGGGGTTTACGTCCAAAGAGTTGTGCTGTTGTTATAACGATATCTGACTCACTAATACACTTAGCCTGCGCTTGCTGTTGAATAGATATTTGCTCAGCTGTTAGCGCTTGTGCGTATCCCTGAGCAGTTTGACCCGTTTCACCTAAGTCGATATCAAGAAATTTTGCGCCTAAAGACTGTACTTGCTCAGCAACAATTGCACGCGTATCAAAGGCTGTCACTGCAGCACCAAGTCGCTTAGCGGTCGCTATAGCCTGTAATCCTGCGACCCCGGCCCCTATGACAAAAACTTTTGCCGGTTTAATTGTGCCTGCCGCGGTCATCATCATAGGTAATATCGCGTTAAGCTCTGAAATGGCTTTGATCAACATAACGTAACCCGCCAAACTTGCCTGTGAGCTTAAAGCATCCATTTTTTGACATCGCGTGGATCTTGGGATCATTTCCATACTAAAACTAGTGATCTTGTATCGACATAATGCATCCACGTAGTCGTTATCATTAAAGGGGTCTAAAAAACTGATGACTATTTTGTCAGATAATAAGGGGAGTTCTTGTTTAGGTAGTTTGTGAATAGACAGTACAATATCTGCTCGTTCAAACAAGTCTTTACGCTGACCAACGACCTGTGCGCCCGCATTAACATATTGTTGGTCATCAATATGAAGCTTGCTACTCAACCCAGACTCGACAATGACTTCAGCACCTAAAAGTTTGTATGCTTTTACGTTGCTTGGCAATAACGCACAACGCTTCTCACCGGTAAATATTTCTTTTGGAAACGCAATTGTTGTCATAATACCTCCTAAATTTTAGATATAAATTGCTGGCATGCCTTAGCACGCTAGAGTGATTAATAAAAATGAATGAGTATCGCTATCTTCAATTTCATACCTTTTATACCCAAGCCACTTGAAGATACAGTTTCAGGTGGTTTGGGTATATGTTGTTTAGCACTTCAGCAAAGGTAATAATCGTCATTATGACTAGATATCAAGTAAGTCGTATTGGCAGATAATTTTTATCAATTGACACAATTCTAACCACAACAACATTGACTGTAAATGACTAGATTAGACTTATTTAGATTCTTTTTGACTATAAAAGAAGGTTTTTTTTGTAAGTTGTTCTGCACAAGTTAGTAAAAACAGCGCCTGTTATCATTTGAAACAGACGCAAAATTAATATTCAATCTACAAAGGCAGCTTGGAGAGTTATCTTTATTGCCTTTTTATGTAGAATAACTACATTACAAAGACTCCGCCTTGTATAAATAGCCAACAATTCGCTGTAAAAACAATATCGGAAGGTCAACGGACCCTAATCAAGATAAAAAACTTCATCTAATGTGGTCGCTTTTGGACTGCCATCGGTATTGGTTGGCATGATGTCAGCCATATAAGCCCACCATTTTTGGCAAAGCTCTGTACTTGCAATGGCCTCCCACCTTGCTTCGTTTTCAATTTCAACAGTGCCAAAAAGCTGGTTAGTCTCCTTATTGAGAAAAATGGAATAATGATGAGCACCATGAGACTTCAATAATGATTGCAGCTCTGGCCAAATAGCATCATGTCTGCGCTGATATTCCTCGTGTTTATCTGGATAAACAGACATAACAAAGGCTTTACGGATAAATTCGTTTTTTGCCTTACTGACATTTTTTTGCATGAGTTAAT
>CEWR01050107.1_pt1 | contig 13921 bp, 10 predicted proteins | sample 356321 | NCBI WGS metagenome assembly CEWR01 (sample SAMEA2621551, study PRJEB7988) | marine metagenome | biome: marine biome (ENVO:00000447); feature: mesopelagic zone (ENVO:00000213); material: "saline water (ENVO:00002010), including plankton (ENVO:xxxxxxxx)" | depth 790 m
GGGTCCGCCAGACTCGGGCAACCTTTCTCTGAACAACTTGCTTCACTACCTATTGTTGCGATGGTCGCCGCGCATGGCGACGTACAGCTCCGTATTGAAGATGAAACAGCGATAGACGGAAGTTCCCCAATAGCTGCCACTTCGCCCGATAAGAGCTAAAAACAAAAACCCCGGTGTTTGCTGTCGCCATTTTGCGCAAGTCCGCTCAGTCGTCGGCAGATTTCTTGAACATTCCCACCTCTATTACTTCGAAAACAGCGGTAACTCGGATGTACTTATCAGCAGCGCAGACCTGATGGAACACAACCTCGACCGTCGCGTAGAAGCCCTGTGCTACGTCAGAGACACCGGTTTAAGGTCACGCTTGCACGACGGTGTTCGAGAAAAAAGTTCTGCAGTCACAAAAAGCCACAGAACTACATTCTGGCGGTTCGTATCAGCAATTCCACGCCAGCGTAAAAACTTATAACGCCCAAGAATCACTACTTGCCGCACACTCTAGTCACCGGCCAAGTCGTAGACTTCTGACTGTTCCGTTCTTAGTAGCGATAGTGCTCCGGTTTGTAAGGCCCCTCAACCGGAACGCCAATATAATCAGCCTGGTCTTTCGTTAACTCTGTTAACCGCACACCAAGAGCATCAAGATGTAACCGTGCCACTTTCTCGTCAAGTTTCTTCGGCAACATATACACCTCATTCTGGTACTCGCCCTTGTTCTGATGTAAGGCCAACTGAGCAAGCACCTGATTGGTGAAAGACGCCGACATGACAAAACTTGGGTGTCCGGTCGCGCACCCAAGATTGAGCAGCCGTCCTTCAGCAAGCACCATCACGCTGTGCCCGTCGGAAAACCGCCATTCGTCATACTGTGGCTTTATGTTGATACGCTCAATACCAGGCGTTGCCTTAAGTCCCGCCATATCGATCTCGTTGTCAAAGTGGCCTATGTTCCCAACGATGGCTTTGTCTTTCATCCGCGCCATGTGTTCCGCGGTAATAATGTCCTTATTCCCAGTCGTTGTGATAAAGATATCTGCTGTCGCGAGTACCTCGTCGATCGTGCTCACCTGGTAGCCTTCCATCGCCGCCTGCAGCGCACAAATCGGGTCGATTTCTGTTATCACGACTCGGCACCCCTGACCACGGAGTGATTGCGCACATCCCTTGCCCACCTCACCAAACCCGAACACGAGCGCAACCTTACCTCCAATCATTACGTCAGTCGCACGTGCCAATCCATCCGGCAACGAGTGCCGGCACCCATAGATATTGTCAAACTTACTTTTCGTGACCGAATCGTTCACATTGATAGCCGGAAACAGTAGTGTTCCATCGCGCATCATCTCGTATAAACGATGAACACCTGTTGTTGTCTCTTCGCTCACACCTCGAATAGCTGGACTGATCCGCTGCCACTGTGAAGGATCTTTTTGCTTAATTCCTTGAAGTAGTTGAAGAATGACACCCCATTCTTCAGGCTCATTTTCCGGATCAAACTCAGGAATTGAACTGGCTTTTTCAAATTCGTAGCCTTTATGAATTAACAGAGTAGCGTCGCCACCGTCATCAACAAGAAGGTCTGGGCCACTGCCATCCGGCCACCGTAGTGCTTCGTTGGTGCACCACCAGTATTCGGGCAGGGTTTCACCTTTCCACGCAAACACTGGAACTCCCCGAGGTTCCTCAACGGTTCCACCACTAGCCGGAGCACCAACGACAACAGCCGCAGCCGCATGGTCCTGTGTCGAAAAGATATTGCACGACACCCAGCGCACATCAGCACCTAAATCAGTAAGAGTCTCAATCAGCACAGCCGTTTGGATGGTCATATGCAAACTTCCCATGACCTTGGCTCCCGACAGGGGTTTCTGGCCAGCATGCTCACGCCGGACAGCCATCAAACCAGGCATCTCTTGCTCGGCAAGCCGAATCTCATTACGACCAAATTCCGCGAGGGTAAGATCGGCAACTTTATATGGCGACCGTTTTGCCATAGTTGCTTCGTCAAACGCATGCAGAGCTTCAGTTGCCGGAATGGCCATCAGGTTCCTCCTTAAGGATCATCTAGTTCTATTTTACCGCCGTGGACGTGACGGGCGTCGAGCACTACGCCTATGACTTCCCTGGCGGGTTCCGGTTGATTTCGTGCGCGATGATGTGCCACTTGGCGATGTCGAATTTAACTTTCGTCGAAGTGGTGGCTGCTCGGGCGCAGCATGTAATGTCTGCTGGTAATAATCGTCAAGTAACATCGCAATCAATTCCGATTCGTCGACGTTATCGGCTAGAGAACGGGCCAGCGCAACAAATCGCTGACTTCGTTCAGCCTTAAGGCGATCTCGGTCTCTAAATTTTGATTCGAGTAGTGCTGTTAATCGCTCGGCAACCACTTCTGACACATCAGCATCGGTCGGCACCACACGCTGCTGGAACTCAATGCCATACCGCTTAGATATTTGGTCAAGACCAAGGGTTTCAGCTTCACTAACAAGCGAGAGCGCAATACCGGTTGCACCTGCTCGGCCAGTTCGACCCGCTCGGTGAATGTAATCCTCCACATCCTCTGGTGGTTCGTACTGGATAACATGGGAAAGTTCGGGGATGTCGAGACCGCGCGACGCTACATCCGTAGCAACAAGAAATCGAAGTTTTCCTTCTCGTACACGTTGCAAAATATTTTCGCGGTCGGTTTGAGACCGATCAGCGCTCAGTTCATCAGCGTCATACCCAAATCGCTGGAGTACAACACTGATGTAGTGCACATTGGCTTTCGTATTACAAAAGATAAACGCCGACGATGGATTCTCGATTTCAATAATCCTGACGAGCGCCCGGTCCTTCTCCATCGGTGGGACAACGTAACAAATATGTTCCGTATCTGTGACATGAACATGGTCACGACTCAGCGTCAACAATTCGGGGCGCTCGATAAACTCACGTGCCGTCCGCATCACTGAGACCGGAAATGTCGCGGAAAACATGCACGTATGAATTTGCCTATCCGGTAAATAGGACTGCATCTCTTTCATATCCGGATAGAAACCCATCGAGAGCATTCGGTCGGCTTCGTCAAACACGATCATCGTCAAGTGCTTAAATGAAAGCGTGCCTCGCAGTAAATGATCGAGCGCTCGACCAGGTGTCGCAACAACGAGATGCGCCCCTGCGGTCAAAGCTTCTATTTGCGGGCCGTAGCCAACACCACCATAAACAGCGACTGTCCGAAACTCCGTGCTTTGCCATAACATTTCGGCATCCCGCTGTACCTGCCTCGCCAATTCTCGAGTCGGGACGAGTACCAGCGCCTGTGTGCAACTCGCGGCAGAGTCTAAACGTTCAAGCATCGGCAACAAAAATGCCCCGGTTTTTCCACTGCCTGTCCTGGCCTGGATCACCATGTCACGACCGGCCAACAGATACGGAATCGCTCTTGCCTGAACGGGCATCAGTTCCGACCAACCAGGATGCCCGGCTGCAGTCTGCAAACGCTCTGGCAATTGGTCAAGCGAAACTTCTGTAAGCGGATCTTGTGGTTCTTCGAGAGTCGAATGGTTTGAAGTGGGTGTCGTCAAGGGCTGAACGTCGCTACAAATTATTTCTTGTGATTGTACTTGTGATCGTCTCTTTCAAAAGTGACCGTACTGAAATCCGAGTCTCCCTCGACAGGGATCCTCGAATTCCACACCATGAACAAATCGCGAGAAAAAACCGCTATTGCTATCTTAACTTCTGATCACTCGTATCGTTACATTCAATCGGAAACCCGTCACGAGCTCATGGTCACACTATCCATCTAATCATTCATCTACCGAAAACGCCAGCAACACGTTGCCCGCACGACCGCCGAACGCCGCGTACCCCGAATTCACATAGACCATACCGTCGACAACAACGGGCCCTGGTCCATTGATAGAACCGCCCTTTCCATCCACTCCGTTAACAGTCTCATAGGAACCGTTCGTATCGTACTCCCATAAAACTGAGCCATCCTGCGAAGAATAGGCTCGAAAAAGACCATCGTAGGCACCAGAAAACACTGCGCCTGGAATGACAGTGACTGCTGCCAATAATGCCGGACTGCAACCCTCGCAGACAGGTTCATGCGCATCGGCAAACCATACTAACTCGCCCGTGCGCAGCCGCACCGCTGCCAATCCCCCGGGTTCTCTTGTGAGGTAGTCGGAATTGGCGAAGTACGCTTTTTCGGTATCAACCGCAAATCCCCATTCAATCCCACCTAGGGCGCTTCCCTGACCAATTCGGTACTCCCAGACAGTCGCGCCTTCGCGATCAGGATCCAATCCGTAGCCCAACCCAGATTTCTGCCCGACCACCAGAAAGTTACGACCATCGGCACCATTCACGAGTACAGGCGACGCACCGAAATCGAAGTCAGGCCCGTTGTCTTGCGGACAGTTCGCATTCCCATCGCGACATCCCAGGACAAATGCGTCAGATGGGGTGAACTGTCTGCTCCAACGCATCTCTCCTGTGTCGAGGTCGAATGCAAGAATGGCGTCGCTTGTTTCAGCTGCAGGCTCTGTATAGGCATTGCCTGTCGCAACATAAATGAGCCGTCTTGCACGGTCGATTGTTGGTGCAGACCACACCGCGGCTCCAGCTGGCCCCCACAGAAACAGACCTTCCGGGTTACGACCACGGGGACGAGGTTCGTCTGGAATGGCATAACTCTTCCATACGAGTTCCCCCGTCAACCCTTCAAGCGCTACGACACTGCCGCGAAACGTGCAACAGGCATACTCTGGATCAGCGGCAAGCCCCTCTTCTGACGATGAGACAGGCACGTAGAGACGTTCGTCATAAAACACCGGTGCTCCCGTAATGCGGGCACCCTCGTGGTCATCGATCTTGACAACCCAGAGCTCAGCTCCGGTATTTGCATCAAGCGCATAAACATGGGCATTGAAATCCCCAAAAAAAACCACCTGTTGGCCCTGGTCAAAGCTCGCAACCGACATCGCACTTCGGACGCCACTCTGGGCCTCGTACATCCAATGCTTGCATCCGGTTTTGGCATCCAGCGCATACACCTCTCCGCGCTGACTGGCAACGAACAGCCGACCACCAACGACTGTTGGCTGGGACTGTGCAGAGCCGGCGTTTGGATAACCGAAAGCCCATTTGAGCGTGAGCTGGGAAATATCGTCCGCACTTAAACCGGCGTGTTCGACCGGTTGATTCCGTGTATTCGTAATATCGGCACCCCACCCGTTCCAAGCAGGACCGCTATTAAGCCCAGACCAATTAGCAGAAACTGATTGTGCGCACCATCCCAATCTATCACCCGTAACACTGCCAAGACTCCGCCCTGTAATGAACTCCGCAATAGCCTGCCGGACTGCAACACTAAGCTCGGAACCTTGTTGTTGCATTGAACCACTCGTTAATGCCCCAACAATAGCCTCCGGCGTCATCGTGCGCATATTGTCAACAGAGAGCGCTCGAGGGATCACGTTGGTGAGATGACACCCTGCGCACGAATCCTCGAAAAGTGCTTCGCCGCTTGGTGCCTGGGCCCACGCCAACTGAGGCGACAGAAAGACAGTCACATAAACAGAGCCCACTATAAGCACGTGACGCATCGATATCTCAACAAAGACTCACCGGTACGCTACGGCAATGTCAGTGCCACAAGTTGCGCCGGGTGTTGACGACTACAAACGGCAGTGACAACGTACTGTTTCTCGTCGGCCATGTAGGTCATTGGCACGCCACATGTCACTCCCGGGAGATCGACTTTCCCAAGAACCTCACCGTTGGTTTTATCAAGTGCGCGAAGAACCGGTTCACCGTCAAGACGAAACCCACCTCCTGCTCCAGCGATCAGTAGTGTCTTCGTTGTGATCGCGCCAACCCAAGTCGGCGTACCTGTCGGTTCAATATCAAGTCCTTGAAGCGCCGGGTTGTTCTTGTAACTTTCTGGCGTATCAGAATTCGGGACCATCCAAATGTGGTCGCCGGTGTTGAGGTCGATGGCGGTAATTCGTCCCCATGGTGGTCTAACAATCGGCAAACCACGTGGACCGCGGATCCGGCCAGCGTCAATAAAATCCATATCCGAAACAAAAGGATCGTTAGTCAACGCCCGTAGACTGGGAGACGTGTACGAGGGGACAAAGAGCACTCCTGTCTCAGGGTCAACCGTCGCACCGGTCCAATTAGTTCCACCGGTCTGATTCGGAACTTGAATCGTGCCCTTTGTTCCATCCTCGGCATCAATCAGTGATGGGGGTGTAAAGATAGGCCCGAGGCGATATTGGGAAACAATTTCGAATGCTTCCTGCCGAAGTTCAGGCGTAAAATCAACGAGATCTTCAAGCGAAAACCCCTGCAAGTCATACGCCAATGGCTTCGTCGGGAATGGTTGAGTCGGAGACGTTCGTTCACCCGGAACATCGGTCTGGGCGACTTGACGTTCTTCAATAGGCCACACGGGTTCTCCAGTTATGCGATCAAATACGTATGCCCACGCCTGCTTTGTAACCTGCACCACGATTTTCCGTGGACGGCCATCAACTGTCACATCCAGCAGAATTGGAGGGGCAGGGTTATCCCAGTCCCAGATGCCATGGTGGATCATCTGAAAATGCCAGATCCGTTCTCCTGTTTCTACATCGAGACAGACGAGGCTGTTCGAAAAAAGATTGTCTCCAAGACGGTGCCCTCCGTAGTAATCACCGGTGCCAAGTTCCGTCGGCAAATACACATAGCCAAGCTCGTGGTCGACGGAAAAAGGCGGCCAGACACCAGCATTCCCCGTGTACTCCCATGAACCATTTTCCCAGGTCTCATTGCCCAATTCTCCCGGATGCGGGATCGTGTGAAAGATCCACTTTCGTTCTCCAGTCCGGACGTCATATCCACGAATATGACCTGGGACATTGTCACGGGACTCCGGTGCAGTTCCGGGTATGAGCGCTGCGCCAACAACAATGACCCCGCGAGAAACGATTGGTGGAGAACTGGATCCGATAGCCCCGTCGATTGGGTCAACGTCACGGTCAAGACCTTGCTTTAAATCAACCCATCCATTCGCTCCAAAGCTTGGAATTGGTTGGCCCGTATCAGCGTCAAGCGCGACAAGCTGATAGCCAGGAGTAATGAGCAGGATACGCCGATCAGCCGGATTGTCTGGGTCCTCCCAATAAGCTACACCGCGACCAGAATTTAAACGTGGAGCCGCTTCACCACGGCGTCCCTCGTCATAGCGATACATCCACAACGTTTCACCATTTGTTGGGTCAATCGCGACAACAGCCCGACGAGAGCCCGCTGTCGCATAGAGGACGCCGTTCACCATGATTGGCGTCACGCGGTAATAATTTTCTGGCCGAGGTCCAAAGTTTTCTGTTTGCCACGTCCAGGCAACTTCTAGGTCGTTGAAGTTGTCGCCATTAATTTGGTCGAGCGGCGCATATTTCGTGCTTCCCGCATCACCACCGTAGTACGACCATTCCCCATCAGTCGCACCATGTTGCGCTAATGCTAAGCCTGAAGGATTCCCGGCCGACAAAACCGCCACTGCCACCAAACAACGAATCACTCTTCCTAAACGCATGAATCTTCTCCCCGAAAGGACCCTAGTTCAGTCAAATACCAACCAATCACGACATGCTACCCTGAAAAGACCTCTTTGGCCGATCCTTGCGCGCCACGGTATGCTTGTCTGTGACGCTACTATGGAGGACTCCGAATGACATTTGTTGGCGCTCGACGCAACTGGTTTTTGACTTTTTTTGGACTGGGCATTGTCAGTACCAGCCTGGTTCTTGGGGCACAGGAAGAGGGCACGCAGAACGGCGAGTGGCCATCGTATGGGGGAGACCTAGCACACACTCGTTACTCGCCGCTCGACCAAATTAATGGCGACAACTTCAACGACCTAGAAGTCGCCTGGAGATTCCGGACTGATAATTTTGGTCCAACTCCTGAATTCCGCCTGCAGTCGACACCGCTCATGGTAAATGGCGTGCTCTACACAACCGCCGGAACCCGACGTGCCGCCGTTGCGCTTGATGCAACAACTGGAGAAATTTTGTGGTTCCATCGCTACGATGAAGGGGAGCGGGGAGCGGCCGCGCCGCGCCGCCTTTCCGGTCGTGGGTTGACCTATCTGGACGATGGCGGTGACGGTAAAATATTTTACGTTACTCCTGGGTATCACCTCATTGGTTTGAATGCGATCACGGGTCAGCGGTTAGACGATTTCGGCAATGACGGCATTATTGATCTGAAAACTGAACTCGACCAGGACATCGACCTGGTTACCGGTGAAATTGGTTTGCATGCAGCACCCGTAGCCGTTGGCAATACGATCGTCATTGGGGCTGCTCACCTGCCTGGTGGGTCACCCAAATCAATGAGCAATACCAAAGGCTACATTCGCGGCTATGACGCGACGACGGGGTCGAGAAAGTGGATCTTTCACACGATCCCGCAGGGTGATGAATACGGCAACGACACTTGGGAAGGCGACTCATGGCGCTATACCGGAAATACCGGCGTGTGGGGCCAAATGACGATCGATGCAGAGCTCGGGATGGCATATCTACCAGTGGAAATGCCAACCAACGACTACTATGGTGGCCATAGGGTGGGCGATAACCTTTTTTCTGACAGCCTCGTTGCGCTCGATCTCGAAACAGGGGAACGCAAGTGGCATTTCCAGACGACACACCACGACGTTTGGGATTGGGACCTCCCGGCTGCACCAGTTCTCGTCGACATCACAGTCGATGGTCGCGACATTAAAGCCGTGGCTTTGCCAACGAAGCAATCATGGTTGTATGTCTTCGACCGTGAAACGGGTGAGCCCGTCTGGCCGATTGAAGAACTCCCGGTACCACCATCCGATATTCCAGGCGAGGTCCTGTCCCCAACGCAACCACATCCAACAAAACCACCAGCCTTTGACCAGCAGGGCATCATGCCGGAGGACTTGGTTGATTTCACTCCGGAATTGCGGGAACGTGCGCTTGAGGTACTTGATAAATTCCGCTACGGGCGGTCCATCTTTACTCCGCCTTCTGTCGGGACGGCAGACGGCAAATACGGGACCCTCCAAGTCCCAGCCTCAACTGGAGGAGTAAATTGGCCAGGCGGATCTTTTGACCCTGAAACTGGCATCTTTTATCAGTACTCAAAAACAGAGGTCACCAATCTCGGTTTGGTAAATGACCCCGACCGATCTGACATGAACTTTATCCGCGGGCGTCCCGAAGGCGTAAGCGCGCGGCAAGAAGCACTCAACGTCGAAGGAATTCCGATCATCAAACCCCCATGGGGCCGGATTAGCGCAATTGATCTCAACAAGGGCGAACTCCTCTGGCAAGTTGCCCATGGTGAAACCGCGGATAATATTCGAAACCACCGTTTGCTCGAAGGTGTGGATGTCCCACGTACCGGGCGACCTGGACGTGTCGGAACACTCATAACGAAAACACTCGTCATTGCTGGTGACGGTGGGGCGTTCACGAACGACGAAGGTGTGCAGGGTGCGATGCTCCGCGCCTACGACAAGATGACTGGGCAGGAACTAGGTGCTGTCTATATTCCGCAGATGCAAACCGGCTCGCCCATGACCTACATGATTGATGGCAAGCAACACATAGCCGTCGCCGTAAGCGGTGGCGGCTATGGAGGCGAACTCGTCGTATTCCGGCTACCATGATCATCGGTGTTCCTAAAGAGTCATACCCTGGCGAACGTCGGGTCGCTTTGGTCCCTACCATCATTCCGTTATTGACCAAGGCGTCACTCGAGATATTAATTGAACCCTCAGCAGGTAAATCTGCTGGGTTTCCAGATCATGCGTACGTCGAAAAAGGTGCCCGCATTGCAAGCTCCAGAGAACAACTGTTTTCTGACGTCGACATCCTGCTCCAAGTACGCAGCCCCGGTGCAGCCGGAGATGCCGGGCGGGCCGATCTTGAAACGCTGAGAGCAGACCATACGATCATTGGATTTTCTGAACCACTTGGCGAACCTAAAACAGCAGAGATCGTGGCGGCCAAAGGCATTCGGTCATTCTCGATGGAACTGATTCCACGTATTACCCGAGCACAGAGCATGGATGCTCTGTCCTCAATGGCAACAATTGCCGGGTATAAAGCGGTGCTTCTTGCTGCTGAGACCTTGCCACGCATGTTTCCGATGATGATGACGGCCGCCGGCACAATCACCCCAGCGCGAGTCTTTGTCGTTGGTGCCGGCGTCGCAGGTCTCCAGGCCATTGCCTCGGCCCGTCGCCTTGGAGCCCGCGTCGAAGCGTATGACGTCCGGCCGGCCGTACAAGAACAAGTCGAGAGCCTCGGAGCAAGCTTCGTTGAACTCCCTCTTGATACAAGTGAATCAGAAGATGCGGGTGGTTACGCTAAAGAACAGGACGAATCGTTTCTTGAGCGACAGCGCGAAATGATGACCCGCGTTGTTGCCAACAGTGACGTTGTCATCACAACAGCACTCATTCCTGGTAAAACTGCACCTGTCTTGATCACCAAAGACATGGTCGCCGGAATGAAACCTGGCGCTGTTGTCGTCGACCTTGCCGCAGAACGAGGAGGTAACTGCGAAGTAACGAGAGCCGACGAAGTCGTCGTCAGCAATGACGTCACCATCCTCGGGCCGTCCAACCTTCCTGCAACCGTGCCGTATCATGCGTCCCAGATGTATGCAAAAAACATCTCGACACTGTTGTTGCACTTAATCAAAGACAGCACTCTGCTACTCGATCTCGACGAAGAAATCACAGCGGGCACCCTGGTATCGCACAACGGTGAAGTCATACATCCACGCGTGAAGGCACTTTTGGAGTCCGCGTCTTAAAGGTCTATGGATACTTTCATACCACTATTAACAATTTTCATGCTCGCCGTCTTTGTCGGCTTTGAAATTATTACAAAGGTTCCGCCATTGCTTCATACCCCGCTGATGTCGGGAAGTAACGCGATCTCTGGAATTACCATCATTGGTGCGATGCTTTCTGTTTCATCGTCAAACCAAACGACCATGATCCTTGGGTTTTTAGCGCTGGTCATCGCAACTATTAACGTCGTTGGTGGTTTCTTGGTAACCCATCGAATGCTCGGCATGTTTAAGAAGAAGGATTAGTGGACACCGTCCTGATCGACCTTACCTACCTTGTTGCATCGGTGCTATTTATTCTTGGTATTCGCGGATTGACTCACCCACGGACTGCCGTGCGCGGAAATCTCTTTGGTGCCGGCGGAATGCTGCTTGCCGTCGTGGCGACGTTACTTGACCAACAGATCTTTGGCGCAGGACCGGAAGCGTTCGCCTGGATCCTTGGTGGTGTGGTGCTTGGAGCTACCATTGGAGCCACCTTCGCACTAAAGATCAAACTCACGGCAATACCGGAAATGGTTGCGTTGCTAAATGCCTTCGGTGGCGGCGCCTCCGCACTTGTCGCCGGAGCCGTGCTTGTAGGCGACACGAATCCCTCCACGCAAACCGCCATTGCCACGGTGGCATCCGGCATTATCGGTTCCGTTACGTTCTGGGGAAGCCTGGTTGCTTTCGACAAACTCCGTGGCCTGCTCTTACCTGACCGGCCAGTAATATTTCCCGCCCAACAAATACTCAATGCCCTTTTAGGAATCACTGCTCTCGGCCTGGGTGTCATGGTCGTGAGCACGCCGGCTAACACCGAGTTCTATGTTGGTGTGGTCGTTGTTGCGTCTCTGCTTGGCGTTCTTCTGACCATTCCGATCGGCGGAGCCGATATGCCGGTGGCCATCGCCCTGCTTAACTCGTACTCGGGCCTAGCAGCCGCGTCGACAGGATTCGTTCTGAGTAACAACATCTTGATCATCACAGGTTCACTAGTCGGTGCTTCTGGAATCATCCTGACGATGATCATGTGTAAAGCGATGAATCGGTCATTGATAAATGTTCTCGTTGGAGCCATCGCCGAAAGCGGTGGGGCGAGGTCAAACGCCGACGAGGTGTATGCTGGCCGCGTCAAAAGCACCTCAGCCGAGGAAGTCGCGATGTTACTTGATGGCGTTCGTCGTGTCGTCATCGTGCCAGGCTATGGACTCGCCGTCTCACAAGCTCAGCATCAAGTACGTGACCTCGCCATGTTTCTTGAGTCACAAGGAGCGGAGGTGGAGTATGCCATTCACCCCGTAGCTGGCCGAATGCCCGGACACATGAACGTTCTCATGGCTGAAGCTGACGTCGAATACGACAAGCTCAAAGAAATGGACGAGATTAATCCATCCTTTGAACAGACAGACGTCAGTATCGTGATCGGCGCAAATGACATCGTGAATCCTGATGCCCGCAACGATCCGTCCAGTCCTATTGCCGGCATGCCGATTCTCAACGTCGATCAATCGCGGACTGTGATTGTCATCAAGCGAAGTCTCTCACCCGGGTTCGCCGGAATCCCCAACCCGCTTTTTGCTGCCGACAATACATTGATGTTTTTCGGGGATGCCAAACAGGCCGTTCTTGATTTAGTCGCCGCTATTAAAGACGCAGCTTAATCAAACGCCGCTCAGCGGGTGTCAAAACTCAACGCTTACGATCGCGAAACAAATATTGCATCGGCTGATATCTGCAACATGCTTATCGTCCTGCGTTGCGTTACCCAAACATCCACGCACCGCCCGCAACATAAACCGCAATGATCGGTGTTTCTCAAATCGCAACACCACTCAAAAACTTCCCGATGGGCATTCGTAGCGTACCGGCGACATAGCAAATGGCATCCGTTGGCACGAACGGAAAAACCGACCACCCTACAACGATCCACAAACCCCGCTGGCGTAATTGGTCCTCAAGCCAACGAATCTGATTCGGATGCCGACGTTCAAACACCTCAGCGAGACCAAGAACATCAAAGAAATAGTAAATGAGCGCGGATGACACCACAACACCCATCAACGACATCACAAACACCAAGATGTAACGGTCAGGAAACAGCAACATCCCAACTACAATCAGGACCGTGCTCGGAACCATGGTGACAGGGCGCAAGATACTGACAACAATGTATCCGAAAAGCACCAATGTTCCAGTTTGCCGCAAGAGAGCCACCAAGTTGACAGGGTTAATCAACTCCGGCCGCATGACGTACAGGATGCTAAGTCCGGTGGTGGCCATCAACCAGACACCGAGAGCAATTCGCCGGGCAGGCGTCATCCTACTCAAACCCAACGTTAGGAACGGAGTGGGGGCAGGTCCTCTCCAGAGGGAACAAATTTGAGTGCCACACCGTTGTTACAGTAGCGCTGGCCAGTCGGAGCAGGTCCGTCCTTGAATATATGACCCTGATGCCCACCGCAACGCGCACAGTGGTACTCAGTACGAGGCAATAACAATTTAAAGTCTGTGTTTGTCCCAACATGACTAGGAATCGCATCAAAAAAACTTGGCCATCCCGTCCCACTGTTGTACTTGGTTGTTGACTCAAACAAGGGAAGATAGCAGGCGGCACAGATAAACGTTCCCTCACGCTTCTCATCATTTAGCGCGCTCGTACCCGCTGGCTCGGTAGCTTCGTTGAACAGGACCGCGTACGAATCATCTGGTAGCAGTGTTTGCCACTCTGTCTTTTGCTTATCGAGTTTCTCGAACATCTCACCCATCAGCCGTCCTCGCCATTAATACCGGAAAAGATACTGTAACTTCATAAAAACCGCCCGATTTGTTCGTCGAAACGCCGTCGCCGGGAAAAATTCGTCGTCCATCAAATCCGGGATTAAATCGGCTTGCCGATAGTGGTCATCATAACCAACATAAAACACGGTCAGCGCATTAAGTCGATAGTTAAGGAGAATGTTCAGCCCGAGCTTCCGACTAAATGAATTGTATTCAGTGATATTACGTACGAGCATCCGGTCCGTAAATGCAAACGTACTGAGCGCCCTCAGAA
>CEWR01033308.1_pt1 | contig 13917 bp, 11 predicted proteins | sample 356321 | NCBI WGS metagenome assembly CEWR01 (sample SAMEA2621551, study PRJEB7988) | marine metagenome | biome: marine biome (ENVO:00000447); feature: mesopelagic zone (ENVO:00000213); material: "saline water (ENVO:00002010), including plankton (ENVO:xxxxxxxx)" | depth 790 m
AATATCAAGCGCCAAATAATTTTTACATGATTCTTCAAAATCAAGTATTGCTATAACTTCACCATCCCGCCCCAACACATTATCTGGAAACAAATCACCATGAATAATGCCTTTAGGTAAATTTGTAGGAATTAATTCAGATAAGAGGGTTGCCTCTTCCTTAAGTTGAAGTAAAAATGGTGACCAGTTATCTTTGTTATCAGCAACTTCAAATAGTTGATGGAAGAATTTGAATCCCATTGAAAAATTTTCCATAATTCCGTCAGGGGTTTCGACCGCATGTAACATTGCTTGGGTTCTACCAAGTGAAAACAATGAATCATAATCATACCCCAACCAATCAGCATCAATATAAGGTAATAACATCCATGTCAGACCATTTTTTATTATTGTTTTATTTGAGTTACCGAGTGTGAGTGGGGTGGGTGTGGGAATATTGTGTTCTGCTAACCAACATGTGAGAGAAACTAATTTTTCCACCTCTTTTGGTGTTCTTTCATTCCATATTTTAAGAACAAGTTGTGTTCCATCATTGATATTCAATAAGTAATTCGAATTGGCCCAGCCTCCAGCTAATTTTTCAATTGATTTGAGGCTGCTTTTTCCAGCAATGATGAGAAGTTCTTCAACTTCTTTATTGGAAACATCGGTATAGGTCATCAAATACCCTCAGAGAATTCCTTAATGACTGAACGGAATGCTGCTATGGAACTACGATGATTCACTATTCCAGCCTGACACCGTGCCCCCCTCTACACCTGCACAATCTTTATCCTGATTATATTCACACTTCCAGAACGGAATTAATCCAACAATTAGAAATGATACGATAAATCTTATTTTCATGGTACCTCCTTTTAGATAATTATATAGATGGTGCCAAAGTTATAATCATTTATAAAAAGAAATAATTTGTGAATCAATTATTTGTTAAAATAATACTGCCTGAACTATTTGTCAGACTCCCAATTTCTGGCGGTATTTCTCCAGTAAGGCCATTATAAGATAAATTCGTTAGGTTTTTAGCAATTAACAGGAATTAAACACTATCTAGTACTTATCGTTTAAAATTATCGACAAAAAGTCGAAATATTATAGTCGGAGCGGCGAGATTTGAACTCGCGACCCCTTGACCCCCAGTCAAGTGCGCTACCGGGCTACGCCACGCTCCGAATTTAATTACGCTGGTTCACTCAGCAATGATATCAAGAATTTTCTGCAGTTCCTCCTTGATTTCACCCAGTACAGTTTTCTGTTTTTCGCTCATGCAGGAAGACGCAGAACCTTCCTCACCTTCCCCCATGTCCTCAACTCCGCTGTTTAATTGCTTCCTGGCGCCCACAATAGTGAACTTTTTATCATACAATAAAGACTTGATCGTTAATATGGTTTCAATGTCTGCCTGCCGGTAGGTACGGTTGCCCGACCTGTTTTTTTGGGGCTTTAACTGTTTGAACTCTGTTTCCCAATAGCGGAGGACATACTGCTTCAACTCAGTCATTTTGCTGACCTCACCAATTGAATAATATAGTTTTTTAATGTCCATCTTTTGAGGATTCGTAAATATATTCTATCTAAACTAACACTTTAACTTAATGATTGAACTTCTCATAGTCAAAGTGATTCTTTACATGCTAGTACCGGACGTAGTTGTTGTGGAAGTCAATCCATTTCGGTAAAACATCTTCAAGTGTATTTTTAGGAGGCAAAAAGGCAATCCGCAAATGATGGGTCCCCTCCTTCTGCCCAAATCCGGAGCCGTTCACTGTGGTTAAGCCAGTCTTTTCAAGAAGGCTCATGCAGTAATCAAAATCCGTCTTCCCTGCTGGCAGGGTATTGAATCGTGGAAAAAGGTACATTGCCCCAACCTTTCCAAAACATTCTACATCGTCCATCTTCTTAAAGGATTCCTTTATCATGACCGCTTTTTCATTCAGGTCAGCCAGGATGCCCTGTCTTTCCCTGTTGAATTGATCGTAGGGCTCACTTCCCTCCAGCGGCGGTGAAGCCAGAAGATAGATTAAGGCCTGCCCTGTGGTATTGGAACACAAATTCACTGAAGCCTGTTTAAATAAAATATCGATGAACCCTGTGTTGCTCCCCTGCGCCCCCGGCGGGTTCCTTACTTCAAAATATCCACCCCGGTGCCCGCATTCTCCATAAAACCCTTTCGATGCGCTGTGAAAACTGAAGAGGGGAATATTAATATCATCTCCCAGGGCCTTGGAAAAAGACAAAAATTCAGAACCATACAGATTATCCTGGTATACTTCATCTGCAAAGATGGCTAGTCCGTTTTGACCGGCAAATTCGATGATGTCCATAATGCTTTTTCTATCAAGGATTGCCCCGGTGGGGTTGGCTGGATTGATCACAACGATGGCCTTCACATTTACATTCTCTTTGTGTGCTTTTGCAAGTGATTCCTCCAGGATGTCCCTATTGAGCGTCCATCCAGTCTCTTCGTCCGGGTAGTAATTGACCTGTCTGCCTCCAATCCTTGCGATCGTTGCTGAGTATAGCGGGTAGGTGGGGATGGGGATCATTACCCCGTCATTCTCATCAGAGATAAGAACTTCTAAAATGGATTTTATACCTTCGCTGGCTCCATCGGTGAGAAAAATATGGTCAGGTATGGAGGGGACGCCGTTTCCAGGGATGATACCGTCCCTCTTATCGATAAACCTGGACACTGCTTCCCGAATGAATGGGGGCCCCTTGCTGTCCGTATAAGCGCCCATGCCTGTTTCCATTTTTACAAGAAAATCTTCGCTTAAGTCAAGAATGTAGTCCGAGACCCATTCCTGGCTCTCCATATCAGGCTGTATTTGCCCTTTTAGCGTTCGTTCTCGGTTAATGTAAGGGGGATATTCAAGTAAACTTAAAACCTGCCGGTAAAAGCTCACTGGTGTTTGTCCAAGTGCTTGGGGGTTGCCAATGTTGCATGGAATAACTGTTTTCCCCTGCTTCCGCAACTCTGATGCCTTGTGGTATAAAGGACCCCGGACTGCATACTCCATGTTTATGACATTCTGGTTCAAGGAAAAATCCGCTGGCATAACCGTCTTGTGTTTTAGGTTATTTTTTTATTGGAGTGAAAATACTGGAACAATAAAAACAGTGGAAGTAATGAAAATAGACTAGAAACGTTTCTTCCTGAATGGTTTCCCGTCACGGCCGCCTTTATTTCTTTTCCAATCATTGTCCCTTGGCGGCGGAGGCTTATACCCTTCAGGTTTTTCCATTAGGGCTTTCCTGCTGAAATCCAGGCGTCCCGTATCATCAACTTTGATAAGTTTTACTGTCATCGCGTCACCGGGCTTACAGACATCCTCCACTTTCTCTGTCCTCTCCCAATTCAGCTCGGAAATGTGAACAAGTCCTTCCTTCCCGGGGGCAATTTCAACAAAAGCGCCAAAGGTCATTAACCGGGTCACCTTTCCATCAAATTCCATCCCCACTTCAGGATCCATAGTAATGGCTTTGATCAATTCAATAGCATCATTGCATTTATCACTGTCTAAACCAGCCACAGTGACTACCCCGTCATCATCCACATTTACGTCACATTCTGTGTCCGCAATGATCTTCTTGATGTTCTTGCCTCCCGGGCCAATGAGGCCGCCGATCTTTTCAGGATTAATCTGAATCGAAAGTATCTTTGGAGCATACTGAGACATGGTCTGGGGCTCAGACACTGCGTCGTACATCAAGTCCAGAATATGCTCGCGTCCTGCCTTAGCCTGGGCCAGCGCCTCCTTCAGCAGTGAAAATGAAATTCCTTCAATTTTCAGATCAAGCTGGATTGCTGTGATCCCTTCCCGTGTTCCTGCTACTTTAAAGTCCATATCGCCCAGGTGATCTTCAGAACCCAGAATATCGCTCAAGACTGCATGACGTTTTCCATCTGTAACGAGGCCCATGGCAATGCCGGCTACATGCCCCTTGATTGGTGCACCTCCGCTTATAAGAGCTAGGGACCCCCCGCAAATGGTGGCCATGGAGGAGGAACCATTGGATTCCATAATCTCAGAGACCAGGCGTATTGTATAGGGAAAATCATCATAATCTGGAAGAGTATGCTTCAAAGAACGTTCTGCCAGGTGGCCGTGCCCGATCTCTCGTCGGCTGGTAAATCCTATCCGGCCGGTTTCACCTACGCAATAGGGAGGGAAGTTGTAATGAAGCATAAAGTTTTTCTTCCCATCCAGGTCCATGGTGTCAATAATCTGCTCGTCCCTGGGGCTCCCCAGTGTCAGGACGACCAGTGCCTGGGTTTCTCCCCGTGTGAACAGGGCGGATCCATGAGTCCTTGGAAGAAAATCTGTTTCTATGGTGATGGGACGAATATCAGTGCTCTTTCTGCCGTCGCTCCGGACACCCTGTGCCAAGATTTGCTCCCGAAAGGCTTCCTTTAACTGATCGCTCACATAGGAATCAATCATCTGTTCTGATTCAGGATATGATTCTTCCAGTTCATTAAGGGCTTTTTTGTGAATGTCTTCGACGGATTTTTCTCTTTCCAATTTATCGGAGATCTGGATGGCTTTGCTAATATCTGCTTTTACTGCAGATTCCACAGATTTCTCCAACTCTTTGTTTTCATCAACTGCAGGTGTCTCTCTTTTTACAACGGAAAAATCAGCAACAACCTTCTTCTGAAGATCTATAATCTGCTTTATAAAGCCATGGGCAAATTCAAGTGCAAGGAGAAAATCCTCCTCCGAAACCATTTTGGCTTCTCCTTCCACCATGACTACCGTCTGTTCGTTTCCGGAAACAATGATATTCACATCGGACTCTGTAATCTCGCTTCGGGTTGGATTTACAACAAATTCCCCGTTGCACCTGCCGACTCTCACCGAGGCAATGGGGCCATTCCATGGAATATCAGAGATCATTAAAGCGCATGAAGCGCCCACCCCTGCCAGGGTGTCTGCCATATTCTCTCCATCACTTGACAGGGTTGTAATCATCACCTGGGTTTCATATCTAAATGATTTTGGGAACAAAGGCCGGATAGGACGGTCTGTCAACCGACTGGTGAGGACTTCATGTTCTGAGGGGCGTGCTTCACGCTTAAAAAAGCCTCCCGGGATTTTCCCGGCAGCGTAGTGCCGTTCTCGGTACTCGACCTGGAGAGGAAACCAGTCGATATCTTCTCTCATGGTCTTTGCTGCATTCACTGCTGTAATGATCGTTGTTTCCCCGTATTGTACAATGACTGATCCGGAAGATTGCCTGGCAACCTGGCCAGTCTGGATAGAAAGGGGTTTCCCGTTTAGTTCGATTTCATATTTTTTCATTAGGTATATTTACTTTCTTATTTTCAATTTATTAGTTAATTCCACATAAGATTCAGGATTGGTTCTTTGCAGGTATTTCATCAGTCTTCTCCGCTGGGAAACCAGTTTCACTAATCCATGTCTGGAATGGTTGTCTTTAATATGAATATTCACATGATCTGTCAAATCACGTACTCTCTGGGTCAAAAGGGCAACTTGAGTCTCAGTAGACCCTGAATCGTCCTTATTTTTACCAAATTTATTAATAATTTCTTTTTTCTTTTTGGTGCTCAGCGACATTTTTTCTCCTAATTATACTTTTTTATTAGATCTAGACTGTGCTCTCTATCTATTGTTAATTGTTCAATTAATTTTTTTTCAGAAGTAAATTTCTTTTCATTACGGATTCTTTCAAGAAACTCAATGGTAATTTCTTTTGAATAAAGATCGGCGGAATCTAAATCAAAAAAATGTACTTCCATTACAAAATTTCTTTCACCAAATGTTGGCCGAAATCCAAGGTTGCACATTCCATACAATTGGTTTCCATTCACTCTTCCCCGGGTCAGGTACACTCCATTCTCAGGAAGGAGCTGATCTTTTTCAATAGGAACAAAATTTGCTGTGGGAAAAGTCATTCTTCTCCCCCTTCCGCTTCCGTGAATTACTTTTGCACGAAATCCATAGACCCATCCCAGTTCAAAATTCGCCCGGCGTATATATCCTGACTGGATTAATTTCCGGATGTGTGAACTGGAAATAACAACCCCTTCATCCGTAAAAGGAGTTACAACATCCACCTGGATATCCTTATCTGATAAATAGGACTGAATAAACTCAGGGCTTCCGCCCCGTTCATATCCAAAATGATGATCATACCCCACGATCACGTGGATGGGATGAAAATAGTTTATGACAACATCTTCAAGAAAATCTTTTGCAGGAAGCTGAGAAAAATCCTGGGTGAATGGAATAATTAAGACCGTGTCTACCTGATATTTTTTCAGGATAGAGATTTTCGCATCTAAATTCATGATAAGAGATAATTTATCGCTGTCTCTATCCAGCACATGCCTAGGGTGTGGATCAAAAGTAATCAGTACTGACCGAACATTTTTACTCTTTGCATTCACAACAACCTGTTTCACTATTTCCTGGTGTCCACGGTGAAGTCCGTCAAAAGTACCCATTGTTACAACACTTCCGGAGATAGGGACAGCATCGCTTAAGCTTCGATAGATAACCATTGTTCTGAAAACTTATCAATTGTCAGAGAATTCTTTACATGAAACTCACCGACAGATGTCCTGATTAATTTTGTTAAATGTCCTGCAGTTCCTAGAGATTTTGAAATATCATGTCCAAGCACACGAACATAAGTGCCTTTAGAGCATTTTACAGAGAACCTGATAAAAGGGGAGTCATAGGACATGAACTGAAGTGCATGAATGTTTATATCCACCGGATCGCGATGAACAGTCTGATTTTTTCGTGCAAGTTTGTACAGGCGGACTCCCTTTATTCGTTTTGCAGAATACATTGGGGGCGTCTGTTTTTGTGCACCAAGGAAACCGGCGAACGTCTTTTTTATCTGGTCAATTGTTAGGTTTGGGACAGGTGCCGTCTCTATTATTTTTCCTTCCCTGTCCATTGTATCAGTACCAACGCCAATCTTTACTGTTGCTTCATAGGTCTTATCACATGCGGCTATGTCCGTCAAGCTCTTCGTATCCTTCCCGGTTCCGATAATTAACACACCTTCTGCAAACGGATCCAGCGTACCTCCATGACCTACTTTCTTTTCGTGCATGATATTCCGAAGTTTTTTGACCACATCAAAAGAAGTCCAGCTGACTGGTTTATAAATGTTAGCGATCATTTTTCTTTTTGGGCTTAATGGAGTTGAGAACTACCTCTATCTTTTCATGGTATACCATTGATTCATCAAAAATAAATTGAAGATCAGGTATTATTCTTATATGGAGTTCAGGGCTCATGTATTTTTTAAATGCTTTTGTTAACCTGTTTAATTCTCGTTCGATATCTTGTGTCTCTTTTTTGGGTTGGTACACACTAAAATATACTTTTGCAAGATGAAAATCGGGTGACAGGTCGACGCTGGTGAACGTCACAAACCCAAATAGGGAGAGATCAATATATTTTAATGCGATCTCACCGAGTATTTTCTGAATTTGTTCACCGACACGCTGAGTGCGTTTATAGGGGAGTTGTGCTCTCCAGTTTTCTTTTGACTTCTTTAATTTCATATATTTCAATTACATCGTCTTTCTTATATTTTTTTATGTCTTCCAGGGATATACCGCATTCCATTCCTTCCTTTACCTCTTTCACATCATCCTTAAAGCGCTTCAGTGATGAAAGCTGATTGCCTTCGGAAATAACTTCATCGTCACGTATAAGCCGGGCCAATCCATTACGTTTAATGATACCTTCTGTAACCTGGGAACCGGCAATAAAACCAATCTTTGGTATCTTAAATTGTTCAAGAACTGTTGCCCTGCCCACTATTTCTTCAATTTTATCTGGTTCAAGGAGCCCCTCCAGGGCAAGTTTGATTTCTTCCACAACTTTGTAAATAACATTGTATATCCGTACTTCCACCCCGGTTTGTTTTGCCAGGAGTTTCGCATTTGAAGACTCCAGAACATGGAATCCTATGATCACAGCATTGGAAGCCTGGGCCAGCAAGATATCTGATTCAGATACGGGCCCTACCGCCTTATGTATTACTTTAATACTTACTTCTTTTGTATTGAGCTTTTCCAGGGTTTCCGACAGGGCATCAATAGAACCATCAACATCTCCTTTAATTACAAGGGGAAGCATATTTGTTTCTCCCTCTTTAATCATGGATGATATAACATCTAAAGAATGGGGGGCAATTTTCTTTTGTTCTATTTCTCTTCTTAATCTCTGCCGGTCCGTAGTGAGTCTTTTTAATATTTTTTCATCTTCAATGACCCTCAAAATATCTGCTGCTTGAGGCACCTGATCAAAACCAAGGATCTGGATCGCATCTGATGGATACGCTTCTTTGATCCTCTGACCTCTTTCATTGATAAGAGCGCGTACTTTACCAGGGGAATCATTACAGATAAATAAATCACCAATGGACAACGTTCCTTTTTGTATCAGCACTGTAGCTACCGGGCCAAGGCCTTTATCAATTCGGGATTCAATAACGGTACCACGGGCAGGACAGTCAAAATTAGACTGTAAATTTAACATTTCTGATTCCAGGAGAATTCCATCGATCAAATTATCCATGCCGGTGCCTTCTTTTGCTGAAACCTCTACGGCTTGGACCTTCCCTCCCCAGTCTTCCACAAGGACTTCATTCTCAGAGAGCTCACGTTTCACCTTGTCCACATCGGTTCCCGGTTTGTCAATTTTATTGATGGCAACCACAATGGGAACCTGGGCAGCGCGGGCATGGCTGATTGCTTCGATAGTCTGTGGCATGACTGAATCATCGGCAGCAACAACAAGAATGACGATATCCGTGATCTGTGCACCACGAGAGCGCATAGCGGTAAATGCTTCATGTCCGGGTGTATCCAGGAAGGTAATCAATTTATTATTTTTCTGTTCAACTTTATAAGCGCCAATATGCTGCGTAATTCCCCCTGATTCCCCGGCAACAACATTTGTATCTCTTATATAATCAAGGAGTGAAGTTTTTCCGTGATCAACATGCCCCATCACCGTAATAACAGGTGCCCTCGGTTTTGCCTTGGACAAATCCTCCTCAGTGTCTTCCAATGAAAAAAGTTCATCACCATATTCAATTAGCTTTTCTACAACACAATTATGTTCTTCCGCCAGAAGTTCGATCATATCCCAATCAAGGCGCTGGTTGATGGTTGCAAGTACACCAAGGCCAAGGCATTTCTGGATTATTTCACTGGGCGTTACTTCAAAATACTTTGCCAACTCATCAACACTGGCATATTCGGGAACGGCAATCACTTTTTTTGATGATACATCTTCCGCCGCATCAGGGATTTCCTTGCCTTTTTTATACGTTTTTTTCTTCGCTTTTGTATCAATCTTGGCTAATGTTTGTCGAACACGTTCCTCAACGCTTTTTTCAGGAGCACCTGCTTTACTGTCTTTTATGGGTGGTCTTGTTCTCCTGATGCCTTTCCCAATTTCTGATTCAATATCTGTTAAATTTATTTTCCTTAGTTTTACTTTTTTTAGTGCCGGCTGAACTTCTTTTTGAATTGTTTCGTTTTTTGATTTCCCCTGACCTGCCTTCTTTGGCTGTTCCTCTTTCCCTGATTCAGATGCGGCTTCCTTTTGAGCAGAAACAGCTTTCTTCTCGACTGTTTTTGCTACAACTTTCTTTTGAGCAGCAGCAGCCTTCTTCTCAGCTGTTTCCTTCTCCAGTTCTTTTTTCGCTTTAGATTTTTCTTCTGTTTCTAGCTTTCTCTGTTCAGAAAGTGAGAGGAGATTTATTTTTTTTGCGGATTTCTGAATGTCTCGAAAACGGGTATCGTGTATTTCCCTCCTCATTTGTTCTTTACGATATCGCTCAATGGATTCTTTATCCTTTGAAAATTCAGTCAATATCTTATCATAATCTTTATCATCAATAGGAGCCATATGACTGCCAACTGTAATTCCCTCTTCATTGAGGAAGGCAATAATTTCTGTATGAGAAATATTTAACTCTTTGGCAATATGAAAAATTCTTCTTGGACGGTCAGCCATTATTTTTCTATGAAATGTTTCCTTACTCTTTTGATTGAGGAATTAAGGTTTTTTCTTTTTCATCCGGTTTAATGGCTGAGTCATCTTCTGCAGCCTCTGGTTTGGGTACATCAATATCATCAGGATTGTCATCATCTGCTTCATCATCCATTCGTTTTTTTTCTATAAAATTCTGGATTGAATCGTAGATTTTTTCTAAAACGTTTTCTGTTATTCCTTTGACTTCTAAAAGGCTGTCTTCATTTTTTGTCTGGAATTCAGAGATGGTATTAATACCCTCTTCTTGTAAACTTTTTACAGCCCTTTTTGGAAAATTCGGGATTTCAACTAGCAGAGTATTCTGCTCAATTTTCCTTTGTTCATATTCTTTTTCTCCAAAGGCATCAATTCTAAATTCAATAAGCTGGGATGCAAGCTTTATATTCATTCCTCCCCTGCCAATTGCCAGGTCCAACTCATCATCTTTAAAGATTGCCTCACAATATTTACGTTCATCATCAATATAAAGGTTCATTGGTTTTGCCGGTGACAAAGCTCTTGAAATTAATACTTCAGTCTTTTCACTATAATTCACAATATCCACTTTTTCATTGTTTAATTCCCGAACGATTCCCTGGATTCGGCTCCCACGCATTCCAACACATGCACCAACTGCATCAATTCGGCGGTCATGGGAATATACTATTATTTTTGAACGTACACCTGGATATCGTGAAATGGATTGTATCTCGATTAGTCCGTCTTCTATTTCCGGAACTTCCATTTCAAACAATTTATATAAAAAGTGATTGTCACTCCGCGAAACAACTATATCAGGTCCTTTTGAAGTATTTTCAACTGATTTAATTACAGCTCTAACAGTGTCTTTTCGCCGATAATTCTCTGAAGGTATCTGTTCCCTCTTTGGCAGACGAAGTTCCGCAAAACCAATGTTCAGAAAAAGATTATCCCGTTGAATTTGACGAATTTCACCAATCACTATTTCTCCGATACGGTTCGAATAATCTTCATAAATATATTGTCTTTCGATATCCTGAATTCGTTGAGAAAAAAATTGTTTTGCATGAGCAATCATTCTCCGTCCGAAGACGCTGGGATCTATAACCTCAACAAAGGGATCTCCAGGAGAAATTTCCTCCAGGTCCGGTTCTTTTAATAAGGCATCTTCAACCGTGATCTGATGTAATGGATCTTCTACAACTTTTACGACAGTTTTTTCAGCGTATATTTCAATTTCTCCTTTGTCAATATTGACTATGACGCTATAGTTTGATGCATCACCGTACGTTCGTTCAATTATATAAAGAAATAACTGCTCAAGTATAGTTCCCAGTTCCGAACGTTCCACATTTTTATCTCGCGCAAGGTCTGAAAATATTTCTATTAAATCTCTATTAATCAAGATTCCTCCAAAGGGTTTTGTACGTAGCCATTATCCTTATTTTCATGCTTTTTCAACCACACATTTTTTCTTCTAGACACAAAAAGTGGGCATTTCACCCACTTTTCACGCAAAAACTTATCACCTTCCAACTGGTTTTACAAGGTGTTTAATTTCTCTTTATTTTCGTGTTAAGAACCCGGACAATTCCTCCGCCTTTTTCTTATTACCAGAAGAAATATTTTCCAGGTTTAAGATCTTTTGAACAATCTCCATGGCCATTTCTTCTGTACCCTTATCTACGTACAATTCAGCCAAAGCCAATTCCAATGAATGTCGATTATGTGGAATGGAACTGAATTTCACTGCCAGTTCTAAATGCTCTTCTTCTTTATCCTGGTTTGATTCTCTTTTATAAATATTTGATAACATAAAATGACCGCTTGATAAAAGAATATTTTCCGAAGCACTGTTGATAAATTGCTCTAAGTAGGTTTTTGCATTATCGTAGTCACCCTTATCAAAATATATCGACCCAAGATAATAGTTGCTGGTTTTTCCGCTTCTTGTACTTCCATGTTCACCTGTAAGAACCTCAAACTGAAATTGGGCATTTTCAATATCGCCCGTGTCCAGTGAAACTAAAGCGTTCCCCAATAAAATAGCTGCAGGTTTTTGCTGGGATCCCTGTCTGTTAAATAGAAAAATAATGATAACAGTCAATGCAATTATTCCAATCCCTGCGCGGAAGATCATTGATTTATATTCATTATATTTTTCAAAGACCGTGTTAATAGTTTCCAGTAATGGGTCTTTTTTCATTTCTTTCTTTGTGATTTTTGCTTTCGGCTTTAGCATTTTTCTTCCTTTTCTTTATGATTTATTCTCTGTGCCCTTGACAGGGATCGAACCTGTATCTAATCCTTAGGAGGGACTTGTTCTATCCATTGAACTACAAGGGCTTAAAGATAGCAAAATTACTTCAAAAATGAAGTGGTGCCAAACGGGAAAGTACCAAAATTTAATACCTTTTCTCAATGGTGAGATCCCTCGTCATCAATTCCTTGACTTCTTGCTGGGCATTTTTTCCACGATAAAGCACGTTGTATACTGCCGTTGAAATTGGCATAGAAATAGTATGTTTCTTTTGTAGCTGGTACACTGATTCGGTTGTTTTTACCCCTTCTGCAACCATTTCCATTCCATCAAGTATCTTCTCTAATGTCTGCCCTTTTCCAATTTCTTCACCAACATACCTGTTTCTACTGTATTTGCTCAAACAGGTAACGATTAAATCTCCAACCCCGCTTAAACCTGAGAACGTATCCGGATTTGCTCCCATCTTTTCTCCCAGTCTTGTAATCTCTGATATGCCTCTTGTAATAAGAGCTGCCTTCGTATTGTCTCCAAATCCAATACCATCAATAATGCCAGCTGCGATTGCGATAACATTTTTCACTGAACCGCCTAATTCAACACCCAAAATATCTGAAGTGGTGTAAACACGTAAAGTCTCACTCGAAAAATTATCCTGAACGAACACTGCACTATCTACCGAAGAACCAGCAGCAACAAGAGTTGTTGGCATACGAAGTGCTACTTCTTCTGCATGGCTTGGTCCATAAAGCGTCACAATATTCTTTGGCTCAATTTTTCCTTCGTCTGCAATGACCTGGCTCATTGTCATCAACGTATTATTTTCAATTCCCTTTGAGAGATTCACAACCATTACAGCATCACTAATGAGCCCATTGACTTCCTTTAAGAGGTCTCGAACGGAATGAGAGGGGATGGCAATGACAATAATACGTGCCTCAGTGAGAGATTTGTGTATATCACTGGTAAACCGGATTGAATCAGGAAAGACTAAATCAGAAATAAATGGATGCTTCCTTGATAAATGTAATTGATCAATCTCTTCAGGAAATTTGCTCCAGGCAGTTACAGAATGCCCCAGCTGGTCAAGATAGTGGGCTATCGTTCCACCCCATGCACCGCAACCCATTATTGTGACGGACAAACTAGTCATTTGTTTTCTTAAATTAATCGGTTGGTTTGGCTGAATATAATTTATCAATCACTTCTGCCCAGTTTTTTACTACAACTTTTCTCTTCACAGAAAGTTTCGGTGTCAATTCACCACTCTCAATAGTCCATTCACGATCCAAGAGGGCAACCTTTTTTACCCGTTCATAGCGGGAAAAAGATTCCATAACTGTATTGACTTCCTTTTCAAATAAATCTATAACAACTGGGTTTTCACAAAGGTTTTTTCGATCCTTATCCTGAATATCATTTTTTTCGGCCCATGAATTTAATATCTCAAATGATGGGACAATAAGCGCAGCAATAAAATTGCGGCGATCTCCAATCACCAGGCACTGTTCAATGTATTTTGACAATCCAAGAGCCAGTTCAAGAGGAGCAGGGGCAACATTTTTCCCTCCGGAAGTTACTAATATACTTTTCTTTCGATCGGTAATCCGTAAATAGCCATCCTCGTCATCAAAGTCG
>CEWR01033612.1_pt1 | contig 13910 bp, 8 predicted proteins | sample 356321 | NCBI WGS metagenome assembly CEWR01 (sample SAMEA2621551, study PRJEB7988) | marine metagenome | biome: marine biome (ENVO:00000447); feature: mesopelagic zone (ENVO:00000213); material: "saline water (ENVO:00002010), including plankton (ENVO:xxxxxxxx)" | depth 790 m
CATACATTAATAACTATATCTGACTGTGTTTCTTTAATTAATGCGACAATTGATGACTTATCAAACGCATCTACTGTTCTTGCAAAAATAGAAAATCCTTCTTCAAAGTTATTGTTCCTATTTTTTATATCTTCAATTACAGCTTCACATTTTGATAAAGTACGTGAAGCAAAACATACTTGGGAAAAAATATGTGAATACTGTGCACATTTTTGAGCTGATGCTATACCTACAGCACCAGCGCCAATAACTAATATACTTTTTTTCATTAAATTCTCATTTTAGCAAACGGACAGATTACATATAAATTTTAAATATTCATTAAGAGAGGCAATCTCTAAAATCCTCATAACCAAAAGTTTTCACGAGCTTAGTTATGCCACTAATTTTTTTCAAATATATCGAGGGCATTTTTATACCATTAAAATAATTTTTCTTTACCATCGAATATCCTCCGACATCAGAAAATGTTAATGTATCGCCTATCTTTATAGGCCTATTAAACTGATAGACACCAAAAATATCACCCGCTAAACATGTACGCCCGGCGACACGATATAAATTGGCTAAATTAATTTTATCTACTGGAATTGAGTTTTTATCATCGAGCGCATCAGCCCCTATAAGTTCAGGAGTATAATCATAAACCAGTGCATCTAATAAATGTGTTTCAACGCCAGCATCAACGATTAGAGAAGGAACTTCATTATCTACAATGTCGATAACAGTCACTACCAATGAGGTAGATTCGGTGACAGAAGCCTCGCCTGGCTCTAAGTAAATCTGCACTGAATACTTATTAGCGAGATCCTTTAGACGTGCACTAAATTCATCTAAAGGGTAGCCCTCTGTAGTAAATGCAACGCCGCCACCTAGACTTAGCCATTCCAGCTGTTGCAGTAACTGGCCAAACTTTATTTCTAACTCATCAAGTTGTGTATTAAAACTATGAAAATCTTCATTTTCACAATTCATATGCAGCATTGCACCATTAATCTTGTCTGAGATGTCAAGAGGTAGCTTATCTTTGGTTACGCCTAGGCGTGAATATCTAGAAACAGTGTCACTCAACAAATATTCAGAAAAACCAATTTGAGGGTTTAAACGCAGCCCAATGGATACGCCGCCAATTTTTGCCTTATCAATATGGCGATCGAGCTGACTTAATGAATTGAAAATTATTTTCCCACAGACACTAACAACCTCATCAATTTCGTCATCAGTATATGCCACTGAATAACCATGAGTTTCGCCGCCAAATTTTTCACTACCGAGCTTTGCCTCATAAAGACTACTACTAGTGGTACCTACTAAATAATCCTTCATAAAATCAAAAGCACACCAGCTAGAAAAGCACTTTAACGCTAATACGGATTTAGCACCGCTTATATCACGCACAGATTTTATTTTTTGCATAGCTGTAAGCATGCGATTTTCATCAATTAGATAATAAGGAGTTTTCATTATGATCATTCGCTCTTTAGTAAAAACTTATTTTGCAAAACTTTATTCACTAGCAAACACTTAAACTAGGTGCAGATACGTCTTTGGCTAAATACTTATTCGTAATCTTCATTGCATCCGTAAGGCTCGCATCACAAGCTAAAGCATTGGTAACTTCATGGTCAAACCAAACAGTATGTAGCCCTTGCTTAATTTTCTTTTCTAATAATGATTCAATGTTGACCATAGCTCGCCCGATGTTAATCGCTGCAAATCTTTCTTCATTGGTTACACCTGATTCTTTATATGCTTCAATTACTGTGTTAAATAATAACCAAAATCTTGATTCCGAAAAAACGTAATGTTTTTCTAATATGAACGAAAGCTCACTTAAATTAAAGACACAAACTGCATCAAGAAATAATTCGCAAAGGTCATCGGTATCTTCACTAATAAAGCCCTCATCAATTGAACATTCGTTAAACCAAGAATCTACAGAAGCAGGATTTGGTCTATTTTCTGGGTGTACTAAAAATTCAGTCAAATATTCAGTATCTTCATGAAAATCACGCATAGCAATACGCGTAGGCCAGCCATTTTTGTGTATAAGAACAAGATTTTGAGCATGCGATTCAAAGCCAATCCCATGATGAACCAGCAAATGCCAAATGGGTAAAACAGCCACTTTTAGTAACTGCTTAAGCCATGACTCGATACCGTATTCATCTAGCCAATCAGCAATAAAAAGACGCTCATCTGACTCTATAAGCATTAAAGCTGTAAAAGGAATAGCAGCCTCTCGCTCTCTTACCTCATCTAGAACGCTAGTTCTAAAGATTGCCCCAATAAGCCCTTCTTCTGCCTCAGCCACATACGCAGATCTTGCTTCACAGTCATAATCTCCTGCAGTTGGAATATACGAAATAGCCGCATATTCACTAAGCATTACTAAGTGATCCTGTTCTTGCAAAAAGGCATCTTCACTTACAATATTTTGCAACCAATTGGACAAAACTGGCGCGGTAATCACAAAGTGTTCAGGTAAATTACGATTTGATGATGTCGACATAACATTCATCGGTAACTTAACATTTGCTTTCTTAGGATTAGTAACATTAATTACTGTACGTAGCGATTGGCTGGCTTGGTAAAAATCACCTGCACTGCCCAAATTGATAATTTCGCCACGGGCTATGGCAGCAATAACACCTGCATTATCAGTTGATTCTGGCTCATTGGATAAAATTGAAGCGACCTGCCAAGGATGTAATGGCATCAAACCAAATGCAGCCCAGTTAGCACCGCGTTGATGTAAAGCTTGAGTCAGCACATCATAAGTCTCGCTAATTTCTTGTTGCCAGAAATTAGCTTCATCTATTGGAAAATTACATTGATAGTCTTGGCGATGAATTGCGAACCAGACGAGTTGAAATTGATTAGCGGCTTCGGGGCTAAATGCTCGCTGATCTTCAACTGTGAAACCACGGCGCGCTTTAAAGCATGGATGATAAAGATGTCCCTCATGAATGGCTGACTCAAGCGCAAGAAAATCTAATTTACGTCGCACATTTTTCAAGTGAGGTAAATTAACTGAGTTCCACGAACATAAAGCAATAGTTTGCTCAAGCTCAGCAAGTAAATCCGCCTTAGACTTGGCCTCCATATTTAATGGCTCGACCAAATCGTAAATAGAAGCCTCATGCCATTTATTGTGACTAAGCGCCTGAACTGAACCTAGTGCAATACGCACTCGATCAAAACTACTAATAAATGCTGTACAACGTAATTGACATTTGCCAATTGAGACAGATAGCTGCCGATCATATATTGTCTCGGAATCTGTGTTGCAAGTGTCCAGCGGCGATGACTTAAAAGGCACTATTTTTTCGTAAAGCAAGGCCTCTAAAAACTGTTTTACCAGGCGCCGTTGAGCAACTGAAGCGTCTTTAAAACAGGCCTGCTGTTTAAATAACTGATCTTTTTCTCGTTGCGATTGAGACTTTACCGCCATAAATAGCTCCCCGCTGCATTGCAGACATAAACCAGTAAAACGCTTCGGCAACAGCACAGAACCATTGCGATTGATTCTTATTCAAACAAACCGGGAACTTTATAGCGTTTGATGCGAGCACTCCAAGACTGTTGCAAATGTTACAACACATGTCTTACCAATTTTGGCTTGAGTCTGGGCGGCTATTCACTTGTAAAAAGTACAGCATATGTAAAATCTAAGCTGTAAATCTTGTAACAATCGTATTAATGAGAATCATTAACACGTACATTGGCGACCATATAAAAGTATCGTGTCTCTTATACTGGGGTACATGAATACACTGATGCTAACTTAACTTGGTTAAACCGATATGACAGTCAGTCCGTGGACAATTGCCGAAAACGCATCTTTTAATGTATTTGCTAACAGCTACTTAGCTGAAGTTGATAGTGGCTGCATAATTAAAGGTAGCGCGGGTAACGAAAGCATCCTCTTACAGCTTCAAAATTCAGAGCAGCTGCTTCGTATTGAACTCATTCAAGCCTCTTGTTTTGGGCCCAGTAAACTCGGAGAAGCCTTCTCCTGTAGAACACCCGATAATTTCAGCCATACCCCTAGCACCACAGAATATTCATCGCTGCAGTGGAGGCAAGCCGATAAACTATTTCTAATCTCACTTTTAGTAAGAGAGATCTATGCTAAGCAAGCAGAGCGCCTCAAGAATAACGCGAGCCTTAGTAAAATTGAGCAAGGATCCCTTGCTAATGGACAAATAAAGGCCAAAGAAAGCGAGCTATTGATGCGTATACATGAAAGCTATCAAGCAATGGCCACTTATCTTGAAGCTAGACAAGGCGATAGCACACTCTCTTCTTTATCGTTTATTCAGAGCGAACAAAATATTTTATTTGGCCACTGGTTACATCCCACACCAAAAAGTAAATTGGGACTAGCATTCTGGCAACAGGCTCACTATTCACCGGAACTTAAAGGACATTTTGCCCTTCACTATTTTGCAGTTGATCAAAGCATTGTTACTCAAGCGAGCCTATTTGAAAAGAGTACAAGCGATCTCATATATGACGATCTAGCACCCTTTTTAACATCTGATGAGAGGCGAAAAGTCGATGCATTAGTCGACTCTGGCTGCGCACTGATACCCGCTCACCCTACACAAGCTCACTATTTACTCCTGCAAGGTGAAATACGTACACTTATGAGTCGTAGTAAAATTCACTATTTAGGTGAATTGGGCTCTGAGCACACGGCAACCTCTTCGGTTAGAACCCTCTATGCTGAACACTTACCTTGGATGTATAAGTTTTCTATACCTGTGAAAATTACCAATTCACTTCGTAGCAATTTTAAAGATGAGCTTGAAGATGGTATGGCAGTGGAGCTGTTTCTAAGAGAAAAAGGCTTCTTTGAACAACATCCGCGTTTCAAAATGCTTGAAGACCCAGCCTATATAACAGTAAATTTACCCAGTAATCCCGAACTTGAATCTGGTTTTGAAACTATCTTGCGACGTAATTTTCTGTATCAATCAACCGAGGCCAATAGCACTTGCTCAATTTTAGCTTTGGTTCAAGAGCCTGTTGAACTTAACTCAAATGGCGAAGGTAAAAGCGCGCTAAATAAGCTTATTATTGAACTCGCGGAAAGAGATCAGCAGACAACCGAGACAACCGCATTAAAGTGGTTTGAAGCGTACTTTAAATGCTCTGTCGAGCCTCTACTCAGTCTTTATGATGATTATGGTATTGCTCTGGAAGCACATCAGCAAAACAGTCTATTAGATCTAGAATCTGGATATCCAAAAGCATACTATTATCGAGATAATCAGGGTTTTTATGTATCGACACGTTATCAAGAAACCTTCGATTTTATTGACTCAATGAGAACTATGTCGGATCTCATCTATGATGATGAAAATATATTTGAAGCATTCTCATATTATGTATTTATCAACCAATGCTTTGCTGTGATGCATAGGCTCTCAATTGACAATCTCATATCGGAAGAAACTTTAAAAAATTGGCTGATAGAAAGATTACTCGTTTTACAATCACAATTTAATGGTATTGCTAAGCTATATATCACCCATATTCTTGCACAGCCTAAAATTGCATTTAAAACTAATTTGTTAACCAGAGTATTAGATATAGATGAATGTTCTTCAGACTTAGAAATGGATGTATATGGAACAATTAATAATCCAATTTTTGTTAAATCATTAACTGACAAAGTCGATTCAAAAGATCTATCTGCTAATGAAGTTGAGTCTATCAGCTAAGTAACAACATGTTTATAATGGCCGCTAAATTAACAAAGTAAAAATTGACTAATATTTTAAGCTTTATCAATTATTGGTAATGACATTAGTAGTTATTTTATTTTTTATGAGAAAGCTATTTAAATATTTATAACTTTAAACGGCGCTGATTGATGCAATCAGTCATATTTTTTTCCGATAAAATATTTATTTCATAACCGACTTTACTATGCCGAGAATTCAAGCGGCTTTTCGAAGTAATCTTTAGCTGTACTACCATGAATGGGGCGTACACTCACAACCCGTTTTTGACCTCAAGGATTACGGATTAATTTATTATCTAACTTAAACTGGTAATGCTTTTTATATCGAGCTGACGCCTCTTTTACAGATTTAGTATAACATTACGTCAAAGCGTTGAGCTTGCCTTAATATATTGGCTAATAGACAACACATTTAAAATAATTACCCAGCAGCTATATATATTGCACTTTATCAATTCGATCCAGAGTCATCTGGTTAAAATAAATATAGGCTTCAGTTAACCGCTGATATGGCCGTTGCTATTAGGGTAAACCTTATTTATAAATAACTTCTTATATATACTAACTAATCGAATTTATTAGAGTCTATATTAGGCGACTAGCTTTCTAGAAAATTATTCTTCGGGTGGAGTAAGGCGTCGTGGGCTATACATATAAAACAATACCATAGCAATTATGAACGTTAGTCCTTCAGCTATAGGAATGGCATACAAATAATTATTATCATCGAAAATAATATAAAATAGCAACACTAAGCCTATGGGTAAAAACAAAGAACGCAAGCTTGCAATAACCGAAGACTGTAATGCCAATTCAGCTGATGTTAAGTAAGCACTGGCTAACACATTAAAGCCACTAAACAAAAATATTGGCCAAATAATATGAATAAAATCGAGCGTTAGAGCTTGGGTTTTTGTCGCTCCATCCTCGAGAAAAAAGTTTACTAACGTTTCTTCAAAAGAAAATAATATACAGATCTGAACAACAGTCAATGTTGCGATACAAGCACCAGCCATTTGCATGAACTTAACGACACGTTCGATTTTATGCGCACCAAAATTTTGTCCTAATAACACATGCATAGAATCCACTATCCCGTAATAAACCATTAAACTTATATAAATAAAATAATTTATCACACTAAATGCAGCAATACCTTGTATGCCACTTTGGAGATTGATAACCCAGTGAAAAACTAAGATAACAAAACCTATAGAAGTTTCATTTATAAATTCTGAGAATCCATTACAGCCAGACTGTACTAATGTTTTAAAGTTAAATTTTGGCCAGTATAATTTCAAATTAGTATTAGGTATTTTGAAATAACGAAAAATATATAATAATTGCACAACCTCAGCACAGAGCGTTGCCCATGCAGCTGCTTGAATACCATAGCCCAAGTAGCCTATAAACAAAGTATTTAAACAAATATTAGTTATAGCACCAAGTATAAGAGCTTTCATTCCATGTTGAGGTTTATTATCTGCTCTAAAAAAATAATAACAAACAAGCCCACAAAGCTGAATAACAATGGCAGGTGCAAGAACCACGAAATATTGGTTCATCAAATCGAATAGGGACCGATCAGCTCCTAAGCCGATAAATAAACTGTCACTAAAATACAACGAAATAGGTAACGCAATTAAATTAAAAGCCAATACTGAAAAAAATACCTGGCTGTAAATATTCGATGCGGTTTTAACGTCACGTTTTCCTATAGCAATACTCGCTTTGACTGAGCCACCGACGGCTAACATAAGTGCCAGACCAAATAATAGCCCAAAATATGGCACTAATAAGTTGACCGAAGCGAGGGCTTCCTCACCAATATATTTACCTACAAAAAATCCGTCAACAACAGCAGCAGTTGAAATAGCGAGCAAACTCAACGTTGAAGGAATGACAAATTTAAAAAAAGTCGAAACCACTGGTCCATCGACAGCGTCAACATCAATAATTTCGCCATAGTCATTATATTGGATTTCTATGTTTTTCTGTTCAGACATAATATAGCTCTTTACTAATAATCATTTTGTTTCATTACTTTGTTAGTATTTGAAGCAATAAGTATATAGAGGTGGGGTAGTAGAAATAAGGTAAGAAAAGTGCCGACTGCCATGCCGGCTACAAGGATAATACCTATACTATTTCTTGCTTCGGCACCTGCTCCTGTGACTAGCACTAACGGAATATGACCTAACACAGTGGCTAATGTAGTCATTAATATAGGGCGAAATCGAAATCTGGCAGCTTCTGTAATAGCTTCAAGTTTTGCTACTCCTTTTTCTTGTAGCTCATGTGCAAACTCGGTCATTAAAATTCCATTTTTCGCGATCAGGCCAACAAGTGTAATTAAACCTATCTGAGCGTAGAGGTTAATACTACTGAAACCTAGAAAGGTGAACAGAAGGGCTGAGCTTAAGGCCAGCGGTACACTGCCTAGCAACACAACCAACGGAAGACGCACATTATTAAATTGTATTGCTAGAGCTAAATATACAATTACAAGTGCTGCAGCTAAAACATTAAGCAAGCTGTTACTTTCTTGTTTGACCTGACGAGATATACCTGCATAATTTATTGCATAGCTTTCGGGCAATATGCTGCGAGCGATAGATTCTATTTTTTCAAGCGCGTCGGCCTGTGTACCGTGCGGAAGCACACCACCCGATATAGTAAAACTTGCTTGCTGATTGAACCGCCTAATGACGCGAGGTGATACTACACTTTTTATTCTTGCCAAATTTCTAAGCGGTATTAATACACCGCCACGAATTTCAATGGGTACATCTAATAGCTGGCTGCTGAAGGATTTATCGGAGTCTTGTAACGTTGGGATTACCCTTAAAGCTCTAGCATCACCGGCTTGCTTACTACCATTAAAACGATTAATACTTTGTTCGCTAAGCATTAATGCAAGCTGCTCTGAAACAGAAGCAACTGTCATATTAAATTCAGCAAGCTTATCATGATCAAATACAATACTTGCTTGGGGAAGATTCACTTCAAGATCAGTAAATGCATACATGAAAAGACCTGTTTCATAAGCACTGTCTACCAACTCTCTTGCATAGTTTAACATCGATGCATAGTCATCATCGGCTGTAACAACCATCTCAACATCAAAATAACCAGCTGTAGGCAGAGATGGAGGTAGTGTAGGAAATGCTTTTAGACCTGAAATGTTTGCCAGCGATGAATAAACTTCGCTGATTTTATCATGTACGGTGTAATCACGTTCACTGGAATCTAATAATTCTATGCCGCCGAAACCGCCATTATGGCTGATAACCTGCCACATTTTTTGATAGCCATCTATTGTGGATACACTATCAATGACGTCATCCATATAACGATGCACATAGCTTATAGAAGTATCTGGTGCTGCTTCAATGATAACTTCTATACTGTTTTGATCTTCAATCGGCGCAAGTTGTTTGCTTGAAAAAAAGTAAAAGGGAAAACACAATAAAGATAGAACTAAGCCAATACAAATAGCTTGGGGTTTTATAGAATAGCTTTTTCTTAGAAATTCTATATATTTAAAGTTAGCTTTATCAAAAATAGCTAGTATTTTTTTTTGATATGATGATTTTTTTGATGAGCCACCTTTAAATATAAATGCACTTATTACAGGTGATAGTGTAAGAGCGACAATACCAGACATTATGACAGCTATAGATAACGTAAAAGCGAACTCTGAAAATAAGCTACCGGTTAAGCCACTGACAAAGCCTAGTGGCACATAGACAGCAGCAAGTGTAAATGTCATTGCAATAATCGGGCTTAACAGCCTTTTGCTAGCAAGCTTTGCCGCTTGAATAGGTGATTTTCCTTCGTTGATGAGCCTAGCCACATATTCAACCACAACAATTGCGTCATCAACTACCAATCCAACTGACAGTACAATAGCCAGTATGGTTAATAAATTTAATGAGAAGCCCATCATTTGCATAGCAGCAATAGCGCCTAGTATAGAGATAGGAATAGCCATGAGTGGCACTAAAGCGCTGCGAAGTGAACCCATCATCAGCACAACTACGATACTAACAAGAACAACAGTTTCAATAAGTGTGATGAAAATTTCTTTTAATGCTGAACGCATATAAAGCGTACCGTCGTAACCTGCTTCAATGGTTAAACCCTCAGGGAGTTGTGGCTTTATTTTTTCAAGTTGTTTATACAATGCGTCGCCGATTTCAATTTCATTACTGCCCGGCTCTGGCCATATAGAAATATAAATAACTCGATCTTTATTGAAACGAGCATCGATTAGTCCAGTCTCTTCACCCAAAAAAACTTTGGCCACTTGCTGTAAGTGTATTTGATTACTCGTGTTTTTATCATCAGATTTTATGATCATATTTTCAAAATCTGAGACACTAGAAAAAATGGTATTACCCATGATCTGCATTTGTTGTTGATTATTTTCTGTTTTACCGAAACCTGTTAAAATATTATTGCGCGCCAGAGCTCGCTTAACATCGAGTGCGCTAACATTCATGGCAAACATTTTATGGCTATCGAGTTGAATCCGCATAGCAGGAAGTCGCCCACCTTCAAAACCAACCTCTTGCACACCAGTAATACTAGTAAGCTTTGGTACAATTTTCTGATTTAAGAAGTCGGTAAGCTCATTACGTGGCATAGTCTTAGTACGAGCATCAAGATAGAACAACGCCGCTTGCCTATCTGCACGTCTCAACTCAACGACAGGGTCTTCGGCATGATCTGGAAGTTCATAGGTTATTTGGCTAAGTTTGGTATTAAGTTCTGTAAGTGCCCTATTAGAATCTTCGTCGATTTTAAGCCAAGCAGTGATGGTGCTTTGACCTGCTGTACTGTCAGAATCGATGTAATCTATGCCAGCAATAGTCATGACTACTTTCTCAATTGGAGCTGTTACAAATCCCTTAACGATTTGTGCTGAGCTTCCCGGAACATGAGTATTTATAACTAAAGCACTTGAATTAATTTTTGGGAATTGCAAAATAGGTATATTTTTTATCGCAACTAGACCTGCCAAGCATAGAATAGCTGAAAGAGTAAAAGCAATTAAAGGTCGGTTTACAAATAAAGTCATGATCTCTGCTTACTTTCTGTCATTTATAGGTGGTGTAGTTTTAGTTAGCACTTCAGGATAGAGCTTAAACGCACCATCTGCTGCGATCAGCATTGACTTCGGCGTGTCATCGATAAATTTAATTTTTGTCATTTTTTCTTTTTTATCTAAAACTTCTACGAACTTTTCTCTTGCTCGAAATTCTCTTAACGTTTTTGGATGGTTTTCAATCTTCATATAACTACTATCATTTTTCTGATATTTATTGTCAGAAATCAATGTGAAAACATAACTACCTTGCAGTGAATATAAAATACTTGTACTTGGAACTTGCCAAACTTCTTTTATATTATTAGTGTTTTTTCGAATGATCGCTACTTCAACGGATGACCCTATAGCTAATGACGAAAGGCTACTGCTTTGAACCACGTTAAATGCTGCGCGATAGTGTCTACTTTTATTGCTTTCATCAAGGCTCTTACTACTCGCCATAATTTTAGCTGTAAACGGTTTTTTAGTGGTAGCTAGAAAAAAGTCTATTGAACTATTTATAGACAAAATCGGTATATTTTGAGGTAGATAAAAATCTATCCAACGTTCTTGAGTTTTGCCAGTGAGTTCAGTGATAAATTGATTGGCGCTTAAAATTTGTCCGTTATGAAAGTGCTGCACACCAGTAGCACCAGCAAACGGAGCCTGGATATTTTTTTTACGGATTATAGAGTTCAATTGTGCTATTTCGGCCTCGGTATTGTCTAAATTCACCAATGCTCGGTCTACATCTTCTTGACTCACCGCCCTGGTCCTCAATAGACGCTGATTTCTTATGAGTAAGGTTTTGGCTAGTTGTAGTCGTGATTTGGTAGCTTTTAATAGCGCATCTTCTTCGCTACTATCTTGCTGTATAAGTAATTGATTTTTTTTAACGGAGCTACCTGAAGTAAAGCCTACCTTGACAATTCTACCCTCGAGCTCGGAGATTACATTTAATTGTTCTGGCGATACAATTTTACCTACCACCTTTATAGAGGGTGAGTATTCACTAGATACCAACCAAGCTGATTCGACAGTTTCGCTATGCTCGGGTAATGATTCTACAGAGTCGATGGATTGCTTGATTTGATAAGCCTTTATGCCTACCAATATTAAAATGACCAAGCCAAGAATTGTTAGAGTTTTAATCCATTGCATTTTCATGTTATGTCACTTTATAGATAGTTAGGTAGAGAGTCTTTTAGGCACTATCTATTACTTATTGAACATCTGAGTATTTATTTGAATTAGGTAAATAATGCTGGATGCCAACGCAATTGAACGTGGAGTAAATTTCTTTGAACAAAGAATTAGTCTATCGTCATAAAAAACATCAGATGCGAATTATTATTATTTGACGATAAAAAAACAGCATATTTACATATGTTACATATAAGTGAGCATGTCTATCAGCAAGCAATGGTTCTTATCGTAAACGTTAACGTAATATTCATTCTAGCGGTGTGGCGATACTACCAACTCTGCGCAATCAATTTTTTCGAGAAGGCCTGTAATGCCTTGCCTTTACTAGTGATATTCCAAGCGATATAGTTTGTGTCTCCAGCTGAATACAGATTTAACTTGATCAGTTGTCCCCGTTGCAAGTGCCCTTGAATCCTGTAAGTGGGTAAGTGCCCAATACCCAGCCCTGCCACGATAGCCTCAAGCTTTTGATCAATGGTCTGCACATAGAGTATTTGTCGTCCGCCGCTAAGCCCAGCACTGCGGGCAATATCGACAGTAGATGTATCGTGACTGACCACGCGGCGAATTTTATTCAGCGCTGTAGCAATGGCTTTTGCATCTCCGGCTAATTTTGACAGCGGGTGGTGTTTAGCAATAACCGGCAGCATGCCGCCGCCAGTAATAGGCACCGATCTGAATCCCTTTTGTAGCGGCACAGGCCCTGGGCAACCGACCACCAAATCAACATCGCCCCGCTCCAATGCCTCCCAGCCGCCACTGAGAACACTTTCACATACATCAACCTCCAGTGTTGGGTGAGCGGCTAGAAATTCGTTAAGCGTCTCAAAAAATCGCGAAAAGTTTACCGTTGACTCTAGTGCAATCCGCAGCCTCGGCTCCCAGCCGTTAGCCAATTCGCGAGCCCTGTCGACCAGCAGTGTACTGGCAGCAAGAATCTTGCGACCCTCATCGAGCACCAGCCGGCCGGCTGGTGTCAGGACCGATCGGCGTCCCTGACGTTGAAAAATACCTATGCCCAACTGCTCTTCCAACTTTTGGGTGGCATAGGACAGTGCCGAAGTGGCTTTATTCAGCTCTTCTGCCGCTTTGGCGAAACTTCCGCGTCTGTCGATGGCGTCGAGAATCTCTAGCACTTCGAGAGTTATTGGATTCTGCTTCATGTAAAACCGCCATTATATTGTTCTAAAAATCAGATCATTTTAATCATAATTAAGCCCTTATTCAATTTTCTGAAAGCGCTAATATGAACACATACAAAAACACAAACGCAAACAAGCGCAGAGGAAATCAACATGATTAACCCATATAACAAGATTTTAGAGACATCGTCTGGACTGGACACCTTGCCATTACGAGCAGCAGCGGGAGGTATATTTTTGGCCCACGGTGCACAGAAGCTTTTTGGCTGGTTCGGCGGCTATGGTATTGAAGGCACCGCTGGTTGGATGGCCTCGATAGGCCTAGAGCCAAGCGTGTTGCTGGCTGTTCTAACCGGCAGTGTCGAGTTCTTTGGCGGTCTGTTATTAATACTAGGCCTGTTAGTGCGCCCAACCTCTTTAGTGTTGGCCTTCACCATGCTAGTAGCCATAGTTACTGTGCACATCAGCAATGGTTTATTTATGAGTAATAACGGCTATGAATTTGCCCTCGCGTTACTAGCGATTAGTACCGGATTGTTCATTCGCGGCGCAGGCAGTATCAGTCTCGATCGCGCCTTGGAGAAGAAGTTAGCCACACAATTTTAACCAGCTTGTAACGCTAAAGGAGATTTATCATGGGTTTATTGCAGCAGGGCCGATGGGTCGATAAGTGGTACGACACCGACAGTAATGGCGGCACATTTCGTCGCCAGGC
>CEWR01075492.1_pt1 | contig 13864 bp, 13 predicted proteins | sample 356321 | NCBI WGS metagenome assembly CEWR01 (sample SAMEA2621551, study PRJEB7988) | marine metagenome | biome: marine biome (ENVO:00000447); feature: mesopelagic zone (ENVO:00000213); material: "saline water (ENVO:00002010), including plankton (ENVO:xxxxxxxx)" | depth 790 m
GGTGCCGTGCACGCAGCGGTCGCCTTCGACCGGTCCGGACAACCCCTCGTGCTGCGCGAGGACATCGGCCGCCACAACGCCGTTGACAAGGTGGTGGGCCGACTGCACCTCGACGGGCGCCTGCCCGCCAACGACCTCGGCCTGTGGGTCAGCGGACGCGCCTCGTTCGAGATGGCCCAGAAGGCGTGGGCGGCCGGCTTCGCCGCACTCGTGGCCGTGAGCGGCCCGTCGGCGTTGGCCGTCGAAACCGCTCGCACCGCCGGCCTGCAACTGGCGGGCTTTGCCCGCGGCGACCGTCTCAACCTCTACACCGGCGACTGAGGCCCGGCCCGGCCCACCTCCGTACACTCGGCGCCATGAGCGAGCCGGCCACCCCGTCCGAGGGCCTCGGGGTCCTTCACCTGTTCTGCAAGGTCGGCCCGCTGTCGGACGCCGATGCGGTGCGGGCAGCGGTCGGCACCGCCGAGTCGTCCGGCGACCAGGTGGTGGCAGTGGCGATCCTCGGCCACAAGGCCGACCTGGCGTTCATGGTGCTGGGCGATGACCTGTGGCGCCTCCGAGGCCTCCAGACCGACCTCACCGAGGCCGGCCTCGAGGTGGTCGACAGCTATGTCTCGTTGACCGAGGTCTCTGAGTACGCCGCCGGGATTCCCGACGAGATGAAGGAGGCTCGGCTACGTCCGGTGTTGCCTCCGGAGGGCAAGCCGGCCTGGTGCTTCTATCCGATGTCGAAGCGTCGGGGCGAACAGGCCAACTGGTTCACGCTCCCCTTCGAGGAGCGGCGCGACCTGATGCTCGAGCACGGCACGTCGGGGCGCAACTTCGCCGGCCGCATCGTGCAACTCATCACCGCCTCGACCGGAGTCGATGACTACGAGTGGGGCGTCACGCTGTTCGGCCGGCGACCCGACGACCTCAAGGACGTCGTCTACACGCTGCGCTACGACGAGGCCTCCGCGGTCTATGCCGAGTTCGGGATCTTCTACACGGGCCTCGTCGGCTCCCTCGACGAGGTCCTCGACAGCGTCGGCTGCCGAGCGGGGTAGCGGCCCGGTGAGCCCGTCCACACCGGCCGGAGTCAGGGAGCCTTTGGATCGGCTGCGCGCCGACCTCGAGTCTCTGGGGAGCGTCTTGGTCGCCTTCTCGGGGGGCGTCGACTCGGCGTTCCTCGCCCACGTCGCCCACGAGACGCTCGGCCCCGATCGGGCCAGATCCGTCACGGCCGTGTCGCCCTCCCTTGCAGCCGCCGAAGGGGTGGAGGCCGCAGCATTGGCCGAGGAATGGGGCCTGCGCTGGACCACGGTCGAGACCGACGAGATGGATTCGGCCGCCTACCGGGCCAACGACGCCAACCGCTGCTTCCACTGCAAGGTCGCGTTGATGGACGCCGTCGGGCCGATCGCCGACGCCGAGGGGTCGACGGTGCTGCTCGGCGTCACGCTCGACGACCTGGGGGACCACCGTCCCGGCCAGCAGGCCGCCGCCGAGCGTGGCGCCCGGTTCCCCCTCCTCGATGCCGGCTTCACCAAGGCCGAGGTCAGGGAGCAGTCCCGGCTGATGGGCCTACGGACCTGGGACAAGCCGGCCGGGCCGTGCCTCGCCTCCAGGGTCCCCTACGGCACGTCGGTCAGCGTGTCCGTGTTGTCGACCGTGGAGCGTGCCGAGGCGGGCCTGCGAAGGCTGGGCTTCGACGAACTACGGGTGCGCCACTACGGCGACACGGCCCGCATCGAGGTCCCCGTGCACCGACTGGAGGAGGTCGTGGAGCAGCGGTCCGAGGTCGTGGCAGCGGTATTCGCCGCCGGCTATCGCTACGCCACCCTCGACCTGGCCGGCCTGCGGTCCGGCAACCTCAATGACGGCCTCCGGTCCGATCCGTGACCAAGCGGGTGCGGGCCTTCGTCCCCGACCTGATGGACCGGTCACGACTGCGTGCGCCGGAGGCCTCGGTCGAGTTCGTGGCCGACCCGGCGGTGCTTCTCGACGAGCCGGCCGACCTGTTCGTCCTCGACCTTGCCCGTTCCGATGCCCTCCTGGCCATTTCGGGTCGCTCCGTCGGGTCGGGTCGGGTCGTGGGCTTTGCCCCACATGTCGACGACGAGGTCATGGCAGCGGCACGCGAGGCCGGCTGCGACGAGGTGCTGCCCCGTTCGGTCTTCTTTCGACGGTTTCCCGACCTCGGTCCTGACGCATGATGGGGCCATGAAGGTCGACACACCGACGTATTCGATCGACGACCTGCTTGAAGACGACGGCCTGACTGGCATCTCATGGTGTGAGGCCCGGGCGGATCGGGTCGACGAGTACCTGACAGCCCTCCATGCGGCGGCCGACGCACCGGCCGGCACCGCCCTCGTGGCGCTCGGTGGCTATGGGCGACGGGAACTGTGCCCGGGCAGCGACCTCGACGTGGCACTGGTACACGCTCCCGGCGTCGAGATCGGTGCGGTCGCCGACCGTCTCTGGTATCCGGTGTGGGACGCCGGCTTGAAACTGGGCCACCAGGTGGGCACGGTCGACCAGATCCTCGAGGTGGCCCGCGAGAGCCTCGACACCGCCACGAGCCTGTTGAGCGCCCGGCTGGTGGCTGGCGACGACTTCCTGGCCGGTGCCCTGGCAGACGGGGGGAGGGCCCAGTGGTCGTCCCGCTGGCGAAGGCACCACCGGGGCCTCGGTACGGCGGTCGGTGAGCGGCACGCCCGGTTCGGCGAGGTTGCCTTCCTGCTCGAGCCCGACCTCAAGGAGGCCCGCGGCGGCCTGCGCGATGTCCACACCCTCGGCTGGCTCGAGATGAACGAGCCGGTGCTCCGCGAGGCCGAATCGGCGGCGCTGGTGGAGGCCGCCGAAACCCTCCTGGCGGCACGCGTGGAACTGCACCGGGTCACAGGGCGGCTCAGCGACCGCCTGTTGCTGGAGCTCCAGGACGAGGTGGCCGACCGGCTGGGCTACCGGGATGCCGACCTCCTGATGGCGGACATCGCCGGAGCGGGGCGCACCATTGCCTGGACCGGCGATGGAGCGTTGCGGCGGATCAGCCGGGTACTGCGCGACCAGGGACGTCGGATGCCCCCCGTCTTCCGGCGCCGCCGCGAGGTCGCCCCGGGGATGTTCCTCGAGGACGGCCTGATCCACCTCGCCGACTCGGCGAGCTTCGATGACCCGCTAGCGGTCCTGCGATGTGCCCAGGCGGCGGCGGGCCACGAGGCCCTCCTTGGCCGACGTTCGCTCGAGCGCCTTGCCGCCGAGGCGCCCCCGCTGCCGGAGCCCTGGCCCGAGGAGGCGCGGCGCCTCTTCGTGGACCTGCTGGCAACGGGTGAACCGGCAGTGGCGGTCATCGAGGACCTCGACCAGATGGGACTGTTCGTCCCGATCCTGCCCGAATGGGAGCCCTGCAGGTCCCGACCGCAGCGCAACGCCTACCACCGCTTCACCGTCGATCGGCACCTGCTCGTGGCCGCCGCCGAGGCGGCGCTGTTGGTCGACCGGGTCCAGCGGCCAGACCTGCTGCTCGTCGGGGCCCTGCTCCACGACATCGGCAAGGGCTACCCGGGTGACCACACCGAGGTGGGCCAGGAACTCGTGGCGACCATCGCCCCCCGGATGGGATTCCCGGTGGCCGACGTCGACCACCTCGTCGCCATGGTCGAACACCACCTGTTGCTGCCCGACGCCGCCACCCGCCGCGACCTCGATGACGACGGGACCATCCGGTCCGTGGCGGATGCGGTCGGGGACCGGCAGTTGCTGGCCCTGCTGGGTGCCCTTACCGAGGCCGACTCGATCGCCACCGGACCGTCGGCGTGGAGTTCCTGGAAGGCAGAACTGGTGGAGGAACTGGTGCGGCGGGTCGACCACGTCCTTGCCGGCGGCGAGTTCGACGAGGTGGCCGCCGGGCGGTTCCCCGACGCCGAGCAGCGGGAACTGCTCGAGGGCGAGGGGCTGGTCGTCCGGGGTGACGGCTCGACGTTGACCGTCGCGGCCGACGACCGCACAGGCTCCTTCTCCAAGATCGCCGGTGTACTCGCCCTCAATGGAGCGGGGGTCGTATGGGCCGCTGCACATTCGGAGAACGCCAGGGCCCTCTCGGTGTTCCGGGTGCAGGGAGCGTTCGGCGAAGCCCTCGACTGGGAGCGCATCCGCCGGCAGGTCGAATTGGCGCTGGAGGGTCGCCTGGCAGTTGCCGCCCGCCTGGGGGACCGCTCGCGCACCTACTGGACGGCGCCGACCTCGGCCCGGCCGGCGAAGCCGAGGGTCGCCGTCGACAACCGGACCTCCGCCTCGGCGACGGTCCTCGAAGTCACGTGTCCGGACGGCGTGGGCGTTCTCTACCGGATCACCCGGGCGTTCGCCGAACTGGACCTCGACATAGTGAGTGCTCGCGTGCAGACGCTGGGCTCCGACGTGGTCGATGCGTTCTACGTCAGGGACGTCTCGGGTTCCAAGATCGTCGACGTAGAACACCTGGCCGAGATCGAACTCGCCGTCCTGCGCTGGATCGACGTCGACTTCTGATCCCGCTCGGGTGGTCGACGCAGGGATCGCCTACGGTCGGCTGCCGTGGAACCGAGCGACGCACCCTCCGAGCGTGACCTCCTGCGCTGGTCGGAGGCCCTGGCAGCGATCGCCCGCACGGGGCTGGCCTTTTCCGACGTGGTGTACGAGCGGGAGCGCTTCGAGGAGGTGCTCCACGTGGCTGCTGACATCCGGGCGCGGGCCGGCTCGCCCTTCGACACCGAGACGCTCGTGGGCGACTGGCTGGAGTCCGTGGGATCGGGTGTTCCCGGCTACGTCACGCCGAAGGTCACCGTGGGCGCCGTCGTCGGCAACGGCGACGGCGAGATCCTGCTCGTCCAGCGGGCCGACTCCGGGCACTGGCTATTCCCGACAGGTTGGGCGGACGTGGGCTACTCGGCGTCCGAGGTGGTGGTCAAGGAGGTCCGTGAGGAGACCGGGATCGAATGCGAGGTGATCCGACCGGTCGCCATCCTCGACGGCCTGCGCCTCGGCTTCACCGGCATCCCGCTCTACTCGTTGGTCTTCCATTGCCGGATGACCGGGGGCTCGCTGGCGCCCCATCCGATGGAGTGCCTGGACGTGGGCTTCTTCGCCGAGGGGGGCCTGCCGGAGGACACGATCCTCCCGGACGAGTGGGCGGCCCATTCCTTCGCGGCGATTCGGGGCGAACCCGTGGAGGTCCGGTTCGACCCGCCCCGTACCCCGCCCTGGGCCGGGGACGACCGGGTGGAGGATGCCTAGTTGCGGCCGGGGTTGTTGCGCAGGAAGTCCTCGACCTCTGCGACCAGCGACTCGGGGTCGTCGGAGATGCTTGCCACGTCCGTGCTTTCGACCCCGATGAACAGGTCTTCGATCGATGCGTCCTCGGCGTCCTGAAGGTCGAAGTTCGCCTCGAGGTCCTCGACGAACTCGGCGGTGCGCTCGTCCTCGGCGACCAGGTCGCTGATCTGGCGCTCGTAGGCGGCGCTGGCGATCTGGAGGTCGGTGCTGGGTAGGGGCACGCCGAGGACCACGCTGATCTTCTCGACGAGTGCAAGGGCGGCCTTCGGGGATGGGGCGCTCGAGACGTAGGCGGGGACGCTGGCCCAGAGTGAGGCCGTCGAGAGGCCCGACTCACGGAGGCGTGCGCCGAGGACGCCCACGATGCCGGTGGGTCCCTGGTATTCCGACGGCATGAGGCCCAACCGGTCGGAGAGTTCGGTGTTGTCCGTGCTGCCGAAGATCTGGACCGGCCGGGTGTGCGGGACATCGGCCAGCAGGGCACCGAGGGTGACGACGTGGCGAGCACCGACCTGTCGGGCGACGCTGACGACGTGGTCGGCGAAGGTGCGCCACCGCAGTTGGGGTTCGTGGCCGACGAGCACGACCAGGTCGTGCGTGGCGCCGGGAAGGCTGGCGACGTGGACGGTCGTGGCGGGCCACTCGATGATGCGTTGGCCGTCGACCAGGCGGACGAACGGGCGGGCGACGGTGAAGTCGAAGAAGTCCTCGGCCTCGATCGTCCCGACCTCGTCGGCGTCGAAGTGGTCGCGGACGTAGCGGGCGGCGGTGCTGGCCGCCTCGCCCGCATCGTTCCAGCCCTCGAAGGCCGCCAACACGATCGGGTCCTTGAGGGTGGGCTTCTGGTCCCAGTGGAGGTGAGGGGTAGGGGGAGAAACGCTCATTGGTCGCGAGGGTATCGGTGGCTCCGACAACGCGCTCCCGGCGACCCGTTCTGTCGGGACGTACACTCGGCGACCGTGGTGGCGATCCGTGAGGCGACCGAGGTCGATGACGACCTGATCCGGGCAATGGCCCGCCTGATCCCGCAGTTGTCGCGCTCGAATCCGCCCCCCGATGCGACGGCCCTCCGGGCGATCGTGTCCTCGGAGGCGTCGGTGCTCCTGGTGGCAGAGGACGACGGGGTGATCGTCGGGAGCCTCACGCTGGCCCTCTTTCGCATTCCGACCGGCCTTCGCGCATGGATCGAGGACGTGGTCGTCGACGAGTCGGCGAGGGGTAGGGGCGTGGGCGAGGCGTTGAACCTGGCGGCCCTGGATCGGGCCCGCGCTGGGGGCGCAACGACCGTGGACCTGACCTCCCGCCCGTCGAGGGAGGCTGCCAACCGCCTCTACCAGCGCCTCGGCTTCGAGGAACGCGGGACGAACGTCTACCGGTTCAGGCTCTAGGCGGAGCCCACTCCATCGGGTGCCCCCTCGGGAAGCGGGTCCCGGCAACCGACCAGGATCGCCGGCGCTCAGCCGTGGGAGCCGGTGGAGGGCGCACCGTGCCGGACCGGAGGTTGTCAGGTCCTCTTGCGGCGGTCGAGTCGGGCCTCGAAGCGTTCGGCCTGCTCGATGAGGGTGTCGGTGATGCCCATGAGCTCGTCCTGGGCCTCGGCTGCCTCGTCATCCAGGCCGTTGATTTCACCGATCTTCCAGTAGCGGAGGAGCGGTTGCACGACCTGCTCGGCGTGGACGCGCAGGTTGTAGATGCCGGTCCGGGCGATCTCGACCGCCCGGCGTTGGAAGTTGGGAATCTCGGTGCCGGGCATCGAGAAGTTGCCCAGCACCCTGCGCAGTGACTTGAGGACCAGGCTCGGTGCCTCGCGCAGCATGGCCGTGGTGACGCCCCGGTAGAACATGAAGTGGTGGTTCTCGTCGATGGCCACCCGGTTCATGACCTCGTAGGCGATCGGGTCGTCGGCATGCACGCCGGCGTTGCGGTGGCTGACGCGGGTGGCGAGTTCCTGCGCCGACGTGTAGTTGAAGATGTCGACCGGGTCGGTGAACCCGATGCTCCAGCCTCTGGTGACCGTCGCCAGGCGGTCGTCCTCGAGCGAACGAGGGTCGCAGTTGCGCGAGGTCAGGAGGTAGTCGCGGATGGCGATCGAGTGCTGGCCCTCCTCGGCGGTCCAGAGTTGCGACCATTCGGCCATGGCCGAGTCGTCGGGGAACGTCCCCGAGATGCGGGCGTGGTAGTAGGGCAGGTTGTCCTCGGTCAGCAGGTTGAGGACGAGGGCGGTGCGGACGGGACGGGAGATGGTTGCCTGGGACTCGTCCCAGGGATCGTCCCGGTAACTGCGGCCCTGTTCCCACGGGACGACTTCGTGGGCGTACCAGTGCTCGCGGCGTTCCCGGTGCGTGTCCATGAGCGACCGGATGTCCGGTTCGACGGTCCGGATCAGTTCGAGCGATTCAGCGGTGGCGGACAATGGCGCGTTCCTGGGCAGGGGTGGGTGGGCCGGACTGGAGTGTCCGACCGGCACAGGCTAGGCCACCGGGTGCCATGGTGCTGAAGGGGTGTCGGATGCGGCAGCATGGGGGAATGTCAGACCAACCGGACATCGACTGGACTGCACTGCGCTCGATCGCCGCCGAGGCGGCGGCCACCGCCTATTGCCCCTATTCGGACTTTCCGGTCGGGGCCGCCGGCCTCGTCGACGATGGCCGGATCGTGTCGGGTTGCAACGTCGAGAACGCCTCGTACGGACTCACGCTCTGTGCCGAGTGCGGGATGGTGTCCGACCTGCACCTCACGGGTGGCGGTCGGCTGGTCGCGGCCGTGGCGGCCAATCCGTCCGGCGAGGCGATCGCTCCATGCGGCCGTTGCCGCCAGCTGCTGTTCGAGGCGGGTGGTGCCTCGCTGCTGGTCGACGGACCGGGTGGGCCGAGGCCCCTGGGTCACCTCCTGCCCGATGCGTTCGGCCCGGACGACCTGGCGGATTGAAGTCGGTGGACGCAGTCGAGGTCATCCGCACCAAGCGCGACGGTCGGCGCCTCTCCGACGAACAGATCGAGTGGTTCATCGGCCGCTATGCCGAGGGCGGCGAGATCGCCGACGAGCAGGCGGCGGCGCTGGCCATGGCGATCTTCTTCAACGGTATGGAGCCCGACGAACTGGCTACCTGGACCCGGGCGATGGTCGACTCCGGTCGCACCCTCGACCTGTCCGGCGTCGGCCGGCCCACCGTCGACAAGCACTCCACCGGCGGGGTCGGCGACAAGGTCTCGCTGGTGCTCGTGCCCCTCGTGGCGGCCTGCGGGGCGGCGGTTCCGCAGTTGTCGGGACGGGGCCTCGGCCACACGGGCGGCACGCTCGACAAGATGGAGTCGATCCCGGGTTGGTGCGCCACCCTCGAGCCCGATGCCATGGTCGAGGTGCTGCGCACCGTCGGCGGCGTGATCGCCGGGGCCACCGCCGACCTGGCCCCGGCCGATCGGCGGCTCTATGCGCTCCGGGACGTGACCTCGACGGTCGATTCCATCCCGTTGATCGCCAGTTCGATCATGTCGAAGAAGATCGCCGAGGGCACTGATGCCCTGGTGCTCGACGTGAAGGTCGGCTCGGGGGCGTTCCTGCCCGATGTCGAACGGGCCAGGGAGTTGGCGCGGACGATGGTGGGGCTCGGAGAACGCAACGGAGTTCGCACGGTGGCGCTCCTCACGGCGATGCACACCGTCCTCGGCCGGACGGCCGGCAACGCCCTCGAGGTGGCCGAGTCGGTGGAGGTGCTCGACGGAGGCGGCCCCGCCGACCTGGTCGAGGTGACCCTGGCGCTGGCCAGAGAGATGGTGGAGTTGGCCGGCCTCGACGCCGACCCGGCCGAGGTGCTGGCCTCCGGTCGGGCCCGGGCGGTGTGGGACGACATGGTCCGGGCCCAGGGCGGCGACCCGGAGGCGGTTCTGCCGGTCGCCCCGCACGTCGAGACCGTCGATGCCGAGGTCTCCGGTGTACTCGGCCGGCTGGACTGCCGGTCGGTCGGCATCGCCGCATGGCGCCTGGGCGCCGGGCGTGCCCGCAAGGAGGACCCGGTCAGCCCGAGTGCCGGGATCGTGTGCCTGGCCAAGCCCGGCGACCCGGTCGAGGCCGGCCAGCCGGTGCTCGAACTCCACGCCGAAGACCCGTCGAGGTTCGCGGCGGCGAGGGAGGCACTCCAGGACGCCCTCGAGGTGTCCGACGAGCCCCCGACCCCGAAGCCGCTCATCGTCGACCGGATCGCAATCTGAGCCTCAGCGGCCGATGGGGTGCCAGACGGTCTTCATCTCGAGGAACTGGGCGATCACCGACGGGCTGGCGGCGGTGGCGTCGCCGTGCACGAGGCGCTTGACGTTCTCGGCGGCGTCAGCGAGTGCCTCGTCGGGCAGGTCGGACGGGGCGCCTGAGAGGTCGACGGCGTTGACGTCGAGGTGGCCGAGCGCCCAGGGCAGCAGCCCGATCTGGTCGCCGGTGAGGATGTTGACCACGCCCCCCGGCACGTCGGAGGTGGCCAGCACCTCGGCGAGGCTCATGGCCACGAGCGCCGCCGCCTCGCCGGCCAGCACGACCGACGTGTTGCCCGTGACGATTGCCGGCGCCAGTCGGGAGGCGAGGCCCAGCAGTGGCGGGTCGTCGGGCACGGCCTGCACGACGACCCCGGTGGGCTCCGGGTACGTGAAGTTGAAGAAGGGACCGGCGACCGGATTCACGGTGCCGAGCACCTGATGGACCTTGTCGGCCCAGCCGGCGTACCAGACCCATCGGTCGACGGCCTGTTCGACCTCGTTGCGGGCCGACTCGGCGGACCGGCCGCCGTCCCGGAGCACGACGATGAACTCGTCTCGGCGGGCATCGAGCATCTCGGCCACCCGGTAGAGCACCTGGCCCCGGTTGTAGGCGGTGCGCCCGGCCCAGCCGGCCTGTGCCGAGCGGGCGGCACGGACTGCTTCGCGCAGGTCCTTGCGGGATGCCTTGGCGGCGTTGGCAAGGAGACGGCCGTCGTCGGAGCGGACCTGGAAGGTGTGGCCCGACTCGGAGCGGGGGAAGGCCCCACCGATGAACAACTTGAAGGTCTTGTCGACCGGGAGGTGCTCGGCCATCAGTCGTGCCCTCCCGCGTCCCGCACGTACGCACCGAGGCCCTGAAGGCCACCTTCGCGGCCGAAGCCGCTCTCCTTGTAGCCGCCGAACGGGCTGGCGGCGTCGAACTTGTTGAACGTGTTCGCCCAGATGACGCCTGCCCGCAGGCGCTCGGCCATCCAGAGGATCTTGGAGCCCTTCTCCGTCCAGATGCCCGCCGAGAGCCCGTAGGGGGAGTTGTTGGCCTTCTCGACGGCCTCCTCGGGCGTACGGAAGGTCTGGACGGCCAGCACCGGGCCGAAGATCTCCTCGCGGGCGATGCGGTGGCTCTGCTGGACGCCCGTGAAGACCGACGGGGCGAACCAGAAGCCCCGGTCGGGCAGGTCACAGGGTGCCTGGTGGAGCACCGCCCCCTCCTCGACCCCCGACTCGACGAGTGCGGTGATGCGGGCCAACTGCTCGGCCGAGTTGATGGCACCCACGTCGGTGTTCTTGTCGAGCGGATCACCCACCCGGAGGCGAGCCATGCGCTGTTCGAGCCGCTCGACGAAGTCCTCGGCGATCGACTCCTGGACCAGCAGCCGGGAACCGGCGCAGCACACGTGGCCCTGGTTGAAGTAGATGCCGTTGATGACGCTCTCGATGGCCTGGTCGATGGCAGCGTCCTCGAAGACCACGTTGGCGGCCTTGCCGCCCAATTCGAGGGTGAGGGGCAGGCGGCGGACCGCAGCGGAGCGCTGAATCTGCTTGCCGACAGCGGTCGAGCCGGTGAACGCCAACTTGTCGACGTCCGGATGTCCGACCAGCGCCGCCCCCGTCTCCCCGGCGCCGGTGACGATGTTGACCACGCCCGGGGGCAGGTCGACGTCGCGGAGGACCTCGGCCAGCAGCAGTGCCGTGAGCGGCGTGGTTTCGGCGGGCTTGAGGACGACGGTGTTGCCGCAGGCCAGGGCCGGTGCCAACTTCCAGGCAGCCATGAGCAGCGGGAAGTTCCACGGGACGATCTGTCCGACGACGCCGTGCGGGGCCACGTCCCGGTTCGGGAAGGCGTGCTCGAGCTTGTCGGCCCAGCCGGCGTGGTGGAAGAAGTGGGCGGCGACCAGCGGCAGGTCGACGTCGCGACTCTCACGGATCGGCTTGCCGCCGTCCATCGTCTCGAGCACGGCGAACTCCCGGGAACGCTCCTGGAGTTGGCGGGCGATGCGGTAGAGGTAGCGGGCCCGCACCGTGCCGGGGGTGTCGCGCCAGTGTTCCTCGAAGGCCGTGCCGGCGGCGGCGACTGCACGGTCCACGTCTTCGGCGCCGCCTTCGGCGACGGTGGCGAGCCGTTCCTCGGTTGCCGGGTTGATGGTGTCGAACGTGCGGCCCGAACGTGGTTCCACGAACTCTCCGCCGATGAAGAGGCCGTACTCGTCGGCGAGGCTGACGACCGTGGTCGACTCGGGTGCCGGGGCGTAGTCGAGTCCGAAGTCGGGGACCGGATCGTCGGCCGTCGGGTCCGCCATCAGTCGACCGTCACGTAGTCGGGACCGCCGTAGCGGCCGCTGTCGAGCTTGCCGAGCTGGAGCAGGATGTCGTTGAGCAGGCTCGAGGCACCCAGCCGGAAGCGCTCGGGCGTGAGCCACTCGGGGCCGAGGGTCTCGCCCATCAGGACGAGGTAGTGCCAGGCCTGCTTGGCGGTGCGGATGCCGCCGGCGGCCTTGAATCCGACGGCCCGGCCGGTCTGGTGGGCGTACTCGCGGATCGCCTCGGCCATGCAGAGCGCCATGGCCGGTGTGGCGGCCTTCGGGATCTTGCCGGTCGAGGTCTTGATGAAGTCGGCGCCGGCGGCCATGGCCAGCATGGATGCCCGGCGCACCGGCTCGTATCCGCCCAGTTCGCCGGTCTCGAGGATGACCTTGAGGTGGGCGTCGCCACAGGCCTCCTTCGAGGCGGCGACCTCGTCATGGACCCTGGAAAGGTCGCCCGAGAGGAAGGCCGAGCGGTTCAGGACGATGTCGATCTCGTCGGCACCGTCGGCTACGGCGCTGCGGATGTCGTCGGTGCGGACGTCGATGTCGGAGAGGCCGCTCGGGAAGGCGCCGGCCACGCTGGCCACCGCCACGCCGGTGCCGGCCACCTCAGCCGTCGCATGGGTGACCATCTCCGGGTAGACGCACACGGCGGCGACGTGCGGGATCGCAGGGTTGGTGGCATCGGGGCGCATTGCCTTGCGGCAGAGGGAGGCCACCTTGCCGGGCGTGTCGGCGCCCTCGAGGGTCGTCAGGTCGATGCAGCGGATCGCCAGGTGGAGGGCGGCCCGCTTGCTCGAGGTCTTGATCGACCGGCCGCCCAATTCTGCGGCACGGGCCTCGAGGCCCACCTGGTCCACGGACGTGGTCCGGATCGGCGCGTAGACGGGGGTGTTCACGGTCCGGACCCTACGAGCAGCATCGCCGCAGCATCGACGAGGGCGGCCACGGCGCGACCTGCGTCGGCCTCGGCGGCCTCGACGTCGTCGTCCCGGACCGGCTCGACGACCTCGCCGTAGACCTTGAGCATCGGTTCTGTGCCGCTGGGCCGCAGGAGCAGGCGGCGGCCGCCCAGGTCGAGCGCCAACAGGTCGGAGGCGGGCAGGCCGGTGCCCGGCAGTGCGTAGTCGGCGATGGCGAGCACCCTGTGCCCGGCGACTTCGGTCGGGGGCGACGCCCGGAACCCCTCGAGCAGGGCGGCCATGCGTCCGTCGTCGTCGACGCGGACCGTTCGCAGGGCCGTCCGGTGGACGCCGTGGCGGCGCCAGAGGTCGTGGAGCAGGTCGAGGACCGTTCGGCCCGACGACCTGGCCGTGGCGGCCAGCTCGGCGAACACCACAGCGGCGGAGATGCCGTCCTTGTCGCGGGTGAGGTCGCCGACGAGATAGCCGAGTGCTTCCTCGTAGCCGAACACGAATCGGGCCGAGGGGTCGGCCAACCCGGGTCGGACGATCCACTTGAAGCCGGTCAGGGTGTCGGCGTAGCGGACGCCATGGTGGGCGGCCTGGGCGGACAGCAGCCGTGACGACACCAGCGTCGTGACGACCAGGCGGTCGTCGCCCGAACCGCCTGCCAGGACGTGCTCGGCCAGGAGGGCGCCGATCTCGTCGCCGGAGAGCGGTCGCCAGCCGTCGCTGGTCGGGATGGCCACCGCCAGGCGGTCGGCGTCGGGGTCGTTGGCGAGCACCAGGTCGGCGTCGGTCTCGTCGGCGAGTGCCAGCACGAGGTCGAGTGCCCCGGGCTCCTCGGGATTCGGGAACTCGACGGTGGGGAAGGCGCCGTCCGGCTCGGCCTGCTCGGCGACCACATGCGGGGAGGCGAACCCCGCCAGGGTCAGGGTGTCGACCAGGACGTCGCGACCGACGCCGTGCAGCGGTGTGTAGGCGATGACCAGGTCATGGGGCGCGTCGAGCCCGGAGAGTCCCGCTGCGGCGACGACGTAGGACTCGACGTCGACCGCGGTGCCCCGCTGGATCAACGGGTCGTCGTCATCGGCCAGGTCGTCGTCGGCGGGCAGGCCGT
>CEWR01293264.1_pt1 | contig 13851 bp, 15 predicted proteins | sample 356321 | NCBI WGS metagenome assembly CEWR01 (sample SAMEA2621551, study PRJEB7988) | marine metagenome | biome: marine biome (ENVO:00000447); feature: mesopelagic zone (ENVO:00000213); material: "saline water (ENVO:00002010), including plankton (ENVO:xxxxxxxx)" | depth 790 m
AAATTCAAGAAAAAAATAGGTAGGATTAAGAAATCCCTTTCTAAAGTTCCAACCCAATACTTCCTGTATATTCTTTAAAAGAAATTAAATTGTTATGTCCACCCTTGGGAATGGTAATTAATTCCTTTTCATCACTCTTAATACGATCATATAATTTGCTTCCTTGCTCATAAGATATGACCTTATCATAGGTTCCATGATAAATGGTAATAGGACAATTAACGTCATCTATAAATTGATATGTTGGAAACTTATAATGCAATAAATATTTTATAGGAAGAAAAGAAAATCTAGAATTCGCTACCTCTTCCATACTATAAAATGGAGCTTCTAAAATTAATTTATTTGGCTGATGTTGAGCAGCAACATAAGTAGCAAAAGTAGTCCCTAAGCTTCTACCGTAAACTGTAATTTCAGGTTCGGTATAATATTGTTGAGCAAATCCATACCATAATGCTGCATCGCTATATAAAAGTTCCATTGATCTTTCACCAAAACTTTTCCCATAACCTCGATAATCCATTATAATGACGTCGTAATCTAAGTCTACAAAATATGTAGCTATTTGTCCCCAACTGTTTAAGTCTCCGGCATTACCATGAAAATACAAAATGACTCCTTTTGAGTTTTCCTTTCTAAAATGAAGTCCATTTAATTGAGCACCATCGGAAGATTTTAAGTTGATTTCTTCAAAGGAACTTTTCATTTCAAAGACATGTTCTTGAGGAAGGACAGACGGCATAAAAATTAAGTTTTCTTGAAAAAAATAAATGACTCCACAAAGCAATCCATAAATATTTAGGAGTATAAATACTAAAATAAATAACTTCTTTTTTAAATTCATTTTTACTTATTTGTAGATTTACTTTTCTCTTCAATCCATTTACTCATATACTTTGTTGCTTGTATTGATTGATGCTGTAAAATTTGACCTATAAAATTTTGTTTTCTATGTTGGACTATATTTTTTTCAAGAACTATAAGTTGACTCGTAAATTTTTCTAAGAACACATTCTTGTTATACCGATTATTAAGTATCGAAATCCCATTTTGCTGTGCTGTCAACCAATTTTCTTTATTTGTAAATAATGCTACGGAAGCATTTACCAGACCATCTACTTTATCTGCAATAGTTCCTGCAAAGGAATAATCTCCTGCAATCCCCTCAGATCCAAGGTTAGTGGTAACAATTGCTGTTCCATTTTTCATAGCATCTAAAAACTTCCCTTTTAAGCCTGCACCAAAGCGTAAGGGTGCTAAACAAACTTTAGCATTTTTCATTACCTCTGAAACCTCTTTTGCCCAACCCTTAATTAAAAAGCCTTCTTTTTGTGAATGCAATTCTAAAATTTGTTGAGGCGCATAAGCACCATAAATATGCAGTTCTGCTTTTGGAATTTGTTTCTTTATCTCTGGCCAAATCTCTTTTTTTAAAAACAATATGGAATCTACATTAGGCGCGTGTAAAAGGTTGCCAATGGTTATAAAATGATTTCTATTTTCAAAGCTTGGTAATTCTTGAAATTCAACTTCTGCTATTTCATTTACTAAAAAAGGTAAATAACACAATAAAGAAGCATTTAAATGAAAGGTGTTTTGAAGTAATTCCATTTCAAATTCCGATATAATTAAAGATAAATCACATCGATAGATACTTGCAATTTCTCTTTTGGCAGTTTCTGAAAATAAATTTACATCGCTTAAGGCAAGTTTCTTTTTTAGTACCTCTTGCCTTGCTTTTCTTAAAAAATGCAAGTCTTCGGTATCTAATATCCGAATAGCATCAGGACAATTTTCAGCTACTCTCCATCCAAATTGTTCTTCCGTAATAAATCGATCAAAAAGAACAACCGAAGGGTTTAATTCTTTTATAAAATCATCGAAGCTTGAATTGTTTAAAACTATTGGTTTAACTTCAACAGATGAGCTTTTAAAAGTTTCTGAATTTTCGGAAATGGAAGCGGTACTTGAAAAAATAATTTTATAGTTTTCTTTTTCAAATAAATAAATTAATTGCATCATCCTAGTTCCAGCAGCAGTTGTTGTCGGCTCTGGAAATGTATGCCCTATTATTAAAAGTGTTTTCAATTTATAAATTGGATGTTAATACAGAAACTAATTTAATGGTTGGTTCTTTACCTTCTAATGATGTCCAAGCAACATATAAGGTATCTCCAACCAATTCCAATTGCGGGAATCCAGAAGAACGCTCACTTCTAGTTTTAGTAATGGTTATTGGTAAACTTTTTTCACCATTTGAAGATACTTTTAAAATTTGAATAAGGGTATCAATTCCATTGGGCTCCATCCAGCTAATCACTGCATTATTTTGATCTATCATCACTAAATCTACTCTTCCAATTGCATTACCATTATCAATTCGAATTGGTAAATCAAAAACTTCACCTTGATCTTCAGAAAAAGATACTTGTACTCTTGGATTGTCGTTTTCAGCTGTAAACCAAGCCACAGCTAATGCATCATTAAATGAATCTATTGCAGGACCATTTACTGGACAACCAGGTATTTTCCAATTATCTTGATATATATTTTTAGGGGCTGTCCACTTTTCATTTACAAACCGAACTATGGATATATCTCTTATTTCGGTATCTGTTCGATCTCTATAAACAACAACAGGTCCATTGGATGTAATTGTTGCAGCAGTATTACAGCATTCGCAAGTTCTATCGTCTAATAGAATATCGTTTGAAATTTCTCCTTCAGCATTTATAAAAGCACCTCTAAGCGTCATTTGCTCATTTTCTTTTGGGACATCTACTAAAGTTCTTCCATCTAACCAAGTAACAAAAAAGGAATCTTTATGATAAGGTACTATGGAAACGAATCCATGCTCGCTTTTTTTACCATCTTGGTTTAATAAAATATTATTTTTCCAAGTATTTTTTTGTTTTGAAAATAACTGTAAACGAATATCATAGGTATAGGTACCTTCTGCTGATTTTTGAAGAACATTTGTTAAAACAGTTCCATTATTCTCTGCGATGGCTGGAAAATCTGCCCAATTTACAAACCAGTCTGATCCTGAAATTATTTCGGTAAGAGCAGTCCAATTAGTACCGTTAAATTTTGAATACTTTAAAGTGGAACTACTATCATTTTTATGAACCCATGACATCAATAAATCTTGACCATTACTAAAGAGTCTAGGTAAAGAGCTATTTTCAAAAACAGGATTATCAATTATAGTTACCAATAATTCTGGTTTTTTAATAGGTAAATTGTTGTTCTTTTTTAGATCGTTTTTACAAGAAAACATCACAAAAATTAACAAGAAAGGAATTAATAGATACTTCATAAAACTTATTTTTTCAGTTGTTTTGAATTTGAATTTTCCATTTTAAAAATAAATACTGTAAACTTCGCTAATGCTGCTTTTGTGTTTTTTTTAAAAACATTCTTAACTACTAAAGCTATTAGTAATCTCTTAAGTAGAGATTTAGCATTTAGATAAACTTCTATTTCCAATAAACATTTTTGTTCTGATATTGGAGTAATGATATAAAATTGATATAATTGATCTACTGGCAATGAACTTTCAGTTAGTTCTCCATAAACAATTTGATTGGCTTTTCCTTTTTTAGTAACGGTAACAAAATCCAAATGTTTTCCATTTATCACACAAACATGCCGAGACCCATAACGCGTTACTTCATTTTCATTGTAAATAAATTCATCGATACCATCCACCCAATGATGGCGGTATTTATAATTGGTAATGTATTCTAAAAGGATTGTAGATGAAATCTGAAATTCTTTTTTGAAAGTTAGATCAGGAGGCAATGTAAATGAAATATACTTTGGTTCTTCAAAAGAATTTATTTGCAAATTTGCCGTTTCAATTTTTGAATAGAAATAATTAATTTCATTGGAATCATAAACATCTTTTCCTTCTTGAAATTGATATAGTTTACTTGTATAATTTACAGGAATTTCGATCCCTTCCATTAAATTATCACTTATTAAAACATAGTTATCACTATCAACAGAGTTTTTTAATAAACGATGTGCTTCTATAACTGAAGTACCAAAAGGCTTATGAGTTCCCTTTACATCAATAAACTGAAGTTCGCCAGCGTGGGCTATAATTTTCAATTGCAAATTTGGTGCTGTTGCACAGGCATTACAAGTACAAATTCTGTTTTTTTCTAATATTTTTAAATGGGTATAGAATGCTGTAAACATATTCTCCATCTGAGCTAGTAGTATTTCTTGAGATAAAATACTATTCTCTTTATAAAAAAATAAGGCATCACCTTCAATTTCTGCCAATTGAAGATTTTGAGTATTGGCATTAATTAATGTTTCTAATAATTCAGATATTACATGCTGACTATGCTCAATTTCAGTATTTTGAACAAAGTGAGTAAATCCCGAAATATCTGGAATAAAAAGTAACGATTTTGGCATTTTCCAATGATAATATTAAGTTACAAGATACTTAATATTATCAAATAAAAACAACAACAAAAAGTGTAGATTAAATTAAATCACTTCAGCATATAAATCAAAATCTTCTGCAGCTGTTATTTTTACAGTTGCAAAATCGCCGGTACGGATATAGCCTTTTTCAGCATTTATTAATACTTCATTATCAACATCTGGACTATCAAATTGGGTTCTTCCAACAAAATAACTTCCTTCTTTACGATCGATAACAACTTTGAACTCCTTCCCTATTTTTGCTTGATTTAATTCCCAAGAAATTTGAGATTGGATCTCCATAATTTCATTAGCTCGCTGCATTTTAACATCTTCAGGAACATCATCTTCTAATACGTAAGCGGTAGTGTTTTCTTCATGAGAATAGGTAAAACATCCTAAACGGTCAAAACGCATATCGATTACCCATTGTTTTAACTCTTGAAAATTTTCTTCAGTTTCACCAGGATAACCAACAATTAAAGTGGTTCTAATAGCCATACCCGGAACTCGTTCCCGAAAATCTTTTAATAAACCGTTTATTTTTTCTTTTCCAAAACCACGCTTCATAGACTTTAAAACTGAATCGGAGATATGTTGTAATGGAATATCGATATAATCACACACTTTAGGCTCATTCCTCATTACCTCTAAAACATCTAGAGGGAATCCAGTAGGAAAAGCATAATGCAAACGAATCCATTCGATACCTTCTACCTTAATAAGTTCTTTTAATAATTCAGCAAGGTTTCTTTTTTTGTAAATATCTAGACCGTAATAAGTAAGATCTTGTGCAATTAAAATTAATTCTTTAACTCCATTTGCAGCTAACTTTTCAGATTCAATAACCAAATTTTCGATGGGAGTACTTTTATGTTTTCCTCTCATTATCGGAATTGCACAAAAAGAACAAGGTCGATCACAACCTTCTGCAATTTTTAAATAGGCATAATTTTTTGGAGTGGTTGTTAATCGTTCTCCAATTAATTCATGCTTATAATCAGCTTCTAATGCTTTTAACAAACCTGGTAATTCTGTAGTACCAAAATATTGATCTACACTTGGAATTTCTTTTTGGAGGTCTGGCTTATATCTTTCCGATAAACAACCCGTAACAAAAATTTTATCAACGGTTCCTTCTTCTTTTTTCTGAACGTACTCCAGAATGGTATTTACACTCTCTTCTTTTGCGTTGGCAATAAAACCACAAGTATTAATAACAACAATGTTACCTTCTTCCTCGTGAACTACATCTTTGTTATTGGCTTTTAATTGGCCCATTAACACTTCGCTATCATAGACATTCTTAGAACATCCTAGAGTAATTACGTTAATCTTATTTTTTTTGAGAGTTTTAGTACGCATAGCTATTACCTGTGAAGACAGGTATCTTTTTTAGAAATTTGTTATTTGAAAAAAGAATCTACAAATTCAATTTTATTAAAAACTTGAAGGTCATCAATGCCTTCACCTATTCCAATATATTTTACTGGAATTTTAAATTGGTCACTTATCCCAATTACCACTCCGCCTTTCGCGGTACCATCTAATTTAGTAACTGCTAAAGAAGTAACTTCAGTCGCTGCTGTAAATTGTTTAGCTTGTTCAAATGCATTTTGTCCTGTAGATCCATCCAATACTAATAATACTTCATTAGGCGTATTAGGTATCACTTTTTGCATTACCCTTTTCACTTTTGTTAATTCATTCATTAAATTAACTTTATTATGAAGTCTACCAGCGGTATCTATTATAACCACATCGGCATTTTGTTTAACTGCACTTTCTAAAGTATCAAAGGCAACACTAGCAGGATCAGACCCCATACTTTGCTTTATTAACGGAACGTCGGTACGATCTGCCCAAACTTGTAATTGATCAATAGCAGCTGCACGAAACGTATCTGCTGCACCCAGCACTACTTTTTTACCAGCTTTTTTAAATTGACTTGCCAATTTACCTATCGTAGTAGTTTTTCCAACACCATTCACTCCCACAACCATAATTACATAAGGCGTATCCTGTTGTGGAGTTTCAAAATCAGTTGCATTTCCAGAATTGGTTTCACTTAACAATCCAGCAATTTCTTCTCTTAAAATTTTATTAAGTTCTTCGGTTCCTAAGTATTTATCTTTTGAAACTCGTGCTTCTATTCGGTCTATTATTTTTAATGTTGTTTCTACACCAACATCACTAGACACTAAAACTTCTTCAAGATTATCTAAAACATCATCATCAACTTTACTCTTTCCTGCAACTGCTTTACTCAGCTTATCAAAAAATGTTGACTTTGTTTTTTCAAGTCCTTTATCTAAAGTCTCTTTTTTTTCTTTTGAAAATATTTTTTTAAAAAAACTCATAATTAGTTTTTCAGAATATTGAAATTATATGCAAATATACGTTTTAGCTATCTTAGAAAAGATAAAATAGAAAAAATAGAAAAGCCACTCTTTAAAAAAAAGTGGCTTTTAATATATTTTAAGTAATGATTTACTTTTTGTTTAACCAATCGTTTACTTGATCTGGAGCCATAATAGACTCAACAAAAGTATATGCACCGGATTTTTCCGATTTTACCATCTTAATCGCTTTAGCTAAACGCTTAGAGCCTGTCTGTAATGATGCTATTGATTTCTTTGCCATGTCTTAATTATTTTATCTCCTTATGTACCGTCATCTTTTTAAGGATTGGGTTGAATTTTTTAATCTCCATACGATCTGGAGTGTTCTTTTTGTTTTTTGTAGTAATGTAACGTGAAGTTCCTGGCTTACCAGAAGTCTTATGTTCTGTACACTCTAAAATCACTTGTACTCTATTTCCCTTTTTAGCCATTATAACAGACTTTAATTATTGTTATGCAATTATTTAGCAAGAAAGCCTTTTTGACGAGCATCTTTTACAACTGCAGTAATTCCTTTTTTGTTTATTGTTTTTAACGCTGAAGCGGCTACTTTGATAGTAATCCATTTATCTTCTTCAGGTAAATAAAAACGTTTTTTAAGAAGATTTACATTAAACCTTCTTCTGGTTTTATTCATCGCGTGAGAAACATTATTCCCAAACATCGCCTTTTTTCCAGTAAGTTCACAAACTCTTGACATCTTAAAATCTTTTAGTTATTTTAAACAGGGTGCAAATTTAATAAAATTTATCGTTACCCGCAACAAAAGAAAATTAGTTTTTTAATATTTCTTTTTGAAGCAATTCTAAAGCCTTAATTGTTGCTCTACCAATCACCCTTTCTCGAGGTTGTCCAAAGTCAAATTTTTCAGTAAAAACTCCTTTCGGACTTGCTATAGAAATATAAACTGTCCCTACCTCATCATCAGCATCTCCCTTGGTTGGTCCAGCATTTCCGGTTGTTGAAATTGCATAATCTGTTTCAAATACTTTGTTGGATTGTATCGCCATTTCTTCAGCAACTTCTCTACTCACAACAGAGTATTTATTTATTAATTTTTTATCTACCCCTAAAACAGAAGATTTTATATTGGTGGCATATGCAACCATACTTCCTTTAAAAAAAGCAGAAACACCAGATTCAGCAGTAATTATTTCTGCAATTTTCCCCCCTGTACAACTTTCAACGATACTTAGGGTTTTTCCTTTTTTTATAAATAATTCTGCTATTTGTTGCACCAATGTTGTTTCACCTTCATATCCAATAGCGATATCCTTCAGTAAAAGATGTAATTTTCCCATTTCATCATCAACAGCATCTCTAACCTCTTTTTCTTTTTTTCCTTTCGAAGAAAGTCTTAAACGCACTCTACCCATAGAAGGCAAATAAGCGAGTTTTATGTCTTCTTGTAGAGCATCTGCCCATACGTGAATTATTTTCACTATTTCACTCTCTCCCATACCAATAGTTAAAAGTGTTTTATGATAAATAAATGGGCGGTTAAATTTTTCTACTATTTTAGGTAAAACTGATTCCTCCATCAGGTTTTTCATCTCATAGGGAACACCAGGTAATGAAACAAAAACTGTATTTCCTTTTTCCATCCACATTCCGGGCGCAGACCCATGTTTATTGTGAAGTACCGTTGCTTTTGAAGGAACTGATGCTTGATGTAAACTTTCTGGCAATAAAGGATGATTGGTAAATTTTCTGTAAAGCTCTTTTACATGCTTTAGCACCACTTTATCTTCAATCAATTGGTCATTTAAGAACTCACAAAAAGTTTCTTTAGTAATATCGTCTTTGGTAGGTCCTAAACCACCTGTGACGATAACGATATTAACTTTCTTCTCTGCATTAGCAAATGCCTCTAAAATGTGAGAACGCTCGTCTTGAATGGAAGTAATCTGATAAACTTGAACTCCAATTTTATTAAGTTCTTTTGAAATAAAAACGGAATTCGTGTCGACAATCTGTCCGATTAGGATCTCATCGCCGATTGTGATAATTTCAGCTAACATCTAAAAATTAAAATCTTCTTTTAATTCATCAAAAACTATTTCTACAGTAGAAACAACTTTTTTTAATTGAGCCTCTATGGTAGATTTGTTTTTAAGGTTTTTGGTCCAAGTCTCTATGGAAGTAATTTCTTTACCTAAATCAAGACCAAACATTTCTAGATTCGGCTTCATTTTATGTGCAAATTGGTAAGTAAGTTCTCTATTATTATTTTGTATGGCTTCTTCCATTGCTTTAAGATCTGGTGGTATTTCTTCTAAGAAAGTTTTTGCTACAATGAGCATGAAATCTTTATCGCCACCAGCAATTTCACTTAAACTTTCTATGGAATATTTTTTATTCATTATTTTACTTTTATAGAGAATACTTCTTTTTCTTCAATAAAACCTTTTAAATTATCATTGGAATTAACTTTAGCAACTCCTGAAGGCGTTCCTGTAAATATAATGTCTCCAATCTTTAATGTGAAATATTTGGAGATATATTCGATTAAAGTATCAATTTTCCACAACATTAATGAAGTATTTCCTATTTGTTGCACTTTATTATTTTTTTCTAATCTAAAATTGATGTTGTTAATATCTTTAAAATCACTTTTTGGAAGGAAAATACCTACAACTGCTGCTCCGTCAAAAGCTTTCGATTTTTCCCAGGGCAATCCTTTTTCTTTTAGTTTTGACTGAAGGTCTCTTGCTGTAAAATCAATCCCTAAACCAATTTCATCATAATATTTATGTGCAAATTTTCGATCAATATGTTTTCCAACTTTATTGATCTTAACCAATATTTCTACCTCATGATGAACTTCATCCGAAAATTCCGGTATAAAAAATGGTTGCTTTTTTAAAAGAATAGCGGTGTCTGGCTTTAAAAACAATACAGGATCTTTTGGAGCCTCATTGTTTAGCTCTTTAATATGCTCTACATAATTTCTTCCGACACAGATTATTTTCATAAGCCTATTTTATTTTTTAATTTGATCATACCTGTTCGCTATTCAAAGAACCCTTAAACGACAAAAGGTTAACACGCTTGTTTTTATTTCGCATTAAATTTATTTTTTAACATATCCAAGCTATTACCGGTTATTGGACCAATATCTTTATTCTTGAACTTCTCTTTTAAATCTCGCAATACTTTTTTGGTATACATTGGAAAATCTGCATTTTGTATCCAGCTAAAATAACCTGGTTCCGTTTTAAATAAATCATTTACAATTTTTCCTTTATGCTTCCCAAATGCAATTATTTCTTTACCTTCTTTATCATAACCTATAAACCCTGCAAAATCTGCAAAATTTTGATGTGAGCTAAAGTTTGATAAAAACGAAATATCATTTTCTAAGTCATCGTATTTATCTAATTGTGCTAATAACACTTCATAAGTAGCCAGCGTATCTGCTTCTGCACTATGAGCATTTGTTAAGTCTTTATCACAATAAAATTTGTAGGCAGCCTCTAAGGTTCTCTTTTCCATTTTATGAAAAATGGTCTGAACATCAACGGCTACGTTCTTTTTAAGATCGAAATCTATTTCTGCACGTAATAACTCTTCAGCTAATAAAGGGATATCAAACCTATTTGAATTAAAACCTCCTAAATCACTGTCTTTAATAAGATCATATACTTTAGGTGCCAATTCATTAAACGCTGGCTCATTAGCAACCATTTCATCTGAAATACCGTGAATTGCTGTAGTAACTGCAGGAATTTTCATTTCAGGATTTACACGCCAAGTAAAACTTTCTTTATTTCCGTTTGGAAAAACCTTAAGAATAGAAATTTCTACAATTCTATCTTTAGAGACATTAACTCCCGTAGTTTCTAAATCGAAAAAACAAATAGGCTTACTTAATTTTAATTCCATAGTGAGATTTTGAATAACAAAGGTATTAAATCCTCCTCTGGAACTAAAGTAAATTTAAAAAGTAATTAATTCTGAAATATTAAAAAGCAAACTAGACTTCTCTATTTACATCCCAAGCTTCCAAATAATCGGCAACTGCTTTTACAAATTGCCCACCTAATGCTCCGTTAACCACTCTATGGTCATAGGAATGTGATAAGAACATTTTAAAACGTATTCCAATAAAATCACCATCTGGAGTTTCAATCACAGCTGGCACTTTCCTAATGGCTCCTAGGGCTAAAATTCCAACTTGAGGCTGGTTAATTATAGGGGTTCCCATAATACTTCCAAAAGTACCCACATTGGTAACTGTATAAGTTCCACCTTGGATATCATCTGGTTTTAATTTTCCACCTCTTGCGCGTTTTGCTAGGTCGTTTACCGCTTTACTCATACCTACCAAGTTTAATTGGTCTGCATTTTTGATCACAGGAACAATTAAATTTCCATCTGCTAAAGCAGCAGCCATTCCTATGTTGATATTTTTTCGTTTTATAATTTTATCACCATCAATCGAAATATTCAACATCGGGTAATCTTTTAATGCTTTTGCAACTGCTTCTAAAAATATAGGTGTAAACGTTAAATTTTCACCTTCTCTTTTTGAAAAGCCATCTTTTACTTTTTTACGCCAGTTCCAAATATTAGTAACATCTGCTTCTATAAATGATTGAACGTGAGCAGCAGTCTGAACACTTTCCACCATATGATGAGCAATTAATTTACCCATTCGTGACATTTCAATAATTTCATCTCCTCCATTAACAGAGACAGGAGCCGCCGGAGCAGCTTTACTTTCTTTAACTGGAGTTTCTGCAACAGCTTGCTTTACTTCAGTTTTTACAGGTTGAGAACTGCGGTTTTCTACAAATTGTAAAATATCCTTTTTAGTTACTCTTCCATCTTTTCCTGAACCAAAGATATGATCCAATTCTTGTTGAGAAATCCCTTCAGCAGCAGCAATATTTTTAACTAATGGCGAATAAAAACGAGTATCAGAACTTTGTACAACACTAGAAGCTACCTCAACAATAGGAGCATCAACAGCAGCAATTATATTTTGAGTTGGAGCTGCAGCAGTTTCTGTTTTTGGAGCAGGAGGTTCTGTAACACTTCCTTCGCCAGCAATTTCTATAACAGCAATGGTTTGGCCTACTTGAATAATATCGTCCACTTCAAAAAGTTTTTCAACTAAGATTCCTGTAACTTCACTAGGAACTTCGCTATCTACTTTATCGGTAGCAATCTCAAGAACTGCTTCATCCTCTTCAATGGTATCGCCAACTTCTTTAAGCCAACTTGTTAATGTTGCTTCTGCAACACTTTCTCCCATTTTCGGTAACTTTAGTTCAAACTTTGCCATAATAATTTAAATGATAGAAGGGTTTATTTTAACGTTGCAAAATTAGTTAAAATTTATATTTTTTAAACGTCCATTTTCTTAAAAAACGAGAACTGACCCTTTTTGGTCACTTTGATCGCTTCCTAAAATAAAATTACATCCCGGAGGACTAATGCGAAATGCGTTACCATTTCCGCTAAATTTTTTCATTACTATAAATATTTGTGAATATGGCATGTAATCTACATCAAAAATAAAGGTACTGTTTGATAAATTCTCATCAGAAAATATGATCTTAGAACTAGTTTTTATTTCTGAATTATATTTTTCTGAAAGATTTTTTAACAAGATTAGATTTTCAGTTAATACAAAGGTTTTTCTGTTCCTATTAATGTCGTGATGCTCTGTTTTAACACTGCTTTTTGTCTTTTTAGCAATAAAAACACCAATCTTTACGATTGCATTAAAAATCACATTAATATGAAAATGTTTTTTATAAAAAATAAGCATTGCTCCATAAAACCGATCTAAATATGCTGCATCTTTTTTAGTACTTTCCCCTTTATAATGAAGTATCCTTGTGCTACCCAAATAATGATTTTTATATCCTGCTTTAGTTATTTTATAGGACAAATCAATGTCTTCTCCATACATAAAATAATCTTCATCAAATCCTTCAACTTCATTATACACAGTTTTTTTCAGCAGCATAAATGCTCCTACTAAAACCGAAACCTCACCTTGATCGTATGTTTCAATATGATTGGCATAATAACTTTTTCCAAATCCTATTAACTTTAATAATGACGCTTTTGGAGTAGGAAGGTTTCTTTTACTTTCTGGTAAAAAAGAACCTGTTCCGTCCATTAAATAAACTCCTAAAGCCCCAAGATCTTTAATAGATTCCGCATATAACAAAGACTTTATAAAGGTATCTTCTGCAACCGCAGTATCGGGATTAAGAATACAAACGTATTCTCCTTTAGCAATTTTTACCGCTTGATTATTTGCTTTACTAAAACCAACGTTTTCTTTATTCTCAATGATTTTAATCTCAGGAAAAAGAGCTTTAACCATTTGACAACTATCATCTGAAGAATTATTGTCCACCACAATAATTTCTGACTCTATACTTTTTAAACTGCGTTGCACACTTAAAATACATTGTTCTAAAAAATAGCGAACATTATAATTTAATATGACAACTGTTAATTTCAAATTATTAATTTTTTAAGGAAGCTTCAAATGGAATTCTATTTACAATACTTCTACCTAAAGTAACCTCATCTGCATACTCTAACTCATCTCCTACAGAGATACCTCTGGCAATGGTGGTAGTTGTAATTTGATACGCTTCTATTTGTCTAAATATATAAAAATTTGTGGTATCACCTTCCATGGTGGAACTTAATGCGAAAATTAGTTCTTTAATAACTCCTGATTTTACTTTTTCAATTAAGGAAACTATATTCAATTCACTAGGTCCAACACCATCCATTGGTGAAATTTTTCCTCCCAACACGTGATACTGACCTCTAAACTGACTTGTATTTTCAATAGCCATTACATCTCTAATATCTTCAACCACACAAACTATTTGTTCATTTCGGTTTAGATTACTACAGATCTCACAAACTTCTTTATCTGAAATATTGTGACAATTATTACAAAAAATAATTTCATCTCGCATTTGTTGTAAACTTTCTGAAAGCTTTTGAGTATGTGATTTAGGTTGTT
>CEWR01147649.1_pt1 | contig 13825 bp, 6 predicted proteins | sample 356321 | NCBI WGS metagenome assembly CEWR01 (sample SAMEA2621551, study PRJEB7988) | marine metagenome | biome: marine biome (ENVO:00000447); feature: mesopelagic zone (ENVO:00000213); material: "saline water (ENVO:00002010), including plankton (ENVO:xxxxxxxx)" | depth 790 m
AAGGAGGAAGAAGCAAAAGCAGCTGGTGCTGACCACGTGGGTCTTGATGAATACCTGACTAAGATAAAGGGTGGATGGACTGATATTGATGTTATTATTACCACTCCAAACGTGATGGGAAAGGTGGGTGCGTTAGGTAGAGTATTAGGGCCGAGAGGTCTTATGCCTAACCCGAAATCCGGAACTGTAACTATGGATGTTGGAAAAGCAGTAACTGAGGTGAAAGCTGGAAAGATCGATTTTAAAGTCGATAAGTTCGGTATTATTCATGCTCAGGTGGGTAAGGCATCTTTTGATGCTGAAAAAATCTCTGAAAATGCGAAGGAAATTATCCAAACATTGATGAGGTTGAAACCTGCAGGTGCTAAAGGTACATATGTACACAGTATTTCTATCTCCAGTACGATGAGTCCTGGGGTTTTAGTTGAACTTAAATCTGCTGTATAGTAGATTATAATCTAACACAATGACAAAAGAAGAAAAAAATCAGGCAATTGCTGAGTTAGTAGAACAAGTTTCTGCTTCTCCAGTAGTATATTTAGCTGAAACTTCTGAGTTAGATGCTGGTTCAACTTCTAACCTCAGAAGAATGTGCTTTCAAAATGACATCACTTTAAAGGTTGTGAAAAACACACTTTTAAAGAGAGCCATGGATGAAGTAGAGGGTAGGGACTATAGCCCATTATATGAGACTTTAAAAGGGAATACAACCCTTCTATTGGCGAATGTGGGTAACGGACCAGCAAAACTCATTAAGGAGTTCAGAAAGAAACACGATAAGCCAGTGTTAAAAGGGGCTTACGTTGAGGCAGAGTGTTACATTGGAGATGATCAATTACAAGCTTTAGCTGATATCAAATCGAAAGATGAGTTATTAGGTGAGTTAATTGGATTACTTCAATCTCCAGCTAAAAATGTTATATCGGCTCTTAAGTCAGGAGGTGGTACGATAGCTGGATTAGTAAAAACTCTCTCTGAGCGTTAATTTAATTTTTTAATAAAACAATAGTATTTAATAAATAAAAAAATGGCGGATTTAAAAGTTATGGCGGAAGATTTAGTAAATCTTACTGTTAAGGACGTAAATGAGCTTGCCCAAATTCTTAAGGACGAATATGGTATCGAACCTGCTGCTGCTGCGGCAGTTGTGGTTGCTCAAGGCGGAGGTGCTGACGGTGAAGGTGCTGAAGAGCAGTCTGAATTTGATGTAATTCTTAAAGCAGCTGGTGGTTCTAAACTAGCAGTTGTGAAATTAGTTAAGGAATTAACTGGTTTAGGTCTTAAAGAGGCAAAGGATATAGTTGACAGTGCACCAGCTCCTTTAAAGGAAGGTGTATCTAAAGATGAAGCAGAAGCACTTAAAGCTCAATTAGAGGAAGCAGGCGCTGAAGTAGAACTTAAGTAATTTAAGTTCATTCATAGGATTAAAAAGGCATGGTGATGGACATAATTGTTCCATCGCCATAGCCTTTTAAATGGTTAAAGGGGTTTTCCCCATTTTGTAGTTCATTAAAATAATTGAAAGCTTTGGCATCAGCATCTAAACAAATTGAACGAATTAACTTTGCATCAGCAAAGAATCTTTATGATTACCCTGATTTCTTAGAAATCCAGGTGAAGTCATTTCAAGAATTTTTCCAATTAGAAACTAACCCTGAGAATAGGCAGACAGAGGGACTGTATCGTGTATTTAGTGAGAATTTTCCGATTACCGATTCTAGAAACCAGTTTGTACTTGAATTCTTAGACTATTTTATAGATCCTCCAAGATATTCTATACAAGAATGTATAGATAGAGGATTAACTTATAGTGTTCCGCTTAAGGCGAAGCTTAAGTTATATTGTACAGACCCAGAACATGAGGATTTCGAGACTATTGTTCAGGATGTGTATTTGGGGACTATCCCATACATGACTCCAAGAGGGTCATTCGTAGTAAATGGAGCAGAACGTGTAATCGTGTCTCAACTTCATAGATCTCCAGGTGTGTTCTTTGCTCAAAGCAGACATGCTAATGGAACTAAACTGTATTCAGCGAGAATTATTCCTTTCAGAGGTTCGTGGATTGAGTTTGCTACAGATATAAACAGCGTTATGTACGCTTATATCGATAGAAAAAAGAAATTACCTGTAACTACTTTATTAAGAGCTATTGGATTTGAAAGTGATAAAGATATTTTATCAATTTTTGATTTAGCAGATGAGGTTAAAGTATCTAAGTCAGGATTGAAAAAATGTGTTGGTAGAAAACTAGCTGCTAGAGTTCTTAAAACATGGATTGAGGATTTCGTAGATGAAGATACTGGAGAAGTAGTGTCTATTGAAAGAAACGAAGTTCTTATCGATAGAGAAACAATTATAGAAAAAGAGCATATAGAACTGATTTTAGATTCAGGTTCTAAGAACATTATTCTTCACAAGGAAGATATAAATGCGGCAGATTTCACTATAATCTATAATACGTTACAAAAGGATTCTTCTAACTCAGAGAAAGAAGCAGTAGAGCATATCTACCGTCAGCTTAGAAACGCTGAGCCGCCAGATATTGAAACTGCAAGAGGAGTGATCGATAAATTATTTTTCTCTGAGCAGAGATATGATTTAGGTGAAGTAGGAAGATTTAGAATAAACAGAAAGTTAGGAATTGATGTTTCTTCTGATCAGAGAACGCTGACTAGAGATGATATTATTTTAATTATCAAGTTCCTAATCGAACTGGTGAACTCTAAGGCAGAAGTAGATGATATTGATCACCTTTCAAACAGAAGAGTTAGAACGGTAGGTGAGCAGTTATATAATCAATTCGCAGTTGGACTAGCTAGAATGGCTAGAACGATTAGAGAAAGAATGAACGTTAGAGATAACGAGGTTTTTACTCCTACAGATTTGATTAACGCGAAGACGCTATCTTCAGTAATTAATAGTTTTTTCGGAACGAATCAGCTATCTCAGTTTATGGATCAAACGAATCCTTTGTCTGAGGTAACTCATAAGAGAAGAATGTCAGCCTTAGGACCAGGTGGTCTTTCGAGAGAAAGAGCAGGTTTCGAGGTAAGAGATGTTCACTATACTCACTACGGAAGACTTTGTACTATTGAAACTCCAGAGGGTCCGAATATTGGACTTATTTCCTCTCTTTGTGTATTCGCTAAGGTGAATAAACTTGGATTCATTGAGACTCCATATAGAGATGTAAAAGACGGAAAAGCTGTAATGACTAATGCAGCTGTAAAGTACTTAAGTGCTGAAGATGAAGATGAGCAAGTAATCGCTCAGGCAAACGCTATTATTACAGATAAAGGAGAGTTTGAAACAGCTACAGTAAAAGCAAGATTAGAAGGAGAGTTTCCAGTAGTTCCGCCAAAGGATTTACACCTTATGGATGTAGCTCCTAATCAAATTGCATCTGTAGCAGCATCACTTATTCCATTTTTAGAGCACGATGATGCCAACCGTGCACTGATGGGATCTAATATGATGCGTCAGGCTGTTCCATTAATGCAACCTGAAGCTCCGATTGTAGGAACAGGATTAGAAAAATTAGTAGCACAAGATTCTAGAGTTTTAGTAAAAGCTACGGGAGACGGTGTTGTAGAATATGTGGATGGAAACGAAATTCATGTAAGATATAAGAGATCCGACGAAGATGAGTTAGTAAGCTTCTCTGGAGATGTTAAGGTTTATCCAATTACTAAATTCTTAAGAACCAACCAAGGAACTTGCATGAACATTAGACCACTAGTGGTTAAAGGTCAGAGAGTAAAAGGGGGTGATATTCTTACAGAAGGTTACGGAACAGACCAAGGTGATTTAGCTATTGGAAGAAATCTCCAAGTAGCATTCATGCCATGGAAAGGATATAACTTTGAGGATGCGATTGTGATTTCTGAGGATGTAGTTAAGAATGATGTATTTACATCTATACATATCAAAGAATACACATTAGAGGTAAGAGACACGAAAAGAGGAGTTGAGGAACTTACATCAGATATTCCTAACGTAAGTGAGGAAGCGACTAAAGATCTCGATGAGAGTGGAATGATTAGAATAGGAGCCGAGATTAAAGAAGGTGACATACTAATTGGAAAGATTACTCCTAAAGGTGAGACAGATCCTTCTCCAGAAGAGAAACTTCTTAGAGCAATTTTCGGTGATAAAGCTGGAGATGTAAAAGATGCTTCATTAAAAGTGAAGCCTTCTCAGAAAGGTGTAGTTATTCAGAAGAAATTATTCTCTAGAGCTATAAAGGATAGAAAATCTAAAGCAGCAGATAAATCTCAATTAGAGGCATTAGATACAGGTCACGAATCTGTGGTAGGAGATTTAAGAAAGCAACTTATAGAGAAGTTAATGAAGATCGTGACTGGTAAAACTAGTCAAGGTGTTTTCAATCACTATAAGGAAGAGCAGATTAAGAAGGGAGTTAAATTCACTCAAAAAGCACTTCAAACGTTAGATTTCTTGACTGTAAGAACTACAGGTTGGACTAAAGATGAGGATTTAAATAAAATGGTTCAAAGAACTATTCATAATTACATCCTTAAGTACAATGACCTTCTAGGAGAACATAAGAGAAAGAAATTCCAAATTTCAGTAGGAGACGAGTTACCAGCTGGTATCATTAAACTAGCTAAAGTTTATGTAGCTCAGAAAAGAAAACTGAAAGTAGGGGATAAGATGGCGGGACGTCACGGAAATAAAGGTATCGTATCTAGAATCGTAAGAAGAGAAGATATGCCTTTCCTAGAAGACGGAACTCCAGTAGATATAGTTCTTAATCCACTAGGGGTACCATCTCGTATGAACCTTGGTCAGATTTATGAAACTGTTCTTGGTTGGGCTGGAAAGAAATTAGGATTGCACTTTGCTACGCCTATATTCGATGGAGCTCATATCACACAAATAGAAAAGTATTCTACTGAAGCAGGAATTACAGGAATGGGAACCACATATTTATATGATGGTGGAACAGGAGAGAGATTCGATCAGCCAGCTACAGTAGGAGTAATCTACATGTTAAAGCTAGCGCACATGGTAGATGATAAAATGCATGCACGTTCTATCGGACCATACTCACTTATTACTCAGCAGCCGCTTGGTGGTAAAGCTCAGTTTGGTGGTCAGAGATTTGGAGAGATGGAAGTATGGGCACTAGAAGCATTCGGTGCTGCTAACATACTTCAGGAGATTCTTACCGTGAAATCTGATGACGTTATCGGTAGAGCTAAGACTTATGAAACTATCGTGAAAGGAGAGAAGATGCCTACACCAGGTATCCCGGAATCATTTAACGTATTGTTACACGAGTTGAGAGGATTAGGATTAAGCATTAGCTTAGACTAACTCTATAAAATTAAGCGTTGCAATGGCTGATTCGTCAACCATTGCAACGCATATTTAAAGAAGAATTTTCTTTCATAAGATTATATAAAAAACATGGCCTTAAAGAAAGCACCAAAGAAAACAAGTGGATTTAAGACAATCACCATTAGCCTTTCATCTCCTGAGGAGATATTGGAAGCATCACATGGTGAGGTTTTAAAACCAGAAACGATTAACTACAGAACGTATAAGCCAGAAAGAGATGGTTTATTCTGTGAAAGAATATTCGGACCTGTGAAGGATTACGAATGTCACTGTGGGAAGTATAAGAGGATAAGGTATAAAGGTATCGTATGTGATAGATGTGGAGTAGAGGTTACTGAGAAGAAGGTAAGAAGAGAGAGACCTGGACACATCCAATTAGTAGTGCCTGTGGCACACATATGGTATTTTAGATCATTGCCAAATAAGATAGGTTATCTGTTAGGTCTACCTACTAAAAAACTAGATCAGATTATTTACTACGAGAGATACGCAGTAATTAATCCTGGGGCGGCTGTGAATAAAGAAGGAGAAGCTGTCGAAATAATGGAATTCCTTACAGAGGAAGAGTACCTAGATATTCTAGAGGTTATGCCTAAAGATCATCAGTACTTGGATGATAAGGACCCTAATAAATTCGTAGCTAAAATGGGTGCAGAAGCACTTCATGATTTACTACAGAATTTAGATTTAGATGCACTTTCTTATGACTTAAGAGATAAGGCTCAGAAAGAAACTTCTCAGCAGAGAAAGAATGAGGCACTTAAGAGACTTCAAGTAGTAGAGGCTTTTAGAGATGCTAATTCCAGGATTAAGAATAATCCTGAGTGGATGATTATGAAGGTGGTTCCAGTTATTCCACCAGAATTAAGACCACTTGTTCCTCTAGATGGAGGAAGATTTGCTACTTCTGATTTAAATGACTTGTATAGAAGAGTTATTATAAGAAACAACAGACTTAAAAGACTGATAGAAATTAAAGCTCCAGAGGTAATTCTCAGAAATGAGAAAAGAATGCTTCAGGAATCTGTAGATTCATTATTAGACAACTCTAGAAAATCTAGTGCTGTAAAGACTGAATCTAACAGACCACTTAAATCTCTTTCTGATTCTTTAAAAGGAAAGCAAGGTAGATTCAGACAGAATCTATTGGGAAAAAGGGTTGATTATTCAGCGCGTTCTGTAATTGTTGTAGGTCCGAATTTGGAGCTTCACGAATGTGGAATTCCTAAGGATATGGCTGCAGAGCTTTATAAGCCTTTTATCATCAGAAAGATGATAGAAAGAGGTATCGTAAAGACTGTGAAGTCAGCCAAAAAGATAGTAGATAAGAAAGAACCTGTAGTTTGGGATATATTAGAGAATGTGCTTAAAGGACATCCTATTCTTCTGAACAGAGCACCTACTCTTCACAGATTAGGTATACAGGCTTTCCAACCACAACTTATAGAGGGAAAAGCTATCCAGCTTCACCCATTAGTGTGTACGGCATTCAATGCAGATTTTGATGGGGATCAGATGGCAGTTCACCTTCCGTTAGGAGGTGCAGCTATTCTAGAGGCTCAGATGTTGATGCTAGCTTCTCACAACATTCTTAACCCTGCCAATGGAGCACCTATAACGGTACCTTCACAGGATATGGTATTGGGACTTTATTATTTAACGAAGTCCAGAGTTACAGAAGGAGAGCACATAGTAAGAGGACAAGGTGGAATTTTCTATTCTCCAGAAGAAGTTATTATAGCGCACAATGAGAAAGCGCTGGATATGCACGCTAACATTAAAGTTAGATGGCAAGACATAAATGGTGAACACCAGATAGTAGAAACGACTTGTGGTAGAGTAATCTTCAACGAGTATGTGCCTAAGGAAGCTGGTTATATTAATCAAGTCCTGACTAAAAAAGCACTTAGAGATATTATCGGTGATATCCTTAAAGTGGTAGGAGTAGCTAGAACTAGTAAGTTTCTAGATGCTATTAAGCACCTAGGATTTACCATGGCGTTTAAAGGTGGATTATCATTCAACTTGGATGATGTAATCATTCCGCCAGAAAAGAAAAAGTTAGTAAAAGAAGCTACTGATAAAGTAGAAGAAATTAAGGCTAACTATAATATGGGTCTGATCACTAATAATGAGAGATACAATCAAATTATTGATATCTGGACACATACAAACTCTAGACTGACGAATATCCTTATGGATAGATTAGAAACGGATAACCAAGGTTTCAACTCGATCTATATGATGTACGATTCTGGAGCAAGGGGATCTAAAGAGCAGATTAGACAGCTCTCAGGAATGAGGGGTCTGATGGCTAAGCCACAGAAATCTTCTGCAGTAGGAGGTCAGGATATTATTGAAAATCCGATTCTTTCTAACTTTAAAGAGGGTCTATCTATACTTGAGTACTTTATATCTACTCACGGTGCCAGAAAAGGTCTAGCAGATACAGCCCTTAAAACGGCAGATGCAGGTTACCTTACAAGAAGATTAGTTGATGTAGCTCAGGATGTAATCGTTACTGGTGAAGATTGTGGAACTCTAAGAGGGATCATGGCTACACCATTAAAGAAGAATGAGGACATTGTAGAGACATTATCAGAAAGAATATTAGGTAGAGTGTTAGTTCACGATGCTATAGATTCTAAAACTGATGAAGTGATAGCTACGGCAGGAACTGAAATTACTGAATTACTTGCAGCAGCTATCCAAGCTACTGATGTAGAAGAAGTAGAAGTGAGATCAGTACTTACTTGTGAGCAGAGAAAAGGAGCATGTGCTAAATGTTATGGAAGAAACCTAGCTACGGCTAGACTAGCTCAAACTGGAGATGCAGTTGGAGTAATAGCAGCGCAGTCTATTGGTGAACCAGGAACACAGTTAACACTTAGAACTTTCCACGTAGGGGGTACAGCGGCTAACATTGCTGATGAGAATGATATCAAAGCTAAAGGTGACGGTAGACTAGAAATAGAAGAGCTAAGAGTAGTGGAAACTACAGGTGCAAGCGGAGATAAAGAGGTTATTGTAGTATCTAGGTCTTCAGAGATGAAGATTATTGATGAGAAGACAGGAGTAACTGTAGCTACAAATAACATTCCTTATGGAGCTAAGTTATTAGTTCATAAGAAAAAGAAAGTAAAGAAAGGAGATGTTATCTGTAAATGGGATCCATATAACTCTGTAATTGTTTCTGAAGCTGAAGGTAAAGTCGTATTCGATAATGTAGAATCTGGAATTACTTACAGAGAAGAAGTAGATGAGCAGACAGGATTTACTGAGATGGTAGTAATCGAAACTAAGGATAAGAAGAAAAATCCAGTAATTAACGTAGAGAAAGGCGGTGAAGTACTTAGAAGTTATTCTCTTCCTGTAGGTTCTCACATCTCTGTAAAAGAAGGAGATAAAATCACTTTAGGTGATACGATAGCTAAGATACCTAGAGTAGCAGGTAAGTCTGGTGATATTACTGGGGGTCTACCTAGAGTAACTGAGTTATTCGAGGCTAGAAATCCTTCTAATCCAGCTGTAGTATCTGAGATAGATGGTATCGCTTCTTTCGGTAAGATTAAGAGAGGTAACAGAGAAATCATCGTAGAGTCTAAGACAGGAGAAGTGAAGAAGTACTTATGTTCTTTATCTAAGCACATCTTAGTTCAGGAAAATGACTTCGTGAAAGCGGGTATGCCACTTTCAGATGGAGCTATTACACCTGCGGATATACTAGCTATCGAGGGACCTACCGCGGTTCAGGAATATTTAGTAAATGAAATCCAAGAGGTATATAGACTTCAAGGGGTGAAGATTAATGATAAACACTTCGAGATTATCGTACGTCAGATGATGAGAAAAGTAATTATCGAAGATCAGGGAGATACTAGATTCTTAGAAAAGCAGTCTGTAGATAAGGCTGAGTTTATGAGAGAAAATGATTTAGTATATGGAATGAAAGTAGTAATAGACGCTGGTGAAGCTGAGGCTATTAAGCCAGGTCAAATTCTTTCGGCTAGAAAACTTAGAGATGAGAATTCTAAACTGAAAAGAAAAGCCATGGCTTTAATAGAAGCTAGAGATGTAGTTCCGGCTACTTCTAGACCACTATTACAGGGTATTACTAGAGCTTCTCTTCATACACAGAGTTTCATATCAGCAGCATCCTTCCAGGAGACTACTAAAGTGCTTAATGAGGCAGCAGTAGCAGGTAAGGTTGATTACTTAGCAGGATTGAAAGAGAATGTAATCGTAGGACATCAAATTCCAGCGGGAACAGGAACTAGAAAATTCCAAAAAGTAATCGTAGGAAGCCAAGAAGAATTCGATGCTTTAACAGCTAAGAAAGAAGCGGAAGCTGCAGAAGAATAAGAAAAGTCTAAACGCAATATTTAAAAGGCTGATGCATGTGCATCAGCCTTTTTTATTTTATAATGCGTTTGTTATGAAGAGAGCTGGAGTGTATAATTAGTGTTTTTACTAGGTGCTATCTGAGATGAGTGAATATATATAAAGGACCACGTATAAGGACGAGTTAGAGCATTACTGTGCGTGGCATAAACTGCGGAAAAGTATGCTCATAGATGGCAGATGTTTTGATCAGATAAATCCAAATGAACGTCAGACGCTAGAAATAGTCTGTAGATTATAACCTCAAAGAGATATCACTGAGCGCAGCCGAAGTACTAACTTCTAACTACTAGCCACCTCTGGTTTGTCCTCTTCAGCTTTTGTTGTTCCGTAGCCAAATAGTTTTTTATCCTTAATAATAGTATCTACGTAAGCAGGTACCATAGATTCCCATCCAGTTTTACCTTCTTTAATCATTTTGAGGCACTTTCTACTGTGAATGTTTAGAACATCTTCATTGTAGTCTTCTATGTCCATTATACGCTTGTTTGAGAGTAAATAGTCATAAAGAGGTGTCAATCTTGGGTGAATAGGGGCACTCTCACTGTTTAGTACCTTTCCTTTATCCATCCAAGGGTAGAGGTAGAGTTTTAAATCTCGAGAGAACAGTATGCCGAATGCTTCGAGAATTCCACCATTGAGGTTTCTGTAATACTTCTCATCAAAAATTTCTAACAGGTTGTTTACACCCATTATAATTCCCATTCTCTTCTTAGTATACCTAGAGAAATACTCTACGAGCTTATAGTACTTCATGTAATTGGATATGAGTACGGTTTGGCCGAGGGAACAAAGGATGTCCGCTCTGTCTAAGAAATCTTTTTCATCTATATCTCCATCAGCTCTAAGATTGTTTAGAGTGATTTCGAACAGTACTTGAATTTGATCTGGTTCTACTTTATGCTCAGCTTCGAATAATTTGAAGCCTTTCATAATCATATCTATGTTCACTTTAGTTACAGGTCTGAAGCTTCCTCTTATGGCTAGGATATTTTTTTTATAGAGCACATCTGCTGCTTGTAAGTTCTGTCCGTCTGGAGAGAAAATCACGGCATCTGTCATTCCGTTTTTCACTAGTTGCAGACTCATTAAGCGGTTGTCTACATCTTTGAAGTCAGGACCATGAAGCTCTATCATGTCTATTTCTATCTGGTCTCTGGTAATGTTATCATACAGGGATTTAAGGAGCTCTTTAGGTTCTTTATGGAAATAGAAACATGCGTAAAGAAGGTTCACTCCTAGTACTCCAGAGGTTAACTGCTGCAGTGAGGAATCATTTTCATGAAGCCTAATGTGAATTACGACAGTACTTGGTTCTGATTCTGGAGAAGTCTGAAATTTCACTCCTAACCAGCCGTGTCCTTGAATAGTTTTTTGGTAATTAATAGTGGATATGGTATTGGCAAAGGAAAAGAAGTTTTTCGTAGGGTGGTTCGTTCTATCTAGCCTTTCTGTGATTAACCCATATTCTTGGTTAATCATCTTATCTAGTCTAGACTTACATACATAACGTTCTTTGTCTTCTTTGCCATAGATAGCATCACTGAAATCCTTGTCATAGGCACTCATAGTTTTAGCTATGGTTCCACTGGCTCCGCCTGATCTAAAGAAGTGTCTTACTACTTCCTGTCCCGCGCCTATCTCAGCGAAGGTGCCATAAATATCTTGATCAAGGTTAATTCTTAATGCTTTCTGTTCTGGCGATAATACTACTCTTTCTATTTCCACGGTGTCTGTGTCTAGCCACAAAAATAGATGCTTTTTATTAGATATAATAACTCTTTACGAAGTGCTTTAAGTTAAAGTTTAGTAGAATGCCGATTTCCTGTGATTCTTCTGCTTTCGATGATCGATTTCACTGAGTTTTACCTTGAGTAAAACACTCTGTACAGCTCCAAAAAAAAAGAAAAAAAAACCTCTGGAAATTTTCCAGAGGTTTTTTTGTCCTACTTAATAACTAGGTAAAACTATATTTTTTACGAATTAGAAACTGAACTGAGCACTGAAGTCTCTGAATTCAAGGTCTTTTTTAGCCTTTTCTTTTAAACTTTCATCCTTAGCTACAGCATTAGTGATGTTACTCATTACTCCAGCAGAATCATTACTTCTCGCAGCTATAACCGCTCTTAAGTAATCTGCTATAGCAGAATCATCATTGCTATTAGTCATCGCTTGAGAAGCTCCTGCATTATCTCCGTTTAACATTTTAACTAGTGCAGTATTAAATGTTTCTTTTCCATTCATACTTCCTATAGCAGCAGCGTAATCTCCATTTTGGATTTGGATAATCCCTTTGTTATAACTCACTTCAGAACCAGCACCAGAGGCATTACCGTAGAAATTCATAGCAGCTCTTCTGTCTCCAGAACGTCTAGTTAAAATTCCCATGTTGTTATTCGTAATAGCATTCGTCTCAGCAGCACTAGCTTTTTCCATGTAAGTCTGAGCCATATCATTGTCACCTTGCATGATTAAAACAGCAGCGGCATTGTTAGCACATCTATAATCGGTAGTGAACTTTTCAGCACCAGCCTTATACATAGCTAGTTTATCATTCATGTCAGAAACTAGAGTAGCAGCCTTTAATAATTCCTCTACAGTTAACGAAGAAGGAGTAGATTTCCCGATTTGGATAAGTTCCTCATCAGAATATCCAGTCTCGTTATAATCGATAACTATCTGTGATCTTCTTAATTCAGGAAGAATTTGCTTTTCTATTTCTTTAAAAGTGAATGAAAGGTTTCTAATTTCTTCTTCTCTTTTGTCCTTGTCAGTATAATCTTCTAAAAGACGAATAATTAATTGCTTATCTTCTATTTCAGAAGCTTGCATTTTAGATTTAAATCCTTCCCAGTCTTCTCCAAGAGGAACCAATGTAATTAACTCACTTCCTTCCTCGAGCTCTACCCCAGCACCTTTCAAATATTTGGTCACTGCTGCTGCAGAACTTTCAGCTCTTTCTTGAGCTAAATTGTCATTGAGCGTGATTTCACCTTCTGGTGAAGCGTATGCTTTAAGACTGATTTTAGTCACTTCTTTTCTTTCGTCAGCGAGTAGAGCTTCTACCAGCGTTTTCATGTTATTCCAATCTTCGTCTTTTAGCTCTTTAGAAGTGACGTTAGATTTGTTTTTACCATAATTAATTTCAGTATCACCATTAGAGAAAGAAAGAACACGTTGGAAGTTATCCTCTGCCATAATAGGCATGTCGTCACTTTTCATTAGGTAAGGAGTGGTGATTACACCAGAACCTATAACTAACGGTGCGAATATTTCATTTTTATTTCCTTTCTCACCATAAATTCTGAGCTCTAAAGCACCTGCATTTTCCATAGCAGGGTCATAATCTATCTGGTCAGTGTATGTGAAACTTTTTCCAGTAGCGTAAGGAATTACAGTACCGTTTCCGGCTGCATCTTCTCCTTGGTATTCACTCATTTTAAAAGCTGTTTCACCACCTTCATAAACTAACACTGGAGTAGCTTCTACTCGTACTTTTTTATGGAAATATTTTTCAGGAAATTTACCAGTAATCTCTAGGTCAACTTTGTCGCCTTTTACGATAAGAGGTTCTGGGCTACTTTTAGCTCCAAGTTCTTCTATGTGGTCTTCCATTTTTCCTAGACCTGCACATCCTACTAATAAAAGTGCTATAACGCTAAAGAAAAGCGCTGATTTCCAAATTGGATTTTTCATTATCTATTTAGTTTTTAGATACTTATAATATGACATTCACTTAAAGATGCAAATCTAAGATTATACCTTAGCTTCTGCAATTATTTTCGAATAAAACATTCACAACTATTTGTTGTAAACCCCCATGTTTCCGAATTTTTTAATTCGAGCGTCTATTCTTTTTTGAGGAGTTTGTGGACTTAATTCGGCTATCATTTTTATAAGTTCACTTTGTACTATTTGAAAAGCTTCTTCAGGAGCAGCGTGAGCTCCACCCACTGGCTCTTTTATAATACCATCTATGAGTTTGTTCTTTAGCATGTCATTCGCAGTTAGCTTTAAGCAATCTGCGGCCTCGACTTTATGATCCCAGTTTCTCCAT
>CEWR01293263.1_pt1 | contig 13819 bp, 11 predicted proteins | sample 356321 | NCBI WGS metagenome assembly CEWR01 (sample SAMEA2621551, study PRJEB7988) | marine metagenome | biome: marine biome (ENVO:00000447); feature: mesopelagic zone (ENVO:00000213); material: "saline water (ENVO:00002010), including plankton (ENVO:xxxxxxxx)" | depth 790 m
ATCTCAGATAATTTTTTTTGCTTTAACATGTAATGAATAGTGCTGGCAAAAGTGAGTAAGATAATGAGTGTGAAAAGGATTGAACAAACAACCATTAGCCACATCGATTTTAAGATGTATTGATTCTTTCCAGGGAAGTTTAAGGCAAGTTGAGCCGAGTTCCCAAATAAGTTGTGTTTAAAAAGGCCTACTTTATAACTCTTATCTGAAATTTTAAAACTTTCTGAAGAAAAGGTTTCTACAATAGCGTCATCATTAATTATGGCGTAAGTAAAAGGTGCTGTAATACCATTATCTTTTAGTTTGTTTTTAATGATTGGTTCAATGGCGAGGTCTTTTAAAAGGTGTTCTATTGGGTTCTCAATTTCATTAAATTCTTTTGCCATCTTTATAATGACATTACCAAAACGGTTACCAAAAACCTTTTCTTTTGCTCCAGAAAAAATCAGCTCTGTGCTATCAAGAATCTCTTCTAACTTTCCAATTTTGTTATTAATATCGATGGTTTGTTCTTTCCCATTAATAGTGATTTTCATTTCAACTCCATCTCCACTATCATCAGTAATCATAGAATAGTTAAACGCATCTCCTTCACTATCAGATTCAATCTCAAAATGCTGGCTAACCCACTTTTTAATAGATTTGGAGTCATTACTTGTAGAATCTTTTTGGATGATAACTTCAGAGCTTGTACTTCCTATCTGGTCATGTATAAAATTGACAGATTCACTATCTTCAAAACCAACAACAACATCATTCATTGCGTCATTTACCAATTGATCAAATTGAGCTTCTTTTACTTGAATTCCATTATTAATCCAGTACATCTGAACCCATATAATCCCTATTAATGAGAAACTCATTAAGGCAATTAAAATATATGGTGTCTTCTTTTTCATTTCTAAAGTCTAGTCAAATTTAACGTTTAAGGCCGACTAAATTAAAACTTTAACTTTTCCTTAACTTTCTTTAAGAGAGCGTTAACGCAGTACAGCTGTTTGCTCGTGTAGATTTGTAATGTAAATAATTGTTAAACCTTAACTCAAAATATTATGAAAAATTTAAAAAAAATATTAATTCCTGTGAGCTTAATTGCGTTGGTAGTAGGAATCTTTTCGTTTACGAACCATCAAGAGGGGGATGATGAAAAATGCAAAATTAAAATTGTAAAAATTGTGGATGGTGTAACAACCGAAGTAGATTCTACTTTCAATTGTTCTGATAAAATGGAATGGATTTCTTCTTTTGGGGGAAAGGAAGGAGAGCCTATTCATAAAATGATAAAGATGTTGATGGTTGAAGGGGGAGACTCTAACAGTTTTAGTTTCGATATTAATATTGAAAGTGATGAAGAAAATGCAATGAAATTTACAGATGAAGATGGAAAAGAGATGGAGATGCATTTTGATATGAAAATGTTGGATGGAGAAGACGGAGTGATGAAGATGATGATTAACGGGAAAGAGATGGAAATTAAATTAGGAGATATGGAGAAGCATCTTAATAAATTACACGAACACCTTGAAATTATTGATGATGAAGGAAATGTAGAAATCATTATCGATTCGGAGGAGGATGGAGAGGAAGCACACACGGTTAAAATTATTAAAACAGTAGATGATGAAGGGAGTGTGACCATCAAAAAAATTGTTGATGGAGAAGAAGTTGAAATTGGGGCTGATGAATTGAATGATACATACGGAAATCATAAAGTAATGATGATTAAAGCCGATTGTGAAAATTCAACAATGAATGAGCTGATTGAAATGGTAATTGATATAAATGTTGATGGAGAAAAAGGAGATAAAATGCAGCAGATTGTTATTATTTCGAAAATGACGAGTAGTGATAAAGCTGCTGAAAACGTACCAACTGCTGTAGATTTAACTAAAAAGGAATTGGGGGTTGAAAAACTAAGGTTTAGTCCAAACCCAAATGATGGTAAATTTGAGTTGAACTTTAAACTAAAAGAAAAAAAACCAGTCCAAGTTAAAATAGTTGATATGCAAGGGAAAGAAGTTTACAATGAAAAGGTGAATAATTTTAGCGGTGAATATGCTAACAAAATTGACATTAGCGGTAATGGAGAGGGAATTTATATTCTTCAAATTTCACAAGAGAATAAAGCAAGTACCAGTAAGATAGTGATTAAATAAGCAGCGTATTTAGTTAGTGCGTTAAGCCCTGGGTGATTTTTCACCTAGGGTTTTGCTGTTATATATGAGTTTCTTAGTACCTTTCGGCAAACAAAAATCTAGAGTTATGTCAATAGCAATGCCTTTTAATTTTAATCAATGGATTGAAGATAATAGAGACAAGTTAAAGCCACCAGTTTCTAATAAAAGTATATACCCAATGGGTAAAGATTTTATTGTAATGGTTGTTGGAGGTCCTAATGCTCGTAAAGATTATCATTTTAATGAAACAGAAGAATTGTTTTACCAATTAGAAGGTGATATTGAGGTAACTATACAACAAGATGGAAAAGCTGTAAAAGTTCCAATTAAGGAAGGTGAAATGTTTCTACTTCCAGCTAATATTCCACATAATCCTGCTAGATCAGCAAACTCTATTGGATTAGTAATTGAAAGAGTTAGAAAAGGAACGGACTATAAAGATGGATTAATGTGGTTTTGCGATGAGTGTAACCACAAATTATACGAAGAGCGATTTACACTAAACGATATTGTTACTGACTTTTTAGATGTTTTTAAAAAGTTTTATAGCTCTGAAGAACACAGAACATGTAACAATTGTGGATATGTAATGGCAACTGATCCTAAATTTACAGATAGCGAAGAATGAGAATTAACGGACACGGACACATTTTACCAGAACCACATCAAATCCCTCAATTTATGAAGGATAAGAAATTGTTTTGGATAGACGAAGATAAGAAGTTTATGCGCCAGGGAGACTGGTCGAGACCAATAACTGATCCTAGCTTTTTTTTAAAAGAAAAGTTAGAATGGATGGAGAAAAACAACATCGCTCATGGGGTGATGTTGAACCTTTCGCAGGTTTATTGTAACGGTTGGGAACAACAAGATACAAAGGATGCAATTGCTTGGCAAAATGATTTTAACGCTTCTGTTCAGAATGATAATCCAGATAAGTTTACTTGTGGATTTGTAGTTCAGCCTAGGTTTATGGATGATGCTTTAGCAGAAATAGAGCGTTGTGTAAATGTGTTGGGGATGAAATTATTGTGTTTGCCAACACATTATTTAAATGGAAAAGAAGAATGGGTTTCAGTAGCAGATGAATCATGTAACCCGATATATGAGTTAGCAAACAAATACGGATTGGCATTAGAAATTCATCCTTATGATGCTCCAAAAATGATCAAATTAAAAGATGAGAACTGGCGTTTTCATTTAGTTTGGATGATGGCTCAAAGTGCAGATACATTACACTTATTTACGTTAAAAAATATCCCGAATAAATACCCGAACATTAGAACTTGTTTTGCACACGGATGTATGTTGGGTCAAGCAAATTACGGTAGAAGAGTGCAGGGGTTTAATGGAAGACCAGATTTGTTTGAAGGAACAGAAAGCCCGCAAACAACATTAGGTCATCCAAATTTATTTTTTGACACCTTAGTGCACGATCCTTATACATTACAATTACTAAAACATAGAGTTGGAGTGCCACAAATTATTTCTGGATTAGACGATCCTTATCCTTTGGGAGAAATGGAATCTGTACCTGACTCTTACCCAGGAAAAGTAATTGATGATGCCATTAAATTAGATATTCTTACACCGCAAGAAGCAAATGCTATTTGGCATTCGAATGTTTTAAAATGGTTAGGCTAAAAATGTCATTCTCAGCTCGAATGGGAATATATTGTTATTTTAAAAATCAAAAACAACTTGAGTTTCTTTAATTTTAATCCGTGTTAAAAAACATTATATTTATCCTTATCATCATTTCTGTTCTTAGTAGTGTAAGAGCACAAAGTCCTGTTGATACCAATTATAGTGAGAACTTTAAGCCAGGAAGACTTGGGTTAGTTGGAGGTGGAGCAGGTTTGTTTTATGGAGGAATGTTAACTGGGCTAGCTACGGTATGGTATGAAGACAATCATTGGGTGGGTTTTCATGTGAAAAATGATAATGCCGGCTGGATGCAAATAGATAAGTATGGTCATGCCTATACCACCTACTTAATGGGAAATATTGGTATGAATGCGATGCGTTGGACCGGAGCTAAACGTAAAAAAGCCATTTGGTGGGGAGGTGCTTATGGCTTTATTTTTATGACATCAATAGAATTATTAGACGCTAATTATTTAGAATGGGGATTTTCTCCAATGGATATGGTTGCAAATGCTTCTGGTAGTCTGCTATTAATTGGGCAAGAACTGGCTTTTAAAAAACAGATATTGACCTATAAATTTTCCTACCATCATACAGAATTGGCAGAGCAAAGGCCTAGTGTTTTAGGTGATACAGATTTTTCAAGAGTGGTAGCTGATTATAATGGACAAACTTTTTGGTTGTCGTTAAATCTTAAATCTGTATTTAAGCATCAGGAATATTTACCCAAATGGTTAAGTGTTGCTGGAGGGTATGGAGCTTATGGAATGTTGTCTTCGGAAACTAACCCAAGAATTTATCATGATGGAGCTATATTGCCTCCGGTTGAGCGTTACAGAAGTTATTACTTGTCGTTAGATATTGATTTTGATAAAATACCGACTCGTTCAAAGTTTTTAAAATCAACCTTTTTCTTTTTAAACATGTTAAAATTTCCACTGCCAACTATAGAATTTAATACACTTGGAGAGCAAAAGTTTCATCCGATCTTTTTTTAATGAATGATAAGTTTCTGTGTGGAAGTATTGTTTCCATTAGAGATTTTTACAAAGTAAATACCAGGGTTTAAGTCTGATATGTTAATGTCCCCCTCAAAATTCAAATTAAGCTTTTCTAGGGCTAGTCGTCCTGAGATATCAAATATTTGAAGTATATTTTTCCCACCTGAATTGAAAACATAACTGAATATTCTGGAAGCAGGATTTGGATAGATAGTGAAACTTGGAGAATGTTTTTCTAACGCTGTTATTGCTGTTATTATAGTTCCACAAGTGACTCCATTTTTTTGATATGAAGTAGTTTCTGTCCATTCTTGACCATCATTAGGCCCAGTACTACCTACTAGAAATATACCATTGCCATTTTGATAGGTTGTAGATATACCCGCAGGTTCAAACCCTTCGTGGAAACATTCTGATTGATAAAATGGTTGCGCGTAGTCTGATGGGTCATATTGAAGAATTCTACTAGCTTCTCTTACATAAGGAATGCCACTGCAGGAGCCAGTGTTTAAAATGGTATAATGATGATTATATAGAGCGCTATCATTATAGTGGTGCTGTTCTGGATAGGCATTAGTTACATAGTCATCTAGATCTGTTATATAGATTAAAACTGTATCTGTAGGTATAAATAATGTATCAATATAGAAGTCTGGATATGTAACTACAGTATAGTATTCGCGATGTCTTTCCATTTCATAAAAGACAGTATCTCCATTGGTTGAGTAATATTTATTTTCTACTCGTTTATAATTTAATGCAGGAAAAGGCCTATCGTCTTTTTGACTACTAAATTCATCACCAATTTCATAGTCATATACTTCTCTATTAGTAAGTTTTGTAATACCAACTTTAGGATTGCTTTTACCTACTAGTTTATAATTAAACTTATATGAATTGTACCGATATATTAGATATGACGGATAGTTGTTTTGATAATAAAGACTTTTGTTTCCATTGGGGAATTTAAAGAATGAAAACATATTTATCAGACCAGATTCTTTTCCAATTTTAATTTCAGAAGGAGTTAATGAGAAGGAAGTATTATTTGTAATTAATGAATAGGTTTTCACTGAATCTAGAGTGCCTAGTATGGTTGATGTATCGATATTTGTAACGATAGCTTTTATATAATCATTATTTGGGTAGGTGTAAAGTAAGAATGTATCTCCTAAATTAGCTAGTGTATTGACACAAATAGAATCATAATTTTCATTAATAAAAATGTTATAACCATCGGGTTTAATAATCACTTTTCTTCCCATCCAAGAATCATCAATATGGTATTCGCAGCTATCCCAAGGTCCTATCGCAGTGTCTGGTCTTAGTGTTTTAAATGAATAGTAATTAGTATCATTATTTACAACATCAATAGAATCAATTTTTATTGCAAAAATATTAGTCATTGTATCGGTAAAATACAAGGCTCTATTTGGGTTTATAGCTTTGTAGTTTTGAGCTAACAAAAAAGAAGAGTATATCAGAAAGAAAAGAGTAATTAATTTTTTCATAAGCTAAAACTTAAGTTTTTACTAATGCAGTAAAAATCTCACCTTCAGTCAAAGGTGATTTTATAAACGGTGGTTAAATCTCTTTCTGGTAAGAAACTACATCTAGTGCCTCTCCAAACTTTTCTCCAATATTTTTAAGGTGTCCAACTTTAAAATATCCAGCCTTTTCAAAGAGAGCAATACTTGCTAAATTATTTGCAGTAATAACAGCTACAAGGTTGTTGATATTATTGTCTTTTGCAATGTTTTCTAGATAATATATCGTTGTTTTACCGACTCCTTTTCCTGCAAAGTCTTTATCTAAATATAAGGTGATTTCGGCTGACTTATCGTAAGCTTCTTTATATCTGAATTGAGAAAGATAGCAAAAACCACAGACTACATTATCAAACAAAATAAGGTGTGATTGATATTTAGGATGGCCAACAGAAACCATTCTTTCTAACTCTCCGCTAGCAATAGTGTCTAAATGAAAAGTAGCAGTAGAATTAAGCACGTACCAGTTATAAATAGTTAGTGCTTTAGTTATGTTCTGTTTACTAATTGGGGTAAATTCAATATTCATAAATCAAAAATAATATTTTCTTATTAGTGATTCCACATCTCTTTCAAGTAACTGCTTAAGTTCATTGTGTTTTATTTTGAAACTGATTAGCATTACAATCCTGAGCTATTTTATAATTAAATTATGGAAAGCTCTATTGTTGAAAGAGTTAGGCTTGTATCATACCAAAATTAAAAATATGAAAAATTCAGTAAAAATAGTATTGTCATTTTTAGTTTTAGGAATGTGTAATCAAATTGTAAAAGCACAATGTGCTAGTGCCGCTAATATTTGCTCATTTGTTTATAATGGGAAAACATATGATGTAGTTAAAGAAAATAAAACATGGGTAAATGCTGCAGCATGTGCTGTTGAGCGTGGAGGGATATTAACTGAAATTAATGATATAGCTGAGCAGAACGCTCTTTTTACAGAAGTGAATACAAATGCTGGGATAACGGTTAGTAATACTGTTGCACCAGACGGTGGTGGTGGATCTTATGTGTGGATAGGAGGAAATGATATTACTGCAGAAGGAAATTGGGTTTGGGATGGGAATAACGATAATACGAGTGCTCAATTTTGGCAAGGGACGTCAACAGGGAATCCAGTAGGAGGGCTTTATAATAATTGGGGAGATGAACCAGATGATTTTGGCGGGCAAGATGCTTTAGGGATGTCTTTAAATGGTTGGCCTTTGGGAGTTGTTGGAGAATGGAATGATGTAAATCATACGAATACATTATATTTTATTATTGAAAAACCATTAAATGTAGGGGTAGGCGATATCAATAATGTTAATGGGGTTAAGTTGTTTCCAAATCCAGTTAATAATTTTTTAACTGTAGAGAGTGGAAGTTTTATTTTAAGTGAAATTTTAATAATTAATACTTTATGAGAAATAGTTAAAACAGTATTATCGAAAAATGTTACTTCTCAAAAAATTGATATATCAGAGTTGAGTACTGGTGCTTATCATATAAAAATCAACGGTAAAAATGGAGGGTCAATAACGAAGAAATTCATAAAATAAGGTTTTTAAATCATAGAGTTCTTCGTTATATTTGACTCTTGAATTGATCTTATGAAACAAGTATTTTTATTTTCATTACTTATATCTTTTAGTTGTGTTTTTTCGCAAAAGAAGTTCTCTCATCAAGATACTTTGAGAGGAACTATTACGCCTGAAAGAGCTTGGTGGGATGTTACTTATTATCACTTATCTGTTGAGGTTAACATCAAAAAGAATACAATTTCGGGAAGTAATTTGATACAATATAAAGTATTAGAACCTAATCGAAATCTTCAAATTGAATTACAAGAGCCACTTAAAATTACTAGAGTTATTCAAGATGGGAAAGAGTTGGAGTTTACGAAAGATGGCTATTCTTATTTTGTAGAACTAAATCAAAAACAAAAGATTGGATCAGTTAATGAGTTAACTGTTTTTTATGAGGGAACTCCACGAGAAAGTAAAAACCCACCTTGGAGCGGAGGGTTAACTTGGGATAAGGATGAAAATGGGAATGATTGGGTAGTAACAACTTGTCAGGGAGATGGAGCAAGTTTGTGGTGGCCAAACAAAGATCATGCGTATGATGAACCAGATAGCATGTTAATTAGTATTACAATTCCAAAAGATTTAATGGATGTTTCTAATGGTCAGTTAAGAAGTGTGGTTGAACATGAAAAAACAAAAACGTATAACTGGTTTGTGTCTAATCCTATTAATAATTATGGGGTAAATATGAATATTGGTGACTATGTTCATTATGGAGAAACCTATAAAGGATTAGAAGGTGATTTAAAATGCGACTATTATGTGTTAAGAGAAAGTTTAGAGAAAGCAAAACATCAATTTAAAGAAGTACCAAGAATGCTTGCTGCGTTTGAGTATTGGTTTGGACCTTACCCTTTTTATGAAGATGGTTATAAGTTAATTGAAGTGCCTTATGCTGGAATGGAACATCAAAGTTCCGTTACTTATGGTAATGGCTTTAAAAATGGGTATAAAGGGAGAGATGTCAGTGGCACTGGCTGGGGATTAAAATTTGATTTCATTATTGTTCATGAATCTGGTCATGAGTGGTTTGCGAATAACATTACCCATAAGGATGTTGCAGATATGTGGATTCATGAAGGGTTTACATCTTATTCGGAGAATTTGTTTCTCAATTACCATTTTGGTAAAAAAGCAAGTTCTGAATATGTCATTGGTAAACGAAGAACTATTCTTAATGACAGGCCAATTGTAGGAATATATAATGTTCATTATGAAGGTTCTGGAGATATGTATAATAAGGGAGCAAACATTCTACATACTTTACGTCAAATAATAAATGATGATGAGAAATGGCGTTCTATTTTGATTGGGATGAACAAAATATTTTATCATCAAACAGTTACTTCGGCTCAAATAGAAAATTATTTGAGTAAACAAATAGGAATTGATTTGAATGCCTTTTTTAATCAATATTTAAGAGGCATAAAAATACCGGTTCTTGAATATAAGTTGAGTGAATTAGGAATGGAGTATCGTTACCAAAACACAGTTGCTGAATTTGAAATGCCTTTAAGAATTCTAATTGCGAATGAACCTGTTTGGGTTTCTCCTAAAATGGAATGGCAAACTCTAGAAAAGGCCCAAGAAGTCACTTTTGATCACAATTTTTACATCGAATATAAAGCGGTTTCGAAAGATTAAAGCTAATTCCCATCCTTATATCATTGCCTTTCTAAGTAAAACCTGACTTTCGTCAACATTCTCTTTTTTTACTATATCTACATTTGCTGGACGAAAAAAAGATACAATGGAATTACCTTACGCAGAACCATATAGAATAAAGATGGTAGAGTCAATCTCTCAATCTACTTTTGAAGAAAGACAACAATGGATTAAAGAGGCTGATTATAACCTTTTTAATTTGAAATCAGATCAAGTTTATATCGATTTGCTAACTGATTCGGGTACTGGAGCCATGAGTGATAAACAATGGGCTGAGGTGATGTTGGGTGACGAAAGCTATGCAGGTTCTCGATCTTTTCACAAACTAAAAGATGCAGTAATTGATATTACGGGATACAAACACTTTATCCTAACACATCAAGGTAGAGCCGCTGAGAATGTATTGTTTTCTGCAACAGTAAAAGAAGGAGATATTATTCCAGGGAACTCTCATTTTGATACAACAAAAGGGCATATTGAATTTAGAAAAGGAATTGCATTAGATTGTACTATTGATGAAGCTTTTGATACAAGTATTGATCATCCTTTTAAAGGAAATATTAATGTAGAGAAGCTTGAAAAAGCATTTACAGAAAATCCAATAGAAAAAATTCCGTTTATAATAGTTACAGTTACTTGTAATAATGCTGGTGGGCAACCAGTATCAATGGAAAACATAAAAGCAGTTTCTAAACTGTGTAAAAAGTATGGTGTAGCATTTTATTTTGATGCTGCACGGTATGCAGAAAATTGTTACTTCATAAAAGTTAGAGAAGCAGCTTATAAGGATGTTGAAATTGCAGCTATCGCTAAAGAAATGTTCTCTTATGGTGATGGTATGACTATGAGCTCAAAAAAAGATGGATTGGTAAACATGGGTGGTATTCTCGCTCTAAACGATGAGAAGTGTACCAAACAGCCATTACGTTTAACATAATGTTTGAAGGTTTTATTACTTATGGAGGAATGAGTGGTAGAGATATGGGAGCTTTAGCTGTTGGGTTGTACGAAGCTTTGGAGTTTGATTACTTAGCGAGTAGAATTACTCAAGTACTATATTTAGGTGAAAAAATGGCTGAATTTGGTGTTCCTGTTCAAAAACCAATAGGAGGACATGCTGTTTATTTAGATGCAAATAAATTTGTTCCATCTATTCCAAGAGATGAATATAGAGGTCAAGCTTTAGCAATTGAATTGTACTTGGTTGCAGGGATTAGAGGTGTTGAAATTGGAACTATTTTAGCGGATAGAGATCCAGAAACGAGAGAAAATCGTTACCCAGAATTGGAGTTGGTAAGATTGGCGATTCCAAGAAGAACCTATACACATAACCATATGGAGTACATTGCTGCAGCACTAAAAAAGATTTATACAACAAGAGGAGAGGCTAAAAGTGGGTACAGAATTCTTTGGGAAGCGCCAATAATGCGTCACTTTACTGTTAAGTTAGAGAAGATTTAATTTTTTGTAAACGCGGATGTTCTTCAGATAAAGAATGTTAGATTTATTAACGAAGGCTGGCAACTTGTTTTTGACGAAAACCCCGCGCTCTTTCTTTAATAAATGGGTAAACAATTAAATTCACTATTTTTGATAAGTGATTAAACTTATTCAGTCCATACTATTTACAATACTTATTATAGTTTCGGGGAATGTCTTTTCTCAATACTCTGAAAAAGAACAACATCAAATAGACTCTCTTTCTGCTGTTATAAAGAACTCTAAAGATGATCTTAAAAAGGTTCAGGCTTATGCCGATTTGTATGGTATTTTATACATCCAAAATTTAGATACTGTACTTGATTTAACAAATCAAATTATTATCATTTCAAATAAAAACTTGAAACAAGACCTCTCAAAAGAAAAGGAGTTTTTATTTAAGAAATATTTAGCCTCAGCAATATCTGATATTGGTTATGTTTATGATGATTACGGTAGAATAAAAGAAGCTTCAGAAAAATATTACGAAGCCTTAAAAATACAAGAACAAATTGGAGATAAAGAAGGTGCTTCAGCTAGCTTAAATAATTTAGGCTTATTGTTCGAAGGTCAAGGAGAATCAGAAAAAGCATTAGAATTTTATTTGAAAAGTACTAAAATCAGCAAAGAGCTTGATGATGATGATGGTTTAGCCGTTAATTATGGGAATATAGGGGCTATTTATAGAAACAGGAGTGAGTTAGATTTAGCGCTTCAGTACTTTTTTAAGTCATTGGATTTAAGGGATACTACAGATTATTATGAACTTGCAAATTCGTTTAGCAATATTGGGTTAGCATATGCTGAAGATGAAAAGTTCGAAAAGGCGTATAATTATTTAAGCAAAGCACTTGAAATGAGGATTGAAATGGGAGATGAAGAAGGAGTCGCTCTATCTTATGTTAACCTTTCAGATTTTTATTATGTAAAAAAAGATATGCTTAATGCAAAAATGTATGCTGAAAAAGCATACGAATTGTGTAAGGATTTGGGTATACCTGAGGATGTACAAATAAGTGCTGAAATGTTAAGCCAAATACATAAAGACTTAAAGAATTACAAAAAGGGATGGGAGTTTTATGAGATTTATATAAAAACACGTGACCAACTCAAGAATGATGAAAATATAACCGCTATTATTGAGCAAAATTCACAATTTAAATTTGATAAAAAGCAAGCAATAAAAGAGACTGAACATCAAAAAAACATCGAAATTTTAGCTGAAAAAGAGAAAAATCAAAAATTGATTACACTAGCTGTCGTTGTTATTTTATTGATAGTCTTCCTTTCTTTAATAACTATTTTTAAAAGATTAAGGATTACACGAAAACAAAAAGGAATAATTGAACTTCAAAAACAAGAAATTGTTGATTCGATTACCTATGCTAAAAGAATTCAAGAAGCAATTTTGCCAGCCCAAAGTTCAATCACTGAAACACTATCAAATAGTTTTATTTACTACAAACCAAAAGATATTATTGCAGGAGATTTTTATTGGGTTGAACCTGTAGTTTCTGCAGGGGGGACAAAAATAGTATTGTTTGCCGCTGCTGATTGTACAGGTCATGGTGTTCCGGGAGCAATGGTAAGTGTTGTTTGTAATAACGCGCTTAACTCCGCAGTTAGAGAGCATGGATTGACTGATCCTGGTGAGATACTAAATAAGACAAGAGAAATTGTAGTGAACCAATTTAATAAATCAAAAACAACATCTATTAGTAATATTAGAGATGGAATGGATATTGCTTTATGTGCTTTAAACACCCAAACAAACGAAATTGAGTTTGCTGGAGCTTACAACCCTCTCTGGATTATAAGGAAAGATTACAATGTTGTAGAAGAGGTGAGGGCTAACAGACAGTCTGTAGGAAAAATAGATATTCCAAAACCTTTTGTCACTCATAAAATTCAACTGAACAAAGGGGATCAGATTTACTTATTCTCGGATGGGTTTACCGATCAATTTGGTGGAGAAAAAGGTAAAAAAATCATGAGGAACCGGTTTAAAGAATTACTAATTTCTATCAAAACGGAATCAATGGAAAATCAAAAAGTGCAACTCGATTCTTATTTCGAAAAATGGAAAGGCGATATGGAACAGATTGATGATGTGTGCGTAATTGGGGTTCTCATATAGCGAATAGCGATGTAATATAGTTTACTTTGAGCCTTTCGATAAGCTAAAGAGAAACTAACACCGAATGAGTGAAAAGTGGAGTAGAATTCTTTGGGAAGTACCAATAGTACGTCATTTTACTGTTAAATTAGAGAAGATTTAAGACGAATTATATTGAAAATAAAAAAGCGCACAATCGAAAGATTAATGCGCTTTTTTATTTTTGTATGTTGAGTGAAAACAATACTTGATTGTGAATTGTCTTAACTTAACTTATTCAATTTCCCAAGTAACTCCACTATTCATTAATTCATCAACAGAGTTAATCTTTGCAGTCTTTTTTACTTCTTCTATTTGTCTCCAGACGTTTTGATCAAAAGATTCTGATGCAACCTGTCTAATTACTCCAAAAGCCACAGGGAATTCTGGTGCAGACATAGAAATCAACATGTTATGTAAAACATTACTTGAACAATAAGCATCATGTACTAAAATGTCAGCTTCTGTAACTCCATTTTCGCCAATGGTAACAATCTCTAATTGAAGTCCATTTAAAACTATTCCTTTGTTTTTCTCTTTTCCAAAAATCATTGGTTCACCATGAGCTAACCAAAGTTGC
>CEWR01155848.1_pt1 | contig 13777 bp, 8 predicted proteins | sample 356321 | NCBI WGS metagenome assembly CEWR01 (sample SAMEA2621551, study PRJEB7988) | marine metagenome | biome: marine biome (ENVO:00000447); feature: mesopelagic zone (ENVO:00000213); material: "saline water (ENVO:00002010), including plankton (ENVO:xxxxxxxx)" | depth 790 m
ATCCAACCTGGTAATCTACCTAAAGCAAACATTACTGTAAACATTTCAGAAGGAATTCCTAAAGCTCTGTATATAATTCCTGAGTAGAAATCTACATTAGGATATAAACCTCTTGCTTTGAAATATTCATCTTCTAAAGCAACTTTTTCTAAATGTCTTGCAATATCTAATACTGGGTCATTAACTCCTAAAGCATCTAATACTTCATCAGCAGCTTTTTTAATAATTGTAGCTCTTGGATCAAAGTTTTTATAAACTCTGTGTCCGAATCCCATTAATCTAAAAGAATCTTCTTTGTCTTTTGCTTTTGCAATCCATTTGTCAACATCTCCACCATCTTCTTTAATCGCTTCAAGCATTTCAATAACCGCTTGGTTAGCTCCACCGTGAAGTGGTCCCCAAAGTGCAGAAACACCAGCAGAGATAGAAGTATATAAGTTAGCTTGAGATGAACCAACAACTCTTACTGTTGCAGTAGAACAGTTTTGTTCGTGATCTGCATGAAGAATTAAAAGTTTGTTTAAAGCCATAGAAATTACAGGGTCAACCTTGTAATCATCTGTTGGCATAGAGAACATCATGTTTAAGAAGTTCTCACAATAATCTAATTTATTTTGAGGGTAAACAACAGGGTGACGCATTGCATTTTTAAATGCCCAAGCTGCCAATGTTGGAACCTTTGCAATTAATCTGTGGATTGTTAAGTCAACAGCTTTTTTAGCTCTATTTGGATCTTGTGATTCAGGATAAAAAGTAGAAAGTGTACTTAATGAAGCTGCTAAAATTCCCATTGGGTGAGCTTTAGCTGGGTAAGCTTCAAAAAACAATCTCATATCCTCATGTACAAGTGTGTGTTTTGTTATGTTTTCTTTAAAGTCAGTGTATTCTTCAGTAGTTGGTAACTCACCGTAAATTAATAAATAAGCAACTTCTAAAAATTCAGCTTTTTCAGCCAATTGCTCAATCGGATAACCTCTATAACGTAAAATCCCTTCTTCACCATTTAAAAATGTAATTCCACTTTTTGTTGAACCTGTGTTTTTAAATCCTGGATCAATTGTGATGTATCCAGTGCTAGCTCTTAACTTACTAATGTCAATTGCTTTTTCGTTTTCTGCACCTTCAATAACTGGGAATTCGTATATTTTTCCGTCTAATTCTAATTTTGCTATTTCTGCCATTTGCTGCCTCTTTTAAGTGTTGTTTTCTCTAAGAATTCTAGAGTCTTGCGAATTTAATCATCAGGAGTGGATTATCCAAATGATTAGAAATAAAATTTGTAAAATATTGATTTTTAGACATCAATAGGTTTGTTATTTTCGGCTTCAATAATATAAGATGGTAAAAGTTTTTGTTTTATAATTCCACAGGTTTTAAAGTGGGGGTAATTCTAACGTGTATTTATTTACAGTATGGAAATATCCAAATGCTGTAAAAGCCCTTGAATGTTTTCAGTAGAAAACTTTGTTTTTTTAATGTTGTTTATTTCTGGGTTAATATTAAAATTGTTTGCAGTTGTAAATTCGCTTTTTCTAGATTTGAATTTTCAAATATTGCACGAGATAAATCACAGTTATCAAAATCGTATTGTGACAGGTCAGTTTCGGTGAAATCAACTTCCTGAAGATTGCAGTTTTTGAATGCCGTATTTTTAATTTTTAACTGGTAAAAAGAAGCTAAAGTTAGGTCGCATTGGTTAAATATAAAGTTGAGTAAAAAGGGATTGCTATCGTTAAATTTTATGCCAAGAAGTTTGCAGTTTTCAAAGGTAGTATCTTTAAAAGCCGCAAAATTTACTTTAGTGTTACTTAGGTTACAGTCTATGAATGAGCATTCTATAAAAGTGATGTTTGAAAGTAAAACGTTTTCAAAATGCAATTAATAAATTAATATCCATCGTATTGCTTTGAGATTTTTGACGTTGAAAAATCTAGTTTATTATAGGTTTCATTTTCTTGCATTATTTATTGAAAAAAGCATGTACAATTTTTGCCCTCTTTTTCGAGATCGTATTTTCTAGTTCACTTAAGTCTGCTTTTTTAATTCTAGCAACGGATTTAAATTCCATCAAAAGCTGCTGAGCTGTTTTAGGTCCAATCCCTTCAATTTCATCTAGTTCTGAGGTGATTGCAGTTTTACTTCTTTTGTTCCTATGGTGTGTTATACTAAATCGATGGGCTTCATTTCTTAAATACTGAATCACTTTTAATGATTCCGATTTTTTATCAATATACAAAGGAACGGAGTCTCCAGGAAAATAGATTTCTTCTAATTTTTTGGCTATTCCTATGATCGTTATTTTTCCTCTCAACCCTAGTTTGTCAATACTTTTTAGGGAGGCGCTTAATTGTCCTTTTCCTCCATCAATAATGATGAGCTGAGGCAATGGTTTGCCCTCTTCTAAGAGACGCTTGTATCTTCTGTAAATAACCTCTGTCATTGATGCAAAATCATCAGGACCCTCTACTGTTTTTATGTTGAAATTTCGGTAATCTTTTTTACTGGGCTTTCCGCCTTTAAATACAACGCATGCTGATACTGGATTAGTTCCCTGTATGTTTGAATTATCAAAACATTCAATGTAATCAGGTCTCACTTTCATGCGTAAATCCTTTTGCATTTTATCTAAAATTCGATCAGAATTTTTTGTTGGACTAACGTTTGCTTTTTGTTTGAATCGCTCTAATCTGTAATATTTCGCATTTCGTTCAGAAAGTTCTAAGAGCTTTTTTTTATCTCCTCGCTGAGGAACTGTAAAGCGTATGTTTTCATCTTCCAATTCTGGTTTAAATGGAACAAGTACTTCTTTTGAATTGCTTTCAAAACGTTGGCGGAGTTCTGCAATTCCAATTTGTAAAATTGCATCATCACTTTCATCTAATTTCTTTTTTAGTTCAATTGTATGACCTTGAATAATTGCGCCATTAATTACTTTTAAGTAGTTAACATATCCATATTTTTCATCCGAAATAATTGAAAATACATCAACATCATTTATCGTTGGACTAACCACTACCGATTTGCTCTGGTATTTTTCTAAGGTCTCAATTTTCTCTTTTAGAAGCTGTGCTTTTTCAAATTGTAAATTTTCTGAGTAATCTTTCATTAAAGGTTTTAAGTGTTTGGTAACACTATGGATATTCCCTTTAATGATAGATTTAATTTCAGTAATAGAAATATTATAATCTTCCTCAGTTTGTTTATTTACACAGGGAGCTTTACAATTACCAATATGATACTCTAAACAAACTTTAAATTTATTGTCAGCTACATTTTGCTCAGATAAACTATAGTTGCAATTTCTGAGTTGGTATAATTCACGAATTAAACCTAACACAGTATTCATCATTTTTACCGAAGCATACGGTCCAAAGTAATGTGAACCATCTTTTATAACATTTCGAGTTGAAAATATTCGAGGAAAACGTTCATTCTTAACACAAATCCAAGGATAGGTTTTATCATCCTTAAGCATGATGTTGTATTTTGGTTGATACTTTTTAATGAGGTTGTTCTCCAACAAAAGCGCTTCAATTTCAGAGCCTACAACAATGGTTTTAATATCAACTATCTGTTTAACTAAAACAGCAGTTTTACCGGTTTGATTTTTTGTAAAGTAAGAAGAAACCCTTTTTTTTAAATTTTTTGCTTTACCTACATAAATAATGATGCCTTCAGTATTGTAATACTGATAAACACCAGGCTGGTTGGATATGGTTTTAATGATTTTTTTTAAATTTTCTGGAGCCATTAAAGCAAATGTACGCTCATTTAATGAGTTTTTTTTTCAGCGTGAATCCTTTGACTTTATTGCGTGAAGTAACTAAATTAGTAAGATCTACGTATAAAGCACTATCGCTCTACGTATTTTACAGTATGAATAATAAATTTATAATATACATTTTCTTTGGGGTATTACTCTCATTTACTGGGAATCTATTTGCGTTAAATTATGTGTCATCAGGCAATATGACTTGGGCTGCATCAGGCTTTCCAAGTCCAGTTGTAGCTGGAGACTCTGTTTATATTCAAGCTGGCCATACCGTTACTCATAACGCTAATCTTGTCATTAATGGCAAGTTTCATATTGCCTTAGGAGCAACTTTTACAAATACAAGTAAGTTAACTATTAGCAATACACCAGGTTACGTATATAATGATGGGACAATTAACCTTACTGGCGCAGGAGGTGGAGGGGCTCCAAAGGGAGAGTTGCATGTTGATGGCTATTTATATAATACAGGAACTGCTAATGTATTGAAAATGCATAATGATGGTTATATCTGTAATAGTGGTCTAATTGCGCTATCACCTGGAGAAAAGTTTGATTTTCATGGAGGGGAGATTGAGTGTTGTGGCACAATCTTAGCTGACATTATTAAGATACATGCAAATGCTGGAGTTAGTTTTAATGGAGATCCTGTAGCAACAGTTTCTTGTCAAAATTTTTGTGGAACTGATATTTCAACAAACCCTACATTTAATGGGCTTACAGAAGCTGAATTTTTAGGAAATTTGGATCCTGCTAATTCTTCTGTAATCCAGTCTAGTACTGTGTTGTGTAGTCCAATATTGCCTATAGAGCTAATTAGCTTTGAAGCTAACATTAATGATGATAGAGTTGATATTAAATGGGTTACTGCATCTGAAATTAATAATGATTTTTTTACTGTAGAACGAAGTGTAGATGCAAAAAAATGGGTAGAAATTATAGAGGTTTCTGGTGTTGGAAATAGCAATTCATTACTAGAGTATTATGAAACTGATTTTGAACCAAAAGAAGGGATTTCTTATTATCGTTTAAAGCAAACTGATTTTGATGGAAATTTTGAATATTTTAATATTGTGCCGATAAGGTATAAGAAAAACAATACGAGAGATGGTGCAATTAGTTTGTTTCCAAATCCAGTTAATCGAGGAGAAACAGTAAAGTTAGAGTTTAAAAATATTTATGAATCAGAATTGCTGGTTGTATTACGCGATGTTTCTGGAAGGGAGTTTTATTCTAAAGTGATCGTAAATATTGAAGACGGGAAACTGATTGGAGTGCCTATTCAGAATAGTATTCCAGAAGGTGTTTATTTGGTTATAGCGTCATCAGAAAATCAAATGTACAGTCAGAAATTAGTGATAAAATAGAAGTGTTTTATATCTTGTAATACTAATGTATGAAGTTCTGACGGGCTTAATTGTTGGAGGGAATTGTTTTTTTCGAATATCTATGTGATTACTTTCCTAAGGTCCTTGCCTCATGGAGCAAACGAACATCATCTTAATTAAAAGCATGTATATACTCAAAAAGAGATATATGATTTTAACCCCTCGTTTGTCTTTTTTTATAAAAAAGAATGGATTTTGAACTTTAATGATTGATTTTGATATTTGAATTAAAGAAAATCTATTCTGAGGTATTTGTTTAGCCTTTAGAAATTATTTTTCCTTAAATGTTCTGGAAATTTGAGGCTATCATGTTTATAGTGGATGTATATTGCGATTTTTTTTCAAAAAATACAACCCAATAATAAAATTTAAGATGAAAAAAGTACTTATAATATTAATCCCATTTTTATTAAAATTCTCATTATCCGCAGATGCTCAAGTGTAATGGTTATGCAAAAGTTTCTAATGTTGATGAAATTAATGCCACTTTTGAAGATGGTGATAGAGTTATAATTATACAGATGCAAAATGATGTTATTGGTTCTACTGGGAACAATGCATCGCTTGGGAGTTTAGGTGCTATACTTTCAGCTGGTTTATTTGAGTTGGCGACCATTAGTCCGCACACAGAGGTTGTTGGATTGCCTAACTCAATAACAGTTTCGAGTACATTATTAAATGCTTTTAATACAGGTGCAAACTCTTCCTTACAAATTATTACTTATCCGACATTGGGGAGTCCAGATTATGTTACTACTTCTAATATGTCAGCAAAATCTTGGAATGGAAATACTGGTGGGGTGCTTGCGTTTAATGTAAATGGGGTATTAACGTTAGCTTACAATATTGAAGTAAATGAAGATGGATTTAGAGGGGCAGGAATTAATGGCGGAAGTTCTACTGGTTTACAGGAGCAAGTAATTTTCGAATTCTATCAACTGGAAATCATGCCAATAAAGGCGAAAGTATTTATAAATCTACGAATTTGACTTATGCAGCTGGTAGGGCTAGAATCCTCTCTGGAGGAGGAGGTGATAATAGCCATAATGCAGGAGGAGGATGAAGTAACTTCTCTGCAGGAGGAATAGGTGGTCCCGGTTGGTCAAATTGCTCTCCGTCTGCAGGAGGAATGGGAGGCCTTGATTTAAGTGTGAATATAAGTTCTTCTAGAGTCTTTATGGGGGGAGGCGGAGGAGCAGCTGAGGTTAATAACGGAGCTGTCCAAATAAATGGTAATGGTGGTGGAATTATACTAATTGATGCGGATGAAATTCGAACATCCGGTGGATGTGGAGGTTTGAGAATTTCTGCTAATGGGGTCAGTATTGACTTCTAGTGGGAATGACGGTAGTAGTTCCGGTGGAGCTGCTGGGTCTATTGTGTTTAATGTCCCTGTTTGGAATGTTTCACCTACTTGCCTACTTACGATTCAGGCTAATGGTTGTGATGTAGCAAGTATATCTATACATGTAGGAGGAGCAGGAGGTGGGCTTGGTGCTTTGATTTTTTCTTCTGTTACCCAAACTATCAATGTTACGCTTAATAATTCACCTGGAAATGGTGGGGCTAACTTTACGGCATGTGGAACAGCTGGAGATTGTATTGTCGATGTTAATACTGGACCACTACCTATTGAACTTATCAGTTTTGAAGCTAGGGCTAATAAGAATAAAGTTGATTTGAAGTGGCTAACTAGTTCTGAAATTAATAATAGTTATTTTACAGTTGATAGAAGCGTGGATGCTTTGGGTTGGGAAGAGGTTTTAGTGGCTCCTGGCGCTGGAAAAAGTAATCAGTTGCTAGTATGAAAAATTTGATTATCAACCGAAAAAGGGTTTGTCTTACTATCGTTTAAAACAAACTGATTTTGATGGTAGCTTTAAATACTTTAACATAGTTCCTGTTCGTTTTGAAAGTAATAATGAAGGGATTAGAAGTGTTAGTTTATTTCCTAATCCTATGAATTCGGGAGAATCTGTTCAACTTAAATTAAACAATATAACTGAATCAAATTTATTGGTAGTTGTAAGGGATGGTAGGGGTAGATAAATTTATTCTAAAAGAATAGTAAATAGTGAAAATGGAGAAGTAATAAATCTTCCAATAGGGTTGAATACTCCTAAGTGTAATTATTTAGTGACCGTATTTTCAGAGAATGAGACTCACAATGAGAAATTGATTGTGAGATAATTAGTGAATTCCAAAACGGTTTTTCTAGTATTACGATACTTATCAAAGTAGAAAATAGTAATTATCTGTTTTGAATAAAGGCTTTACTGTTAACAGTTAGTTTATTGGATAGCTAAATTCCTTTTTTTAACAAAGTAGATCCCGAGACCTAAGCCTGCAATAAGTAAAAAAACTAATTCACTATTAATTGGAGTTTCACATGTCGAAGGAGGCCAGCAAGGAGGGTCTCCAGGGCCACCTCCACCAGGAGGCCCTGGCTGACAAAAAGCAGCTGTAACTCCTAGAATAAAGAAGGATATTGTTATTATTAGATGTTTAATTATTCTCATAGTGTACTATTCAACGGCTAATTATTTTTTTATAAAGTTTACCTTGGTTGAAGAATAACTTTTCTCATGTACAAAGTTGAGAATAATTATTTGGCTACTCAACTTTGAAAGGTTAAAAAAATGATTTATTTTATTAGAACTATTAAATAATTCTTGTCCTAATGTATTTCTAACAAATACGTTACAGGTATTCAATCCTTTTACAATTAATGTGTTATTTTCTATCCATGCTTTAATGTTTCCAATAGGGGGTTGCTCATCTATGGTAGATGGTATATTAAGGACTGTTATTTTTTTTGTATAAGTATCGAAACAAATATTAGATTGAGTAGAGTTTAAAGTGACAAAATAATCTCCTGCAGAGGAATATTGGTGTGTTGGGGAAACTAGATTAGATGAGTTTAGATCACCAAAGTTCCAATTGAAAGAAGTTGCATTAGAAGATAGATTTGTAAAGTTGACTATTCCTCCAGTAGATAAATAAACTGTGTCCACATCTGATGTAAATTGAGCGATAATTTGATTGGGTTCATTAATAGTTATAGTATCCACTTGGTTTCCGCATAAAGCATCAGTCGTTTCAATGTAATAGGCTCCCGAAGTAATGTTGGATAACGAATCTGCACCAATAACATTAGTGGTTAAAGAAATGATGTTGTTCGATTGATCTCTCCAAGTAATGTCGTAAGGGATTGTACTATTTTTAGTAAATACTATTTTGGCATCAATGTTTCCAAAGCAACTAGCGTTTGATGCTTGAAGGTCAATAGGGGCTCCAATGTGCAATAAAAAACGAGCAGTTTGTGTGGTGTCATAAATTACTGTCGAAAACGAATCAACTAAAGATAGATTATAAGATGTTCCAGTAAATATGTCTTCTAAAATAAGGCAAGATGAAGGATTAAAATCATAAGCGTTTTCAGTTTTGATAGTATGGAGACCTGTAAAACCGGTTAATATTTTAACTGGGATACTAATTTCTTGAGAATTAATTTGATTGATAGAATAATCTAGCCCATTCAAGATACTTGAAGTGCTCGGTAGGCTAGAGTTGGAAGAAACAATTTTTTCGGCATCATAAGCTCCATCAAAATTAACTGTTGAATAAGGTTCAAAATTGATGACTAATTCGTCATTCCCATACGCATTTTCTGTTATTATTCTTAAAGGAGAAATAGAAGAGACTGGTCTTAAAAATGCTCCATCATTAGCTGTTTTACTTGCTTCAGTAACTTGAATAGAGGCTACAGCGTTTGTAGCTTGCACCCAAAAAGCTTGAGAAGATGCGATGTTTCTTGACCCTCCATTAATACCGATACCTGCAACGTAACTTGCAAATTGCTGATTATCAGGGTTCCAAATATAAATTGCGTTATTGATGTTTGTTTTTGTAATGTTGGGTGAATCCCAATCTATTGTCGAAGGGTAAGGATTTCCTGACATATTCCATCCATCATCAGAGTTTCCAGTATTGGTAAAACTTAAAGGCATATTAATTGTTCCAACATTAGGAGGTCCAGTGATATCAATTGTAAAGGGTTGAGTTCCCGAAATAGTATCACCACTCCAAATCCAATAGCCTTTTCCTGTGCCAAAAGAGTTGCTAATATTTGTTGATGGTGTAAGTCCAACATCTTGTGCTCCAGGTTGAGTTTCATCATAACTGTAAATCGATGGCCATGGATTAGCAGCAGTAGGCCAATTAGGGTAGTCTGAACCAGTAAATCCGCTTGTTTCAAAGTCGTCATTTAAGTCAGCTAAAGTGGCTCCTGCAATTGGTGATGTTATAAATCTCCAATTTGTAGCACCAGCATCAATGTATCGTTGCATAGTGATTGATCCGGAAATACTCCCTCCAGTTATCTCATCAATACGCGCAGTACCAGAACTGTTAGAGATTAATGTTAAAACATTATTAGTGCTAAGTTGTCCGTTAGTTAATGTTAAAGTCCCAGAAAGATCTATGGAACCATTTAGTAAGGTAACACCATTAGCGTTATTTACAGTCATATTGTATAGGGAAAGATTAGTGTTCGCATATAATGTTTGACTATTTAAGGTTCCTATAAAAGAGAGGGTTCCATTATTTGCAAGAATAGATCCGTCATTGGTGAAATCACCAATTAAAGATAGATTAAATCCATTTAAATTTATATCAGCATTACTGTTAAGAATTAAGTTGCCAATGAATCTGTTTTGATCTAAAGTGGGTTGGTTGCTAACGTTAGGAATTTCAATATTTGCGTCTACTGAAGGAACTGTACCGGTGTTCCAGTTACTACCAGTCGCCCAATCTGTACTTATGGTTCCTGTCCACATTATTTTGTATCGATCTAAAATGAATAATGATGCCGCTTGATTTGAAAGTGTTACTTCTTGTAATGTTGTATTAACTGTAGAGGAAGATAAGCTCCATGGGCTATTGGTGTTGTTTAGTTTGGTTGCCATTGTAAGATCTGCTTCATGATTTGCCAGAATCAAATTATGACCAGAGTAATTCCATGTAACATCATGCTGTGGTGTAGTTCCATTGGTAATGAAACTTCCATAATAATGATTGTTAGTATTGTAATTAAGAATACCTGTAACAATGGTAGGATCATTATTTACAAAATATAGATGAACACCAGATGGGGAACCAGTAATGTTGCTAAGGTCTACATTGTCTCCATCACATGAGGCTAAATTGATTGATTGGCCAGTCCATGAATTTGTGTAAGTATAGCTAGAAACATCTCCTAAAGGAACGTTTGAACTGGTATGAGCAGATCCTGCAAAATTGACCATTGTTCCATTTGAAATAGATGAAGTGTTATAGTCATTTATGGTAGTTCCAGTTAATTCATCAAATTTGTAGTATACCTGAAGTCCGGAGTCATTTCCAGGAACGTGAGCGCACATGCCTGATCGGATTTCATTTATGGCACGTGCAACGTTCCAAATTCTAAGTTCGTCCATTTCTCCGTTGTATTCACTGTTAGGTCCCGTGGATCCGTTAAATGTACTTGCTTCTGATCCAATGCCAATAAACCCATATCGTGTAGTGTTAGTTCCGTATGTTGTGCCAGTTGTTGTAGTCGCATCTAAAACCCCATCAATATAAATTGTAACTGTTCCATTATCAAATACACCAGCTACATGGTGCCAGTTTCCATCGTCAATTCTTGTTGTTCCTCCAAAATCTAATTGACCTGAACTGGTCATTAGATCAAATCCAATTCGCCCTGTGCTAGCACCTGTGCCGTTAATCTCTAATCTCCAAAATTGATTTCGATCAAAAGACGCGATTACTTGGTCTCCTCCAGTATTTGTTTTTACCCAGGCTTCAACTGTGAGTTCTGTAAGGCCTGAAGTTGAATAGTTAAAATTGTCTATGGCTATTTTGTCATTAGATCCATCAAAATTTAAAGAGTTCTCAGATGAGGTAAATCCAATAACTGAAGCAGTTTTACTCAAAGAACAGCCTCCTGGGCCTCCAGAAGTTGAGACCGAATAAATACCTTGTTGAGCAACGTTTATAGTTTGAGAAGTTGCTCCATTGCTCCATAAATAAGATGAAAAACCAGCTCCAGCATCTAAAGTTTGTGATGGGGAGGCGCAACTTAATTGTTTGTCAGAAAGTGTTGAACTACCTATAATGTTTGCAGCAGCAGGTGTACGAGTCGTTTCACAACCGATACAACTAATACCATTACTCATAGTCCACGCGGTGGCAATATTAATATTGAATAAAGTTCCAGTGTTTCCATTTCCAGTAATGTCATTTAATGTGGTTCCAGAATTTTCATCAAAGTTATAATAGGCCGTTAGGTTTGGTTCTCCTCCAGTTAAACAAATGTTTCTGTTGTTAAAAATTTCTGAAGGTGTTCGGGTAGTATTCCAAATTCTAACTTCATCAACGGAACCATTGTAATATTGATTATTTCTTGAACCATTAAAAGTATTGGCTTCAGAGCCATCACCAATAAAACCAAATCGATCTGTTCCTGAACCTAAATCACTTCCGCTATGTGCATTTGTGTTTCTTGCAACTTCAATTCCGTCTATGTATATAATTTTATCGGTACCATCATAAACGGCTGCAATATGGTGCCAAACACCATCATTTACACTATTTCCTGTTCCTGAGTTAAAGTCATCGATACTTCCTCCATTTGCTTTTGTGCTAAAAGCTACTTGTCCATTATCACCTCTAATATAGAGGTTGAAATACTCACTTCTATCAAAATCAACAATAGCCCAGTTGTTGAAGTGTCCCGTGCCATTCTCTGTTGTGTTTACCCATGCTTCAACCGTTAACTCGCTAATTTCACCAGGATTGGTAAAAGACATGTTTAATGCCACATAATCATTACTTCCATCAAAATTTAGCTCAGAAAGTGGAGCTGTAGCAGCTGCAAAGAAAGTGGTAGTTGAAGAAATTAAAGGGGTATTAAAAATGGAACCTGAACCCAATAAAGAACCTCCAGTAATAGATGTGTACCAATTGTAACTGCCAGATGATCCATTTGCTCCAAGTTGAACAACACCAGGTCCAATACTACAACCATCTGTTGTGTTTGGAACTATTGTAGGGCATTGAGCACTAATTTCATTGAAACAAATTAGCATAGTCAGTGTTGCAACGAATAGTTTTTTCATATTATCTTCTTGGGTTAATGTATTCAAATACGTAAAAATAACTTTTAGGGTTACGTATTTTCACTTATTTTTACAGCTCTAAATTAAGTATAATCACTTAGAAATAAAATGAATCAGTTAATAAGAGAGACTACTATTGCAACTTAAAGAGGGATAACGGTTTTGCTAATTATTTCTTTACAAAGGTAACTTTTTTTGAAAAAGTTGTATTGTTGCCGCTAATGTTTACAATAAGAATTTGGCTACTTAGTTTTGAAAGATCAAAAGAGTACTCGTTATTATTAGTAGCATTAAATAGTATTTGACCTAACACATTTCTGACTTGAACAGTTGAATTTTTGTTTCCTTTAATTAAAAGAGCGTTCTCCTTTACCCAAATTTTTAATTCATTTGTTGAGTGTGTTTTAACAATAGCCGAAGGCAAGTCGAGGACAGTAATGTTTTTTGATATTGTTTCAAAACAATTAGAGGTTTGAGCAGCAATTAGTGTAATTAAGTAATCTCCTGCTACTGTATATTGGTGACTAGGAGATACTAAGTTAGAGGTGCTTAAATCATCAAAATCCCAGTTGAAAGTTGTTGCATTTACCGACTGATTTGCAAGGTTCACTGTTCCTCCATTTGAAATGTAAACTGTATCTACATCCGAATTGAAATTAGCATTAATTTGAGCTGGTTCATTTGTTATAACGGTATCTATATGGTTTCCACATAATACATCAGTTGTTTCGATGTAGTATGTTCCGGCATTTAAATTCATTAAAGAGTCTGCAAGTACAATATTAGTGGCAGAAGAAATAATGGTATTTGTATGATCTTTCCAAATAATGTCAAAAGTGTTGCTACTCTTTTTGGTGAAAACAATTTTGGCATCAACATTACCAAAGCAGCTGATATGATCCTTTTCTAAATCAATTGGAGCTCCAATATGAAGTAAAAATCGTGCTGATTGTGTTGTGTCATAAATAACAGTATTAAATGAATCAACTAGAGATAAATTGTATGAGATGTTGGTGAATAAATCTTCTAAAATTAAGCAAGAAGAAGGGTTGAAATTATAAGCATTTTCAATCCTTATAGTATGAGAACCTGTTACTCCTGTTAATATTTTGACAGGGATACTAATTTCTTGTGGGTCTATTTGATTAATAGAATAATCTACCCCGTTTAATGAGCTTGATGTCTTTGGTAAAAAGATGTTAGAAGAAGCTATTTTTTCTGCATCATAATTTCCATCAAAATTAGAGGTAGCGGCAGGTTCAAAATTGATAACTAACTCATCATTACCATAAGCATTTTCTGTTTTAATTCTTAAAGGAGCAATTGGAGCTGCAGGTCTTAAAAAAACTCCATCTATACTTGTTTTACTTGCTTCAGTAACTTGAATAGATGCGCCTGTTCCGCTTGCTTGTACCCAAAAAGCTTGAGAAGAAGCAATATTTCTAGACCCTCCATTT
>CEWR01007556.1_pt1 | contig 13770 bp, 12 predicted proteins | sample 356321 | NCBI WGS metagenome assembly CEWR01 (sample SAMEA2621551, study PRJEB7988) | marine metagenome | biome: marine biome (ENVO:00000447); feature: mesopelagic zone (ENVO:00000213); material: "saline water (ENVO:00002010), including plankton (ENVO:xxxxxxxx)" | depth 790 m
AAGCTATTAGAAACTTAATGTGACTAGTAGCGGCGAAGCCATTTACAAAATCTGGATTTGAATTGAACTAAGTGACGATAGTGAATTTAGATTTGGTTTGTTTCAACGAATTAAAAACCAAAAGCCAAAGGTCAACGTCATTAGTAATAATATAAAACTATGAAAATCGGTATTACTTTTAGCGCTTTTGACCTGCTACATGCTGGACATATAAAAATGTTGGAAGATGCAAAACAATAATGCGATTATTTAATCTGTGCATTACAAACGAACCCTACCCTAGACCGTCCAAAAGAAAATAGCCGTGCAGTCTGTCGTAGAAAGATACATCCAATTAAAAGGCTGTAAATATGTAGATGAAATTGTGCCGTATGCAACGGAGCAAGACCTCGAAGATGTTTTGCGCTCTTTTAAAATTGATATCCGCATTCTTGGAGACGAGTATGCCAATAAAACCTTTACTGGAAGAGCTTATTGGGAGAAAAAAGGCATTGGCTTGTATTTAAATAAAAGGGAACACCGCTTTTAGAGCAGCAGCTTGCTACAAGAGGTGTAAGAGAAAGAGAGTTTAGAAAACAATAATAAATAAAATCTATTCAAAGTGGCTGCATCCAGCCATAAATAAATAAGATTTTAATTCACTAAGACAAGTACTTATGTGTGGAATCGTAGGATATATGGGTTATCGAAAAGCGGCCCCAATTGTATTAAAAGGTTTACAGCGTATCGAATACCGTGGGTATGACAGTGCCGGAATTGCCTTATATGACAACAAAGAGGTGACCCTTTACAAAACCCAAGGAAAAGTGGCGAATCTGGCTGCATTGGCTAATTTTAATACCGCCACCCAAAATATTGCCATCGGTCACATGTGTTGGGCAATACATGGAGTTCCCTCTGATGCCAATGCGCATCCACATACCTCTAACTCTGGTGAATTGGTACTGATACATAACGGAATTATTGAAAATTATGATGCTTTAAAAGCGGTGTTAGTTGGCAAAGGATATGTGTTTCATTTCGATACAGATACTGAAGTATTGGTTAATTTAATTGAAGACGTACAAAAAGTAACCATTATAAATTAGGGAAAGCAGTACAGATTGCTTTAACACAAGTAGCAGGGGCCTATGCGATTGTAGTTTTTGATACTAAAAAAGCAGATGAGTTGATAGTGGCAAAACTGGGAAGTCCATTAGCTATTGGTTTAGGAAATGATGAATATTTTATTGCTAATGACGTGTCTCCTTTTATCGACTACACCAATAAAGTCATTTATTTAGAAGACCTCCAAATAGCCATTTTAAAACGAGGTGAAAAATCGAAGTTAAGAAGCATGCAAGATGATCACATAACTGATTATTATATAGAGGAATTAGCATTCAATTTAGAACAGATAGAAAAAGGAGGCTATTACCATTTTACGCTCAAAGAAATTTTTGAGCAACCACATGCCATCAAAGATACCTTTCGAGCTCGATTGTTAATAGATAAAGGCTTGATTAAAATGGCAGGGATCGAAGCTCATCTTGAAGTTTTTTTAAATGCAGACCGAATAATTATTGTGGCTTGCGGCACTTCTTGGCATACTGGCTTAGTGGCAGAATATCTTTTAGAAGATTTACTACGTATCCCTGTAGAGGTAGAATATGCTTCTGAATTTAAATATAGAAACCCCATTATTACCTCCAAAGATGTGGTAATTGCTATTTCCAAATCTGGGGAAACAGCAGATACATTGGCAGCAATTAAATTAGCAAAAGAGAAAGGTGCTTTTGTCTTTGGTGTTTGTAATGTAGTAGGTTCCACCATTACCCAAGCTGCACATGCGGGGGCATATAACGATGCAGGACCAGAAATAAGCGTGGCGTCTACAAAAGGAAAGGACAGTATACAATTCTTGTATTAATAGCCTTGGGCATTGCTAAGGCAAAAGGAAGCATCTCGCTAAATACATATCATACTATTATTAATGAGTTAGAAAGTTATTCCTTAAAAAGTTGAAATCGCTTTATTAAGAAATAATTTAGTAAAACAAATTGTAAAAAGATACAAAGACACTGGCAATTGTTTTCACTTAGGTCGCGGAGTTAATTTTCCTTTAGTCTTAGAGGAGCGCTAAAATTAAAAGAAATATCATACATACATGCAGAAGGGTGTCCCGCAGCAGACATGAAACAAGGACCTATTGCTTTAATCGATGAAAACATGCCTGTAATTGTCGTAGCGATTAACAAAGGGCATTATGATAAAACGGTGAGTAATATTCAAGAGATTAAAGCGCTTAAAGGGAAAGTCATAGCAATAGTAACAGCAGGTGGTGAAACGGTAAAGGCATTGGCAGACCATGTAATTGAAGTCCCAGAAACCCTGGAATGTTTACCCACTATTAACCACCATTCCCTTGCAATTATTGTCTTGCCATATGGCAGTACTCTTAGAAAAAAATGTACACCAACCGCGGAACTTATCAAAATCGATGACCGTAGAATAAAAAAAGAAAAAACGCCAAAACTAAAAGGAAGATTAAACCAAGACTGGTCAGAGTCATCGGGAACAAACTCCTCGAGATCAAAGTCTAAAAGAGAGGTTAAAAAAATGAATAATAATAATAATATACCAAAAGTTATAGACATTGTTGTAAATAATGACCTCTGCATTGGTTGTGGTATGTGTGTTTACAAATGCCCGTCTAAAGCATTAGAAATGGGTTGGAATGAAAATGGTTTTTTAGTGCCTAGTATTATAGATGATTGTGATTCAAATGGTGACTGTTTAAGTGTTTGTCCGTTTAACCCATTTCCAAAGAAGGAGGTAAAAACGGAAGATGAGTTGGCCGAAAAATATTTACCGGATACGAATCAATTTCACAAAAAAATTGGAAAGTATAATAATATTTATGCTGGTTATTCAAATGAATTTCGCCTATCATCTTCATCTGGAGGATTGGCAACTTATGTTTGTGCAGAATTGCTTGAAAAGAAGATTGTACATCATATTTTTTCAATAAAAGAAACATCAAAACCAAATACTCATTATGAATATTCTGTTAGCAGTAACAAAACAGATTTATTAATAGCTTCTAAAACACGTTATTTTCCTGTAACACTTGCAACCGTATTAAAAGAAATTGACAAATTAGAGGGCACTATTGCCATAGTAGGTGTTGCATGTTTTATAAAATCTATTAGACTGGCGCAGCATTCTGACCCAAAGTTGAAAGAAAAAATAACATTTTTAATAGGTATCATTTGTGGCGGTGTAAAAAGCAGGTTTTTTACAGAATACCTAGCCTCAAAAATGGATATAAAAGTAGCAAATATTCAAAAACCACAATTTCGAAAAAAAGATATTACCAGTACTGCAAATGATTATTCATTTACCTGTTCTGATATGGATCAAGAAGAAAAGGCGATACGAATGAAAACTGTTGGAGATATGTGGGGTACAGGTCTATTCAAAGCAAATGCTTGCGACTTTTGTGATGATGTAACAACTGAACTGGCTGATATTTCTTTAGGGGATGCTTGGCTAGATCCTTATTACAAAGACGGGAGCGGTACTAATGTTGTGGTAACACGCTCGTTAATAGCTGAAAACTTAATAAAAGAAGGAATTACGAATAAGGATTTAGTGGCTGGTTTGTTACCTCTTGAAGATTTTTTAGCATCGCAACAGGGTAGTTTTAATCATAGGCATACAGGATTACCATCTAGAATTAAAATGGCAAAAAAAAACAACCAATTAATACCACCCAAAAGATATGAGAATGAAAATGTAACTACTGATTTTAAAATTGTTCAAAATCAACGTATGAAAATTCGAGCAAAAAGTTTGGAGGTTTGGAGAAACAGCCCCGATGCAAAAAGTTTCGATATAGCAATGGGAAAATCACTGAGTTGGTTAAGGTGTTTTACGAAAATAAATCATAAAAGAAAAGGAGTTACGCATAAAAAAAATAGATTATTTGAAATAATACAAGAACGTTTTTTTTCTAAAAAATAAATGAATTTATTAACAGTATGAATATATATGTAAGCGTAATTGTGCCGGTATATAATGTAGAAGATTATTTACATAAATGTATTGATTCTATAAGGAACCAAACTTTTAATGATTTAGAGATTATACTCGTTAATGATGGTTCTACTGATACATCACCACAAATTTGTGATGCGTATGCAAAAAAAGACGCCCGTATTAAAGTTATTCATCAACAAAATGCAGGTGTTTCAGTTGCAAGAAATAAAGGATTTAGCACGGCTACCGGTAACTATGTTACGTTTTTAGATAGCGATGACTGGTTAGAGCCTACTATGTATGAAAATATGTGTGCAATAACTCACTTGGAACAATCTAGCGAAATTATTATGTGTGATTTCGTTAATATAAAAAGCAATTCAAAAGAAAAAATTTCAACAAATATTCGAAAAGGTTTCTATTCAAAACAGCAAATAATTGATGAAATATACCCTACACTACTCGTAACAGAAGAGTTTGGTAGAATCCCTATTATTTCTGTTTGCTTATGTTTGTTCAAACGTGCACTGTTAGTAGCTGCTAATATTAGATTTGATGCTACTTTAAGATATTCTGAAGATTATCTTTTTATGGCAGACGTAATTACTAATGCCAATTCATTTTATTATTTGAAGGGAAATTATGCATACAATTACCGACAATATGAAGAATCGCGTTCAAAAAAATTTCAACCTCTTTGGTGGGAAAGCCTACTTTATTTAAACATAGAACTTGATAAACTTCTGAAGAATAATAAACAATATAATTTTACACGGCAACTAAAGTTACAGCTATTGCATTCAGTGCTTTTTATTTTAAATAATATTAGTAAAAACAGTCGTATGAATTTAATTAATAAAGTGCGAGCTATTCGTTTTATACTAAAACAAGAACGTCTAACTGCCGCTTTTCCTAATTTAAGTTTAAATAAACAAAAAACAACAACAAAGCTACTATTGTATCTGATAAAACATAAAATGACTTTTACGTATCTAATTATTCAACGCACAATAGCAACAATAAAAAATGCATAAAATTCTAATAGTAAATAACGATTTAAATATTGGTGGGATTCAAAAAAGTTTGATTGAATTTTTGATACATCTTGTTAGTTTAGGACATGAAATTGATTTAGTCCTTTGGCAAAAAGATGGTGTATTACTAGATCAGGTTCCCTCGTCGGTACATATAATTGATAGAGAATACGTAAATAATTGGAAAAATATAGTGGAAGAGAAATTTTTCTTCAAAAAAGTACAACTTTTTTTAGACTATTTGAAATTTAGTTTTTTTGCGAAAATCATTAAAAAACCTTGGTTATTCTTTCCTAAAGTCAAAAAGTACTACAATACTGCTATCGCATATAGTCAAAATGGATACCCCCTTTTTTATACTATTGACAATGTAAGTGCAGATAGTAAATACTTATGGTATCATCATGGATCTTACGATGTAGCACCTGAAACTTATAAGTTAGATAAAAAATACTACGGAAAATTTGATAAGTTAGTGACAGTTTCAACTGCAAATAAACAGATGTTACTAGAACATTTCCCAGAATATAGGGATAAGTTTTTTGTAGTCCCAAATATTATCAACGTAGAAAAAGTAATATTAAGTTCTACTAAGAAGGTATTAGATTTCAATAAGAAAGAGGGGGTCTTTAATTTTGTAACAGTTAGTAGGTTTTCAAAGGAAAAGGGCATTGATCTTGCCGTTGAAATTGCAACCGATCTCAAAAAACAAGGGCTAAAATTTAATTGGTATTTTATTGGAGATGGTGATACGTTTTTAGAAATAAAGAAAATAATAAAACAAACAGATATTGAAGATGTATGTATTTTGTTGGGAAGTAAAGAAAATCCGTATCCATATATGAAACTTGCTGATTTATACATACAAACATCTTATGTTGAGTCTCAATCAATCACAATTTATGATGCTTTAGCTTTAAAGCAACTAATTGTGACTACAAATTTACCAGCACTTAATGATGCATTGCAACAAGGTGAGCTGGGTGTACTTTGTAGTCCAGAAAAAAAAATTTTTGTGGAACAAATTAAAAACTTACTTTTTGATAGGAGTACTAGAAATAAATTAACAGAATCTATTGATAAGCATGAAGTGAATAATAATAAAACCTACAAAGCCATAGAGAAGCTATTTTAGAAAATTTAATTAAAAAATAAGATGTTAAAAAAAATAGGAATCGTTACGCTGTTTGGTTACAACAATTATGGTAACAGGTTACAAATGTATGCCGTTCAGAAGGTTTATAAAACCATGGGGCTTGATTCAGAATTAATTAGATACCAACAGCATATAACCAAAGATTCTTTTTTGATAAGATTGAAAATATTTGTTAAGTATGTCTTATGTTTAAAATCAAATTTAGCAACAGTATTTTTAAAAAAAAGAAGGGTTTCTAATTTTAAAAAGCATGCTAAAATACATTATACGGAATCTAAAAACTATTTAGATCCATTGGCAATTGATAGTACATTTCATAAAAAATATTCTTTTCTAAGTGTCGGGAGCGATCAAATATGGGGTTGGTTTAGTCATCCTATTGCCAATTTTATTTTTTTAAAATTTGCACCTATCGAGAAACGAGTTGCCTTCTCTCCAAGTTTTGGAAGTTCAGTAATCGAAGAAAAATATAGAAAAATTTTTACTAAAGGTTTAGAGGGGTTTTATAATATAAGTGTCCGTGAATCTACAGGGGCTCAGATTGTGAAAAAATTCACAAATAAAGATGCGACAGTAATATGTGACCCCACAATGTGTCTGACGAAACCCGAATGGTTGACATTTGCTAGTGTTCATAAAAAAAAGCCTTCAGAAAAATATATACTCACTTATTTTTTAGGGGATAAGTCTCAGAAAGTATTAAACATAATCTCTCAACTTTCTAAAGAATATGAAATAGTAGAATTAAATTCTTTAGATTCACCAGGTTTTTATGCTATTACGCCTTCTGAATGGGTGGATTATATTAATAGCGCCCATTTGTTTTTAACCGATTCATTTCATGGTGTTGTTTTTTCAATAGTATTACAAACTCCTTTTGCAGTCTATAGTAGGGTTGGTGGGAAAAGTATGGAAACTAGAATAAGCAATATTTTAGAGAAATTTAACATGGAAGATAGATTTGAAATAACTTCAAATAATTCATCTTTATTTCATGTTGAATTCGATGGTACAGAGGAAAATATAATTACTGAAAGATTTAAAGTTAATGCCTTTTTACGAAAATCATTGAATCTTTAGATACTCTTTTATGAATCAAAAAAAAGCAGGTGTTATATTATCATATTTTTCTCTTGGGTTAAGTACTTTAGTGGGTATCATTTATACACCTATTATGTTAAACTTATTAGGTAAAAATGAATATGGTTTGTACAGCTTAGCGGCTTCTGTTGTTGGATATTTGGGCTTATTTAATTTTGGTTTTAGTGGCAGTTACTTGCGTTTTTACTCAAGATATAAGGCCCAGGACGATACTATTGGAATTGCACGTCTAAACGGAATGTTTTTTGTTGTTTTCGCTGCTATCGCGATAATAACACTTCTATCAGGTCTCATTTTAGTTTATTACTCAGATTTTATTTTGGGTTCTAAACTTACTATTAAGGAGCTGGCTACTGGTAAAATATTATTAATAATTTTAATATTTAATATGTTTTTGTCTTTACCAGCAACAGTTTTTTACGTTTATATTACGGCACATGAACGCTTTATTTTTCAAAAGGCTATTGGTTTAGTTCAGGTTATAGCAGGTCCCTTAATGGTTTTGCCAATATTAATTTTAGGCTATGGGTCGATAGGTATGGTTACAGTTGCCACTCTTTTGACTATTGCGATAAATTTCGCAAACATCTATTTTTGCTTTAAAAAATTACACATGCAGTTTACTTTTGGAAATTTTGATTTTTCCTTATTGACAGAGATGAGTATATTTTCTTCTTTTATTTTTATAAATGTACTGATAGATCAAATAAATTGGAGTGTTGATAATTATATTTTGGCACGAGTAAAAGGTACTTCATCCGTAGCTGTTTATAGTATTGGTGCAACTTTAAATAGATATTATATGTCTTTTGCTGTAGTTATTGCGGGTGTATTTACGCCACAAATCAATCGGATGGTAGCAGAAAAGAATGATAACACAGAACTATTAGGTGTTATGGTAAGAGCTGGAAGAATACAGTTTTTATTACTCACACTAATAGCATCAGGGTTTGTTATTTTTGGAAGAGAAATTATTCATCTTTGGGTAGGGAATGCCTATAATAATGCATATTTCATTGCATTAATATTAATTATTGCTGCTACCATTCCGTTTTTACAAAGTATAGGTATTGAAATACAGCGTGCAAAAAACAAACATAAATTCCGTTCAATAGCTTTTTTATTAATTGCCATTATAAATATTGCCATTAGTATTCCGCTCGCAAAGATGCATGGAGGTATAGGTTCTGCAATAGGAACTGGTATTTCATTAATTGTTGGAAATGTTTTGATTATGAATTGGTACTACCACAAAAAAATTGGTTTAGATATTAAATTTTTTTGGAAAGAAATTATAAAATTTTTTCCAGCGTTAATTTTTCCAAGTATTGTAGGTTTCGTCCTTATGTTTTATTTTAATATCAATCAATTTCTGCCATTAATCTCTGCCATTATGGTATACAGTTTTTGCTATATTTCATCAATGTGGTTGCTAGGACTTAACAGTTATGAAAAAGGTATCGTTATGAATCAGTTGCATAAACTAAAACTCATTAATTCTAGAAAAAATCAAATAAATTAGAACTAACAATGAAAAATGATAGTTCCATTGATGTACTAAGAATTCTAGCGGCATTTGCTGTTGTAACAATACATGTTTCTAGCATTTATCTTGCTAAAGACGCCACTGTTAGTAATTCATTTTGGTGGGTATCAAATATTTTCAATTCACTAAGTAGGTGGAGTGTACCTGTATTTATTATGATCAGCGGTTCCTTATTAATAAATCCTAAATCATTTGAGGACACTAACTTGTTTTTTAAAAAAAGAGTAAAAAGAATTTTAATTCCACTTGTTTTTTGGTCTTTGTTTTTTATTATATTTAATATCTTCATCACTGGTTTTTTTACTATTAATGATACAATAGGAAGATTATACATAGGAGAACCTTATTATCATTTATGGTATCTTTATTTAATTGTAGGAATTTATATTGTTACTCCCGTTATCTCTTTGGCCTACGCTAAATTTACTAGAAAAGAAAGAATTAAAATAATTATAGGAATGTTTATTGCAGCTGCTATAGAAAGCATGTGGTCTAAATATTTTGGACAAAGCAATCAATTTTTCCTCTTTAAATTTTTACCCTATTTAGGTTATTTTATGATTGGTAAAGAAATTGCTGCATCAAATATTCCATTTAATAAATATACATATTTCGTGGTATGGCTTTTAGCATCCTCATTAATTATTCTGTTAACAGGCTTATTTAGGTATTTAGATTTTAAGGTTATCACCTATTTTTATGATTATTTGAATCCTTTAGTTATTTTACAAAGTCTCTCTTTTTACCTTTTTATAAAAAAATTGATGAGCAACAAAAATTTATCAGAAAGATTGAAAGCTACCTTAGCTCGATTGAGTATGCTTTCACTTGGTATCTATATCATTCACCCTATATTTATTGAAATAGGTCCGAAGACAATCAATAGTAGTGATTTTTTGTTATCATTTTTAATGGTATCTATTTTTACGATTTGTGTTTTTGTTTTGTCAGGGATTATAACTTATGTATTGACAAAAATTCCATTATTAAGAAAATTAGTTTAAAATTACACTTCAAATTACTTTGAAGTGTAACAAAGAAATTTAGAATTATAATTTAAAAAATCTAGAAACTCAAATTGATAATGGAAAGGGCAAAACACTCAAAGAACTTAAAGCTATTATAGAAATTTAAAAAAGTTATGAGACTACTCTACATTACAAATAGTGTCTATGGTTCCGGAGGATTAGAACGTGTATTGGCAGTTAAGGCAAGCTATTTAGCTGATAAATTTAATTATGAACTTCATATACTAACATTGAATGATGTTATAATTCAATAATAGAATATCAAAAGACAGAACCAAAAGAAAATTATGAATCTATTGAAAAGTCTGAATGTTTAAGCAACAAATTTTGTGCATTTATATTATAATCAATGTTATACATAACTTCAAATAAGATAGTGTTGGGTAAAAAATATAAGAGAATATAGATGGAGATCACTAAAAGTCAATCAAAGATGTTGCAAACAATAGCAACTCTAATAATGTTGTTTTTACATTTGTTTAACAGAGAGCATATTGGATTGTTTAATCCATTAATTTATGTTGGAAGCCAACCTCTTTCTTATTATTTATCCTTGTTTTGTGATTGTTGTGTTCCTATATTTTGTTTTGTTAGTGGATATGGGTTATACCAAACATATAACAAAAACGAGACGCCTTATACAAAGAATAACTTAAGGCGTATTCTTAAGTTATATATTAATTATTGGTTAATACTTTTCATTTTTGCTATTTGTTTAGGTTTTTTATTAAATAAGCATGGGTATCCTGGTGATTGGATGACGTTGTTTTTAAATACACTTGCAGTTGATAATTTGTATAATGGAGCTTGGTGGTTCTTTTTTACTTATATCTTGTTGGTTTTTAGTTCAAGTATAATATTTAGAATAGCAAAAAGCAACTATGCAATTCTGTTATTTTTATTTTCAATTGGCTTTTATTTAATCTCTTTTTATTTTAGAATTTATAGCCCAAATCTTTTTGATAGCGTTTTTATAAATTGGTTACAAAGACAGATTTGTTTATATGGATGTTCTTTTTTTCCATTTTTAACTGGTGCCTTGTCATTAAAGTACAAATGGAACACAAAGGTTTCATCATTTTTTAATAAAGTTAAATTAAAAAACAGTTTAGCACTGACAGCTATAATAGTGTTGATTATTATACATGGTTTAATTCCTAATTTTATTGTAGCACCATTTTTAGCGATCCCTTTTATTTTGTTATTTAATCAAATCAAATTTTCAAATCAAATTAATAAATTAATATTAAAACTATCTGTTCATTCAACTAATTTATGGTTGATTCATATGTTTTTTTACCAAGTTTATTTTAAAAACTTTATTTATAGTGCTAAATATGTATTACTAATTTTTTTATTACTTATTGGTTGTAGTCTGCTTAGTTCCTACTTCATAAATAAAATATATCATCCAATTTTGAAATTGAAGTTTATAAAATGAAACTACTTTATATAACCAACGGCATCAAAGGTTCTGGAGGTTTAGAGCGCGTATTGGCAGTAAAGGCTAGTTATTTAGCTGATAAATTTAATTATAAAGTACATATACTTGCATTGAATGACGGCAATAATGAACAATTTTTTAAATTTAGTTCCAATATAACGTTTCATGATATTAAAGTCAGTGGGAACCCAGTTACTTATTTTATAAAGTATAGAAGAGGTCTTAAAAACACTATTAAGAAGATAAAACCAGACGTTATTTCTGTTTGTGATGACGGTTTAAAAGGGATGTTGTTCCCTATCTTAATTGGAAAGAAAATACCAGTAATTTATGAGCGTCACGCTACTTTAAATCTTAATTTTATTAGTATTAATAAAATAATAAAATATTGCTCAAAAAAGTTAATGGTTTTTAGTGCAAAAAAATTTGATGCGTTTATAATATTAACTGAAGGAAATAAAAAAGACTGGAAAAGTGTTTGTTGCACTGTAATTCCCAATCCATCTCCTTTTAGCAATAAAAACACAAGTCTAATAGAGAATAAAGAAAATGTAGTCTTAGCAGTTGGTTCTCAAAGTTATAATAAAGGGTATGACAGATTGTTCTTAAGTTGGGAAATTATACAAAAACAGCATCCACATTGGCAACTTAAAATTTATGGAAAAGAAAATTTAGCTTTAAAATTACAAAAAGAAATTAATGAATTAAACTTACAAAAAAGCATTTTTTTAGAGAAACCAATTAAAAAAATTGAAGAGATCTATAATAAAGCCTCAATTTTTGTTTTGCCATCGAGATCAGAAGGTTTTGGTATGGTATTAATTGAAGCCATGAGTTTTGGTGTGCCCTGCGTTTCTTTTGATTGCCCTCACGGCCCTGCCGATATTATAAAAAATGGAGAAGATGGATTCCTAGTTAAAAACGGAAATATCCACCATTTTTCAAAAGCAATTATTGAGTTAATTGAGAAAAAAGAGAAAAGAATTAAAATGGGAGCAAATGCTAAAGAAAATATAAAACGTTATGCTCCCGACGCAATAGTACCTTTATGGGATGATTTGTTTAAAAAATTGACACTGCCAGAATGAGGATTGCTTATTATACAGATCAAGTTTATTTACATGGGGGAATTGAAAAAGTATTGGCTCAAAAATTGAATTATTTGGCATTAAATACTGATTATGAGGTTTATTTAATTACCACTGAGCAAAAGGGAAAGAATCATTGTTATCATATTACAGATAGCATCAAACATCATGATTTAGGTATCAACTACATAAGATCTAAAAGCTACTTTAGCCTTAGGAATATAGAAAAAGTTCCAAAGCACATATACCAGTTAAGAAAGAAACTAAAAGAAATTAATCCAGATGTATTAATTGTATGTAATTATGCATTCGACTTTTATTTTATTCCATTTATCTGTAGCGGCGTAAAAACCGTTAAAGAATTTCATTCTTCACGCTATTACTATGCAAAAGGGCTTCCTAATACTAGCCTTTTTAATAAAAAAATACATCAAATAAATAATTGGGTAGAAACAAAGTATAATCATTTAGTATTGCTGAATGAAGATGAAAGAAAATATTATCATTCAGATAATTTAGTAGTTATACCAAATGCTATTGCACAAAACCCTAAGAAAGAAATAATAAAACAAAAGAATATTATTATTGCAGCTGGCAGAATTGCTACTGTTAAACAATTTGATCATTTAATAAAAAGTTGGGCATTAATTGCAAAAAAACATCCAACTTGGGAGGTACACATTTATGGGGAAGGAGATAAAACTCTCTCTAAAAGCTTAGCGGTATTAATAATGTCTCTGAATGTTCCTAATATTTATTTAAAAGGAGTAACAAATATTTTAGAAACTAAAATGCACGAAGCTTCTTTATATGCCCTGACCTCTGCTACTGAATGTTTTCCTATGGTATTACTCGAAGCCTTGAATTGTGGATTACCCATAATTTCATATGATTGTCCTCATGGTCCAAGAAATATTATAACAAATAATAAAGACGGAATTTTAATAACGCATAATAATATAACAGCATTTGCAAAGGAATTATCAAAACTTATAAACGATGCTCCATTAAGAGATAAAATGAGAAAAAATGGTTTGAAAAATATATCTCATTTTAATGAAGAAAATATAATGCCAAAATGGCTGCAACTGTTTAAAAACAAATGATATGATTTTTATCTCCATCATTCCATTACCATTTTATACCGCTATATTTTACAATTTTATTTTGGTTTTAGTAATTTTAGCAGCAGTACACTTATTTAATAATGGTTATGACATAGGCAATCTAAAAAAGAAAGATGCGCTCTCCATAAGTTTATTATTGTTTGTTATATTATATATGGGTTTGCGCCCAATAAGTGGGCGGTATTTTGGAGATATGGGAACTTATAGCCGTTATTTTAAACGGTAC
>CEWR01151191.1_pt1 | contig 13742 bp, 11 predicted proteins | sample 356321 | NCBI WGS metagenome assembly CEWR01 (sample SAMEA2621551, study PRJEB7988) | marine metagenome | biome: marine biome (ENVO:00000447); feature: mesopelagic zone (ENVO:00000213); material: "saline water (ENVO:00002010), including plankton (ENVO:xxxxxxxx)" | depth 790 m
ACTAAATCTTTTGGCGTTAAGCAGGGTAAAGATATTTTTGTGTTAGGTAAGTTAACTCCTTTGTTTGAAGATAAAATACCACCATGGCGAACAATAGCAATTACTTCATCTTTATTGTTAGAGCTTTTTATCTCCAGTTTTAATTTTCCATCATCTAACAAAATAAATTCTCCTGCAGAAACATCTTTAGGGAAGTTTTGATAGCTGATATAAACTTTTGAAGCATCACCAATACATTCTTTTGAAGTAATAATTATTTCTTCGCCATTCAATATTTCAACCCCATTGTCTTTAATTTTTCCAACTCTAATTTTAGGGCCTTGCAAATCGGCTAATATTGCTGTAAAAAGTCCTTTTTCTTTATTTATTTGACGGATGTTGTCAATTACTTTTTTGTGATTTTCGTGTGAACCGTGTGAAAAATTGATTCTACAAACATTAACACCAGTGTCAATAATTTTAGAAAGCATTTCTTTTGATTCTGTAGCCGGACCAATGGTGGCTACTATTTTCGTTTTTCTGTCCATTAAAATAATAGGTTTTGTTTAGACTTTAGCATATTTGGGTCAATGCTAAAAGAAGTTAAAACTAATGATAGTGTATTTATTTTGCAAATAACATCATTAGTATGGTTATCAGAGATGTTTCCTTTTGACATTAAAAAGAAGTCAACTTTTTTTTGTTCAGGAATTAAAAATCCATTATCTCCTCTGTTTGAAATAAGGTAGTATTCTAAGTAATTATCATCATCAATAAATTCGTAAAAGGAATGCGCATTAAGCGTGTCTTTTTTACAGATTTCTAAGTCTACTGTGCGTATTAAATCGATATTTAAAACTTTATTTATTTCCCCACACAAACGATAATCTTTACTATGGCAGCTAATACCTACTAAGGTAAAATCATAATCTTCATCTAAGGTTAGTAGGAATTTTGACATAGAACGTAAAGGTAGATAGAAAATAACCTTGATTGTTTTTAAGTCGTGAAATTATTTCGTTAAAAAATAGTAAAGAAAAGGTTAAAAAAACCCCCAATAAGACTGAAGCTTATTGGGGGAAGTGAATTAATATTAATCGTTAAGTATGAACCTTTTTACTTGACCATTACCAGTTTTAATGAAGTACAATCCTGCTTGTAAAGAGTTTAAATCCAACGTTATTTCTTCCTTTGGATTTTGGATAAATTGAATTAAGCTGCCGGTGTAGTTAAATACTGATATTGAGTTACTTGATTTTTGCCATACCGTTATTTTGTCATTACTTGGGTTAGGGTAGATGTTTAAAGTGCTGCCACTTAACACGTTTTTATTGATACCTAAAGTTGGTGGACAATAATTTCCATCAGGTAAACTAGTTGCCAATTTATAGGTAGAATTTGTTATTAATGCATGCATTAAAATATCTGTTTGTTGTTGAGCAGGTGTACATAAAGTCCATTCATTAGAGATGTCATTACATCTACCTGTATAACTTTGAGCGTTTAACCAAGTAGTTAGTGACCAGTACACGTATTCAGTTATCATACAACTGTAATCGCAAGTCTGATCATCATATTTATACCATGCTCCAGATGGATAAGGAGTGGGTATAGTTGTGAAATGACCTCCTCTTGCTGTGTCCATAGCAATTGCAATCGAAGTTCCTGTTGCTTCTCCCCATATAGTTGGATAGGAATTAGCATAGCCGACATGTGTTATTAAGTGCAAAACTTCTTCAAGAGTAGCATCAAAACCTCCAGATTGAGAAGAACCTGCAGGAAGGGTTTCTGTAGCATACAAATCTTGTAGTTCCCAATTTCCATTGTAATTATTGAAAAAAGTATTTTGGGCTGCGGAACCGTCAGTACCAAACATAACCATTGTAGCGTTGGCGGAAACCATAGCGTTAGTTACTAAGGTATTGTCTATTGTACCATCTTCATTATTGTCTAAATATTCAGCCATTACAGCAGCGCAATGTTTTATTTTTTCATCACTAACTGCAGGTGTCGCAAATATTTTAACACCAAAAACATCTATAAATTTTGTAAAAACACTTAAGCCTGGAGTTGACGAGTGAGGGTTGGCTGCAACAGTAAAGCAGACATTATTTTGTGCATTTACAATTCCTGATAAAATTAAAAGAAGAAATATTGAGCTTATTTTTTTCATAGTTTTAAATGTTTTAATGGTTAATCAAAATAAAGGATAAAACAAGAAACTATTGTATTTGTTAACTTCAATGGTGTCCGAATGGAAGCAAACGGATTAATTTGCGCTAAAATTAATAAGATGTTGGAGTTTTTCCTTCGATTTTTTTGAAGGCTGTGTAAAAAGTTGATTTAGATTTAAAACCAGCTTCCATTGATAATCCAACAATGCTTAAGTTTTTATTTTTGGGATTTTTCATTAACTCTTTAAAGTAATTTACACGATAAGAATTAATGAAATGGAAAAAGTTGTTTTCATAGCATTGGTTGATAAGTCTAGATAATTCTTTATCTCTTATCTCTAAAATTTGTGCTAATTCTTTTAATGATAAATTGGTGTCCGTAAATAGATTTTCTTCTTCAATTCTTTTTTTAATTTCTGCAAACTTGTTTTGATCAGTAATTGTGGTTGGTTGTTCTTTTTTTGAAGAGCTAGTTTTAATTATTGAATCAAAAATTTGAGGCTGCTTGGTTCCTGCAAAACCAATCCAGATAATGGTAATAAAGGTGGCAAATAATGACAGTCCAGAAATAAATTCTGAAACTGAATTTTCTCCGATAATAAACATTAATGAATCATCAATAATCCAAATAATCATAAACCATACATTTATCATTATCAAATGTTTTAACCAGTTGAGTTCTTTGTCTTCTATACTCGAAAACAAAGTTAAAATATTGTCGTTGTGCTTTTTTAATTGAATTAAAACAAGGGCATAAATAAATAAGCTAAAAGGGTAGGAAAACAGTAGTAATATATCATTAGAAGCTTCCAAAAATAGAGTGTCTTCATTTATGGAAAAGGGGATGTATTGAAATAGGATCTCTACAATTACCGGAATTAATAACCATCGATATTTTCTTGCTTCAGATTTATATCGGTTTGTTATTGCTAAAGAATAATAAAACAGGACAGTAATGGGTAGATAAACGGATAATAGTGGTGTAAATACTAAGTTAAATAAATCTGAATCAGTTATATATTCAAGTTCTCCTCCTAGAACGGAAAGTGAAGTCAAGATCAAATAACCACCTAAAAAGAAATTAGCTTTTCTATTACCAAGCTTATTAAATATTAAATAAATTCCAATGTAGGCACTCAACACAATAGATGTGAAGTTAAAAACTGTTTCTATGTTTAACTCTATAAACATGTTTGAAAATAAGTTCTTGGAACGAATTAAAGATTAATATATTTTATAAGATGCTAAAAATAACGTTAAAGTACTCTTTTCTTTATCAGAAATAAATGTTGTAGCTTTGCTTATGATGAAAAAGTATTTGTTTCCTCTTACATTTTTAATCTCTAGTGTTGGCTTGTTTGCTCAATGCCCGATTAGCGTTTCGCTTACGAGTGTTCCTGATATTTCTGTGTCAGCTGTTTGTAAAAGTACACTGGTTCAATTAGTGGCAAGCCCATCTGCTGGAGCGATAGGGAACGTAACTCAATATGTTTGGGTTGTTGGCAATGATACTATTGCCACAACAATAACTGGAACAACTAATGTTTTGGCCAATAATCAAAATGTAGTGGTTTATATGCAAACAACAGCTGGTTGTATTCAGGACACTGTCTCTGATATGGAGCCAGTGCAAACGGTAACTTTAGAATCAATAGCGAAAGTAGAGTGTGATGGAACTACTACTGATGTTCAGGTCGAAACTAGAGGGAATGGCTTAAAACCATATTCTTATGAGATGTTGGATTTTGGGACAAGCTCTGATGGGGTATTTAATGATGTTCCTGAAAAAACTTATACATTGTTTACAGCAGATAGTCAAGGCTGTAAGGATACTTCAAAAGTGAATATTAGATGTCGACCGTTTCCTACAGAGGCTATTTCGCCTAATGGAGATGGGTTTAACGATACTTGGCAGATTAGTAATATCCAATTATATCCAGAGAGTGAAGTGTTTATATTTGACCGTTGGGGGCAACGTGTTTATCATAAAACAGGCTATGATAATGCAGACGGTTGGGGAGCTGAGTATGTTGGTATGGATTTACCAGTATCTACCTATTATTACTTGATAGAAATAAAACCTGAAAATGGGGACGAAGAAATAATAATGAGAGGACCAATATCTGTATTTAGATAACATGAAGAAGATTATTATCATATCGTTTTTATTAATGACAATTGGTGCAGTGGCTCAACAATCGGCACAGTATTCTCAATATACCTTCAATAATTTTGCGCATAATCCTGCTTTTGCAGGTACAGTAAGGTGTGCTGATTTTAGAGCAGGTTATAGATATCAGTGGGCTGGAGTTAGAGGCGCGCCAAGAACTAATTATGCAAGTTTACAAATGCCTATCAATCGAAAAAAATTTAATACTAAAGGGAAGCATTCAGTAGGACTTTATATTGAACAAGATGATGTTCATTTAACAAAGCGAACAGCCATTAAGGGGGCCTATTCCTATCATAAAAAATTATCTTTAAAGTATACCATAGGTATGGGTGTTTTTGCAGGTGTGCAGCAATACAAAATAAAGGAAATTCCTGGAGATAATGGTGATGACCCTGTGTTCGCTGCTGCATCAGAACAGAAAGTGCTTCGTTATCCTGATATTATGCCTGGAATTTTATTGTATAGCAACAGAGTTTATTGGAGTTTTGCAATTAACCAATTGTACTTTAAAAATATAAACTTGGGAGTTGATCAAAAGCAGGTGAATCAATATTATTTTGGAGCAGGACATAAAACACTATTTTCAAGTAAGTGGACATTTTTCCCTTCATTTTTATTGAAAATGAATGTTATGGGCCCTCCGGCTTTAGATTTAAATGCGGCCTGGGTGTACCAACAAAAATTTACAATGGGAGTAGGTTACAGAGTTGGAGAATCGGCAGTTGCTCAAGTTAAATTTAATTTAGGAGCAATTAAAATTGGTTATGCTTTTGATTATCCCTTAAACAATCTTATGGGAAATTATGGGCACGAAATAATGATAAGTTTTAGTAAGTGTGGTGGTGGTGATGTTGGAAATGGCGGAGGAATGAAACCTCATTTATGCCCGGCATACGATTACTAATTACTTTATCCAAGGTTCCCAATTATAAACACTATAAATTATTTTAGGATTCTCTAAATCAGTAATTATCTCATATTTTTTTAAGAAAGAGATGATTCCTTTTGTGCCTCCAAAATCTCCAATATACCAACTAAAAAGTTTCGAGATCTTAATTTGTTTTTTAGCAGGTTCTTTTTTTGTTTCAGAAAATAAAAATGCTTGAGTGGCCATTTCCAATTGCTCGTTAATGGTTTCGTTTTTGTAGTATCTAATTGGAGGACAGCCAAATCCGCCACAGTTGAGTGCAAAATGGATTCTTGCATCAAATTCATTTACTCTCAATTTTTTAAAACAAGGATGAACAAAAGGTTGTTTTAAATAGCCTTTTCCCCACCAAATTTTCGACTTTCTTAAGATTTGATGTTCTACATCGTTTAAGCTAAAAGTACAGGTGCTTATTTGAATACGTTTTTTATTAAAAAACTGCTTTCGTTTAATCGGATTGAGAATTATTGTTGGTTCTGGTTTTAAGTAAATGGTTGCAAAAGCGTTATAGATGTTTATCCAAAATGCTTTGCGTTTGTCATCATTATCTAATTCAATTTGAAGTTGGGATAGTGATATTTTTTCTAATTGGTTTAATAGTGAAGTTACACTACTTGTGGTCTTAGAAGCTTTTAAGAGTTGTTGTGATATGTCTATCAAATTCATAATTCAAAGCTCATCAAAACAAGTAATATATGTTGTCTTGTGCTCGACAATAACGAATTTACTTTTTAACTTGGTCTAAAATAGAGGTGATGTCAGGACCGTATGCGAGTAGTTTGTTTTCTTTTACTAATGCCGGAATAATCATTATTGTAAATGGGAGATCATAATTTTCATTATCAATATTAACCGTTTTTACAAGAATGTTATTTTCGCTAATATATTGCTGAATTTTTTTACAACTGCTGCAATTATTATCGACATATAGTGTGTAGTTGTTCATCTTGAATTGGTCTTATTTTAATGTTTCTATATCTCTAATTAAGAACTTATTTCGCTCTAAATGGATTGCATTTTTTTCTTTTAGTTCATTTAAAATTGTTGTTACCGTTTGTCGAGAAGTAGCAGTTAGGCTTGCAATGTCCATGTGGGTTAAATTATGTTTAACCAAAATTTCTTTTCCAATTTCTTTACCTTTCTCTTTGCCCAATTCTATAATGAAATCAACAATACGAGTTCTTGCGTCTTTAAAAACAAGAGATTCAAACCTTCTTTCTATTTTTTGTAATCTAAAACCTATTAGTTTGGTAACTTTTATACCAATCATCGGGTTTTTTTCAATCATCTTTTCCATATCTTTCATGGCTAAAGAACATACAATAAGTCCATTGTCTAATGAGATGGCAAAATCATTTCTTTTCTCCTGTCCAATTAAACTTAACTCTCCAAACACTTCGCCAGGATTAAGAATCGCTTTAATAATTTCTTTTCCACTATCTGAATAAGAACCAATTTTAACACGACCTTTTTTTAAGAAAAAGATAGAAGCAGAAGGATCTTCTGGGAAGTATATGTATTCGTTTTTCTTGACATTAGAGTGTCTTACCTTCGTGCTCATTTCAATCTTTTCGTAAGCAGAAAGGGTATTGAAAAGGTTAAAGTTCTCTAAGTGCCAAATTTTTGTTTCAGTAGACATTCTTCTTGTTTTAAGGTTTGCAACTAAAGTAGTAATTATAGTGCAAAGTAAAAGAAAGAAAAACCCTTAAATTGTCTTAGCTGTGACGTTGTCTTTTATTTGGATTTCGAGTAGAGTTTCTCTTTTGAGGTAATAATTTGTTCAGAATATCACTTCTCCCTGCATTGGTAAGTGTGTTTCTAATCCACGCATGATTTTCTTTTTTGTACCAAAAGAAAAAACGACTTTGATCCTGTTTATCTTGTTTCGTTTTTGGCGTATAAACGGGCTGTAAAGTGTAGGGATGAAATCCTGAATAATAAATAATAGTAGCGACTGTCATTGGTGTTGGCGTAAAATCATTCACTTGTTCTAGCTGGAAACCCATATCTTTAGTCTCAGCAGCAAGGTTTGCCATATCCTCTATTTTACAAGCTGGATGACTAGAAATGAAATAAGGAATTAGCGTTTGATTGAGTTTGAATTTCTTATTAATTCTATCAAATGTATCTTTAAAAAGGTGGAAGTTCTTAAAAGAAGGTTTCCGCATTAATTTTAATACAGGATCTGAAGTGTGTTCAGGAGCAACTTTTAGTCTTCCAGAAACATGGTTTTTAATTACTTGCTCAGTATATTCTTCTAAATCTTTAGGGTCTGCATTTTTATTAAATTCAGGAACCAGCATATCATATCTAATACCACTTCCAATAAAAGCTTTCTTAACTTTTGGATGATCACTAGCTGCTTTATAAATATCTGTTAAAGGTTTGTGCGTAGTGTCTAAGTTGCTACAAATTACTGGCGAGATACATGAGGGAGCTTGGCACTTATCACAAATAGATTGGATCTTTCCTTTCATTTTGTACATGTTAGCCGAAGGTCCACCTAAATCACTAATGTATCCTTTAAAATCGGTCATATTGGCGATCTGATCTACCTCCTTTAATATCGATTTTTCTGATCTACTAGCAATAAATTTTCCTTGATGAGCTGAAATGGTACAAAAACTACAACCTCCAAAACATCCACGATGCATATTTACAGAGAATTTGATCATTTCAAAAGCAGGAATCGCACCTCTTTTTTTGTATTTCGGGTGTGGTAATCGAGTGTAAGGCAGGTCAAAAGAAGTATCAATCTCTTTCTCTGTCATTGTTTGATAGGGAGGGTTGATTATCAGTGTTCTATTTCCTACTTCTTGAATTAATCGATCAGCATTAAGCTTGTTCGATTCTTGTTCAAGATGTTTAAAGTTAGATGCGAAAGTTTTTTTGTCTTTCAAACAAGCTTTGTGAGAAGAAAGTTGAAGATCTTCCCAGTTCTTATTTTTAGGTAAACCGTTTTTCTTGTCTTGTAAAAAAGCTGTTTGCTTAATTGTTTTTAAAGAATCAAAAGGAATTCCTTTACCTAATAACGTTACTATTTCTCTAAGGGGTTGCTCACCCATTCCGTAAATAAGTAAATCTGCTTTTGATGTTTCTAAAATACTAGGCATTAGTTTGTCAGACCAATAATCATAGTGCGTAACTCTTCTTAATGAAGCTTCAATTCCGCCAATAACAATAGGTACTTCAGGGAATAAATCTTTTAGAATGTTTGAGTAAACAGAGGTTGCATAATCAGGTCTAAACCCTTTTTGTCCTCCAGGAGTGTATGCATCATCAGATCTTAATCTTTTGTTCGCTGTATAATGGTTAATCATAGGGTCCATACAGCCAGCAGTAACACCAAAAAACAATCTTGGAGTTCCAAGTTTTTTAAAATCTCTTAAATCATCTTTCCAGTTAGGTTGAGGTACAATAGCAATTCTCAGCCCCATACTCTCAATGATTCTTCCAATAACAGCACTTCCAAAAGATGGATGATCCACATAGGCGTCTCCACTAAAAAGAATAACATCTAATTCATCCCATCCTCTTAGGTCAATCTCTTTTTGTGTAGTAGGAAGCCAATCCGTTACCTTGTGTATTTTTTTCTCCATCAGAGTGCAAAAGTACACAAAGATAAGCTAGGTTACTTTGCTGCTAATTCATTCACTACTGACTGAATTGTTTTCGCTAAATTTTGAGTGTCACCTTCATTTATTCTATTGTCGGTTATCTGAGCCATTATAAAAACATCAAATATTTCACTTTCAATAAACTGTTTTCTAGCAGCAATTACCTCTTCAAACGTCTCATATTTCCCGATAGAGTATAGTTTATCATCAATACTTATTTCTATTACTTGTTCATTGTCAATTTCTTCTAAAATTAGATCGACAGTTTCTACCGATGCAATTGGTATTGCTAAAGAGTAGTAGTGTTGTAGTCCCGAATTTTTCACATCTAATAAATAATTCACTTCTTTAGTTGTAATCGTTTTTGCTACTTTTTTTGCTACTTTTTGGCTGTTTAAATAATCGTTTTTATACTCTATTGTTATCGCTTCCGATAAAGGAATTAATATATGATTGTTATAGGCTAAGATGTTTACATTAGAGCACCCGGCATTTAATAGTGAGGATTTTATTGTTTTAACTGCATCATAAGTCGTGTAGTTTCCAAATTGATATTGTAAAACTCCATCTGTATCCACTTTTCTTAGATTCGGATAGTCATCAATTATTTTTTTTGAACTAGAAAGATCGTTATTGTTTATGGTAAGTTGGTATACAATGCCTGGAGGAGTATTAGCATTAACGTTTAAACTGAATAAGATAATTAAGATTGTAGTTGAGTAAGTGTAGATAGTTTTCATGGCTATTAGGTTTTAAGGTTAAAGAATAAATTGACTGTAAAATTCAAAGAGAATTTATGTGTAATGTTTTTCTTTAGAACGTCTTCAAACTAGTTTAGAAAGCTTCTGGTTAATGATACTTAGTTGCCTCTTGATAGGTTTCGTTTTTTTGATAAAATTTTTAAAATCAAAAGGTTGATAACTCTAAAGTGGAGATGTATTGTTTCTGGGGTAGTATTAAAACCCGGATAAATAGATAGGTTTTTTTAGCTATGGTTGTCTCCAAAAGTTTATAAAGTGACGGTTTTGTTCTGTTGGCTTTCTGAAGCAAAAATTACTCAGTGTCAAAAAAAGTTGAAAATTAATAGTAAGGCACTTTTAGCTTTTTTTTGTCACGCCATACTGCATTTTAAAGTGCGTAACAGGCGTTTAGTTAGCGATATAAAGGCTTTGGACGAAGAGACTTGGTTAGATTTTTATCTTTCGTAAGAAACCCTTATCTTCCTACTCCGAATCAAAAGGATAAGATTTTTAATTTACACAAGTAGAAGCTTATTGATTTTGTTGTAGGTAGAATAATCATATTGTATGGATGGTAGTTTTTGTTTAAGCATTAGAAGGTTAAAACTAATTGTTGTATTACTCTTTAGTTGTATCGCCTGTAGCGTATCGTCTCAAAATATTGGGATACTGTCATCCTCTAGCCCAAATTCAGGATGTGAGCTTTCAAATAACGAATTGGTTACAGTGTTAATATTCAATTTTGGATTAGCATATAGTGGATCTTTCGATGTAAGTTATAGGATTAATGCAGGGATTCCAGTAACCGAAACTATAACTCTTTCTCCTTTTTCCGGAACTTCTTCTTTTACCTATACATTTTCTACTCCAGTGGATTTGTCAACGGCAAACACCTATAATTTTGATTTTTACACCAATTTAATTGGAGATGTCAATAATGCCAATGATACTTTAAGTAATATAACTGTTGTTTCAGACACATTAACTACAGGAGGTTTTGTTTTGACTAGTCAGACTGTATGTGCTGGGAATAATAGTGGTGCGCTTAATTTAAGTGGTTCTGCTGGGAGCATTCAGTTTTGGGAATCTTCCATTAATTCAGGGGCAACTTGGAGTAACATTGTAAATACAACAAATTCTGAAAACTATCTTAACATTATTCAAGAGACTAGGTATAGGGCCGTTGTTATGAATGGGCTTTGCCCACAAGACACCTCTTCAATTGCTATTTTAAGCATTAATCCAGTTACGGTAGGTGGAACTATAGCGGGAGCAACAACTCTTTGTGTGTCTCCAAACGGTGGGGCATTAACGTTGTCAGGTGAAACAGGGGCGATAATAGATTGGGAATTCTCCTCTAATGGAGGTTCTGTATGGAACAGTCTTGGGAGTAATGTAAATCCTTACAATTATGTTAATCAACCTGCAACTTACCTATACAGAACTTTAGTTCAGAATGGTGCTTGTCTGCCTGAGTATTCAGATACTGTTCAGGTTACTGTTTTGTCAGGAGCCGTTGGAGGAGTGTTGACTCCAGTAAATCAAGCTGAGTGCATAGGTGCTAATTCTGGAACAATCACATTGGCTGGACACTTTGGGGCCATTTCATCTTGGGAAACATCTATCAATTCAGGTGCGACATGGACTTCCATCGCCAATTCTACAACAACTCAGGCTTATTTAAACTTAATACAAGAAACATGGTATAGGGCTTTGTTAAATGATTGTAATCAGGACACTTCCTCCATAGCAGTAATTACAGTTGACCAAAATCCAATTGGAGGAACATTGTCTTCTAATGCAACAGTTTGTTCTAATTCAAATTCTGGAACCATTAACTTAGTAGGAGAAACAGGGTTGGTTGTAGATTGGGAAAGCTCTACCAATGGGGGTGTTTCGTGGAGTCTGTTAGGTAATACAACTAATAGTTATAGCTATAATAACCTTGCCGCTACAACTTTATACAGAGCTATAATTGGAAGTGGTGTTTGTACTCAAGTGTTTTCAGATACTGTTACTATAACTGTTGTTTCAGAGCCTGATGCAGGTGTAATTACTGGGCCAACCAATGTTTGTATAGGAGTAAATAACGGCTCACTAACTACCGCTGGACTTCAAGGGACTGTTTTTGATTGGGAATCTTCTACTGATGGGGGTGGTTCTTGGGGATCTCTAGGGAATACATCTGCTACAAATAATTTCTCCAATATCACTCAAACAACTTTATATCAGGTTATTGCAGCTAATGTCGCATGTCCAAACGATACTTCTCAATTTTTAGTAACAGTTGACAGTTTAACTATTCCTGGCACCTTATTTTCTGATGCTACTGTATGCTATCAATCTGCAGGATTTATTTATGTTAATGGATATAAAGGAGGTCTGCTCCAGTGGGAAGAAAGTGTAAATGGGGGGGGGAGTTGGACTCCATTAGGGTTATTATCAGATACCATAAGTTATGCTAATATTTCTACGCAAACACTATATAGAGCTCTTGTTAAAAGTGGTACTTGTCTTGCTGACACAACTAATATTAGTACTATAGATATCTTTCCATATAATTTCGGTGCTAGTAATGACACATTAATTGAATTAGGGAGTTCAGCAACAATTTCGGCTTATGGAGGATTGTTTTATTCTTGGTCTCCTTCAGCAACCATTAGTTCTCCAAATAATGCAATAACTGAAGTAAATCCAATTGTAACGACTAATTATGGAACATCAATTATTGATGCCAATGGTTGTGTGTATCAGGATGATGTAATTGTTGCCGTAGTAGCATCAACATCAAATATTATTATTGCAGATTTAATAACGGCAAATGCAGATGGGCTTAATGACACTTGGAATATTATGGGGATAGAAAATCACTCAGACACAAAAGTATTGGTGTTTAATATTTCTGGGAATACTGTTTTTGAATCATCTGACTATGATAACAGTTGGCAGGGGTCATATAATGGGAGTCAACTTCCGGATGGCACCTATTATTATATTGTAGAATTGGCAACTGAATCTGAAGTTAGAAAAGGGTTTATAACGATAGTATCAGAATAAGAAATGAGAATTGTAAAAAACATATCCATAGCTATATTAGTTTTGTTTCCAATTATTGGGATGGGACAGGAACTCCCGTTTTATTCTAATTACACAGTTAATCCACTGGTATACAATCCAGCAAATGCTGGATATAGTGGAGGGTTGGATTTGTTTTTACATCATCGAACACAGTGGTCAGGTTTTAAAGGATCACCTGTTAGCCAGTTGTTTACTTTGTCAGCTCCATTAAGCAAGATAAATTCTGGATTAGGAATAAGTTTTCAAAATGACCAGAGAGGCTTGTTTAATGTTTTAACAGGATCAGTAAAATATGCTTACCATGTAAAATTGAATCAAAAGTCCAGTTTAAGTTTTGGAGTAGGATTGGATATTCAAAATAGATTGTTCCGAATAGGAGAGTCTACAGTAAGAGATATTGAAGATCCTATGCTAAGTAAGGGAACAACCTCTGAGACATTTTTTGATGCTTCATTAGGTGTGGAGTATCATTTGTCAGATAAGTTAACAGTTGGGTTAAGTGTGCCTCAACTACTTGAAGGGACTCAGAAAAGCGAGAACTCATCCGTTAAAAATACTAGGTATTTTGTCGGGCAAGCTTCTTATATGATCAAAGCTATTCCTTCAAAGAACATTAAATTTCAACCAGTTGTGCTAGCGAGATATTCACAAAATGCTCCACTACAATTTGATGTTAATGCCCTAATTCATTATAAAGATATGTTTATGATTGGTGCTGGGTATCGTAATAAATATGCTATAAGTTTTCATGCAGGTATTAACGTAAATTCTTTTAAATTGAGATACGTTTATGATTTTGCTACTGTTAACTCAAACCTTAATACTGGGTTAAGCCATGAAATAACTTTAGGATATACGATATCTTCTCATTTAAAAAATAAAGAAACTATACCTAAGTTTTCTGACGAACAGCCAATTCCTAAGAAAAAAGAAGCGCTAACTGTTGAGGAAATTAAAGAGATACTAAATTTATTAATTGATGATATTTTGGAAGGCAGTACGAATAGCTCTAAAAAATTATCAAATTCTGAGCTGCTTCAATTACAAACAATA
>CEWR01031167.1_pt1 | contig 13688 bp, 10 predicted proteins | sample 356321 | NCBI WGS metagenome assembly CEWR01 (sample SAMEA2621551, study PRJEB7988) | marine metagenome | biome: marine biome (ENVO:00000447); feature: mesopelagic zone (ENVO:00000213); material: "saline water (ENVO:00002010), including plankton (ENVO:xxxxxxxx)" | depth 790 m
AGTACGGTAAGTTTAGATAGAGGAAGTAGTAATTTCACTAATCACGCTCTATTTGTTCCTACCCTATATAATATTGCTCTTTTAAGTCAAAATAACCACCCTCTTTTTCATACAATTGGAAGTAACTCAACTATTGATGTGAATAGAACATCCACAAAAGAAAATGTTTATCATATTAAAAATAAGACTATTGACATTATTCCGAAAGTTAGAAATACGAATACAAACACAACTGTTTTTATAAACTCTGATATTGAAACTGCCGACAATTATTTTTTAGAGAATAAAGAATCTAAAGTTGGATTAGCCTACAATTACAATCGTTCAGAATCTGATTTGAGTTATTTAACTTCAGCAGAAATTGATGAAGCGATTAAATTAAGTGGAATAAATGCCAAGTACATTGATGTAACAAATGATACAATCCAGGCTGCCTTGAGTGACTTAAACATTGGAAAAAAATACTGGAAATATTGTATTATTTTAGCATTGCTCTTTTTAGCAATTGAAATAGTTTTAATAAAAATATTTAAATGAACGCTTTAATTAAATCAGCAAAAATAGTTGACATCAACTCTGAGTTTAACGGAAATACTGTTGACATTCTTATCGAAAAAGGTCTTATTTCTAAAATTGGATCAGACTTAAAAAATCCAAGTAAAATACAAGAAATCCACTATAATAATTTGCATGTTTCGGCTGGATGGTTTGATATGAGAGCTAATTTTTGTGACCCAGGCCACGAATACAAAGAAGATTTAAATTCTGGATTAAAAGCTGCTGCAAAAGGTGGATTTACTGGAGTAATGGTTATGCCTGATTCTGAACCTGCTACAAGTACAAAAAGCGGAATACAATACATCATTAATAAAACAAAAGGAAACATTGTAGATGCACTTCCTGCAGGAAGTTTATCTCACAATTGTGAAGGAAAAGAAATTGCTGAAATGTATGATATGCACTCTGCAGGCGCCATTGCTTTTACAGACAATAAAAAAAGTGTTTCTAAATCAAGCTTATTAAATAGAGCAATGCTTTATAGTCAATCTTTTAATGGTCTGATTATAAACTTTCCGAATGATAGAGAAATAAGTAACAGCGGACAAATAAATGAAGGTATTGTAAGTACTGAATTAGGATTAAAAGGAATTCCTGCACTAGCTGAAGAGTTAATGGTAAGTAGAGATATTTTCTTAGCTGAATATTGTAATTCAAGAATTCACCTTTCTAATATCACTACTAAAAAATCAGTTCAGCTTATTAAGGATGCTAAGAAAAAGGGAATTAAAATAACTGCAGACGTAAACTCCTTCCACTTATTGTTTGATGAAACTGAATTATTACATTTTGACAATCACTTTAAAGTTAATCCACCTCTTAGAACTAAAGAAGACATAAAAGCTCTTATTACAGGCCTAAAAGATGGAACAATAGATGTTATTTGTTCGGATCATACTCCAGAAGATATTGAAAATAAACAATGTGAATTTGACCATTCTGCTTTCGGAATGATCAACCTGCAAACTTCTTTTTCTGCTGCGAATACTTCCATAAAAAACAAATTAGATTTGGCTGAATTCATTTCAAAACTCACTTCTTCTCCAAGAAAAATTTTAGGCTTAGAAAAATTAGAAGTTGCAGTAGGAAAAAAAGCAAATCTGACTCTTTTCAGTCCAACCGAAAAATGGACATTCAACAAAGAAGACATTGTTTCTAAATCTAAAAATACTCCTTTTATTGGTAAAGAACTAACTGGTAAAGTTTACGGAATAATTAACAACAATAAGATAGAAATTAGTTAGTCCTCTTCAGAATCTTCGATAAACGACTTTTTACGTTTCTTTTTATCTTTCATAAATTCATAAGGTCTGATAATTGCGCGTATCCCTTTTTCTGAAGTAACATAACCTCTAATCCAATTGTAAGTAGCTACAATTTTATTTCTATAACCAACTAAAGATTTAAGATGAACAAACATCCAAATTATCCATGCTATAAATCCGCTTAATCTCACTTTGCCAACCTCTACAACAGCCTTATCTTTTCCAATAGTTGCCATTGCTCCCTTATCTTTGTAAAAAAATGCTTTTAAAGGCTTATCGAAAGAAAGTGACACTATGTTTTTAGCCAACAATTCTCCTTGCTGCATTGCTGCAGGAGCGACCATTGGATGGCCTCTTGGAAAATCTTCTGATTCCATACTTGCTATATCTCCAATAGCAAATATATCCTCGTACCCTTTAATACGATTATACTCATCTACTAATATTCTATTTGACTTATTAATAGTTTCTGGCTTCAAACCGTCAACAGGATTTCCTTGAACACCTGCAGTCCACATTAATGTTCTTGCAATTATATCATCCTCTGTATTTACCTGAACGTAATCACCCTGTATATCTAAAACCCTTGTATTTAAAACAACAGTTACTCCTAAATCTTCTAAATATTTTTTTGCCTTTTCTGAAGATTCTTTGGATAGCATTGGCAAAACCCTGTCTCTAGAGTGGACCAAATATATATTCATGCATTCAAGATCTAATTCTGGAAAATCTTTTGGAAGAACAAACTTTTTCAACTCCCCTAATGCTCCAGCAAGCTCTACTCCTGTTGGCCCTCCGCCTGCAACAACATAATTTAGATAACCTTGTAACTTTCTTTTATTATTTAAAGAAACAGACTTTTCAAAATTTTGAAGTATCAAGTATTTTAAATCTAATGCTTCGGTTATAGTCTTCATTGGCATTGCACTAACACTCAAGCCTTCATTATGAAAGAAATTGGTTGTTGCACCTGTAGCAACTACTAAGTAGTCGTATGGAATTACTCTTTTTCCTATTCGAACAAATTTCTCGTCAGAATTTATCTCCTCTACTTCTCCTTGCCTAAAGAAAAAATTCTTCTGTTTAGTAAAAATCCCTCTAATAGGGTATACAATAGAATCTGCTTCTAATGCAGCTGTAGCAACCTGATACAATAGAGGTTGAAAACAATGATAATTATTTTTATCAACCATTACAACTTGAACATCTGCTTTGTACAAACTTTTAGCAAGTTCAACTCCAGCAAACCCACCACCAATAATTACAATACGAAGTTTATCTGTTTTTGGAAGATCAATTTTCATCTAAGAATATTTTTTTGAACACCTATTCTCTTACGACTAAGATAATTAAAAGTTATAATGAAAATTAATCTTTGATTTAGATAAATTATCCACCAGAAGAAGACAAGGTCATTATAACATCATATCCTTTCCATGGACTATTTAAGGCAGAACGTACTTTATCCGTACTCCTTTTATAAACCAAGCCTATTCCTTTAGCATATTTTTCTTCAAAAAAAGTTGGATTTATTAAATTATCAAGTCCATCTTCACCTCCTTGAATCACTCTCAAAACATTCCCTAATGAAATCCCTCCAATTATTTTAGATTGATCTACAAAATCAAACTCATACAGAATACTACTTTGATTATTCATCGAATTTCCATTCCAAGTTTTACTCTCCTTTACAGGTAAAATAAGTTTCAAATACTTAATGTTTTCTTCTGTTTTTTGAAAACTAGTTGCAGTTAATTTACTACTCCAAACATCAATAATATCCCAAGCTAAAGTATCTGAATCTCTTCTATAACGAATTATTTTAAATGCCTCATCATCTCCTAAATCTAGAAATTTAGAATCTACAAGTTCTCTAATTTGATAAGAAGCAGTATCAATTGAATTATCAAAATCATCGTAAGTAATAGAATCAACATTATAGACAACCCATTTACCAACCTCTAATCCTGCATAACCGGAACCTATATCTGGATTCAATTTTTGCTCTTCTTTCTTTGAACAAGAAAAAAGTATAAGAGTAAGACTAATTAAAATCAAGAATGATTTTATCATAAGCTAAAAGTAAGAAAAAATGATTTATTCTTCTTTACTATCTATAAATCCACCACCAATTAGATCATTTCCATCATAAAAAACTGCAGACTGTCCTGGTGCAACTCCTTGAACATCTTCATAAAAATCTATCTTGATTCTACCATCATCAGTGGTAGAAATATGACTTGTAGCACCTACATCTTTGTAACGGATCTTACTTAAAGCTTCCATCTCATTAGGAACACCATCAAATTTTACAAAATTAGGATTTCTAACAAAAACTGTTTTTTTATTCAAATCTTCTTTAGTTCCTAAAACAACAATATTTGCTTCAGGCATAATTTTAATAACGTATCTTGGATCACCAAATGCAATCTCTAAACCTCTACGTTGACCAATAGTGTAAAAAGGATAACCTTGGTGTTTTCCGATTACATTCCCATCAACATCAACAAAATCTCCACCGGCAACTCTCTCTTCTAAACCTTCTACCCTTCGCTTTAAGAAACCTCTGTAATCATTATCTGGCACAAAGCATATTTCAAAGCTTTCTCCTTTTTTAGAAAGAGCTTCATACCCTCTATCTAAAGCCATTTGTCTAATATCTGGTTTAGAAAAACCTCCTAAAGGAAACATTGTACGAGCTAAACTTTTCTGACTCAATCCCCACAGAACATAAGATTGATCTTTATTCTCATCTAATCCTTTTGAAATTACATGTCGTCCATTTTCTTCTCTTACCTGAGCATAATGTCCTGTAGCTATAAATGCACATCCTAATTGATCTGCTCTTTTAAGTAACGCATCCCATTTAATATGAGTGTTACATAAAACACACGGATTAGGTGTTCTTCCAGCAATGTATTCATCTACAAAATTATCAATTATTGCATCTCCAAACTCCTCTCTAATATCCAATATAATATGATGAAACCCCATATCAACAGCAAGCTGACGTGCATCATTAATATCATCCAAGCTACAACAACCAGTAGTCTTTTTTGTTCCTCCAGAAGATGCGTAATCCCAAGTCTTCATCGTTAAACCAATAACTTCATACCCTTCATCATGCAACAACATTGCTGCAACCGAACTATCTATTCCGCCACTCATGGCAACTAATACTTTTCCTTTCTTACTCATAATCTAATGTGTGAACGGGTTAATGCTTAAATGATAGAATAAATTTTCAGTTAAAATTCTTTCATTCAAAACTCTATCTCATTATTTAACGTGGAGCACCAAAAATTTCTGGATACATGATATCTTCAACATCTATTGGTTGTAGTGGTTCGGTTTCTATATTTTCATCCTTATTATCATCAACTCGAACACCTTTACTATATTTTTCTTTCTTTTTTATTTTATTTCCATTCTCATCAAAGTACAGCCAAACACCATCTCGTAAATCATGGTAAAAAAAGCCCGTAATAGATCTTATCCCTTCGGAATTGTAATAAGTAGATTTGCCTTCCAATGACCCTTTATCGTAATTTGCCGTCTTTTTTTTCTTGCCATCCTTCCAAAACATATTCCAATCACCTTGTTCAAAGTCATTTCTATATTCCTTCTCTTCTGCAACTTGTCCACTTTGGTAATAAACAAAAGACATTCTATTTTTTTCTCCATTAATATAATAATCTGAAGCTATTTTAAAACCATCTAAATCATAATAAATCCAAGTGCTATCTTTTTTCTGATTTAAAAACTTACCAACAGATTGTGCTCCACCAGATTTATGAAATGATATAGAATAACTTTCAGATCCTCTATGAGTCAATTTCACCTTAATCTTTCCTGTATCAAAATAATATAACCACTCACCAATAGGTTTGTCATTGTTAAAATTCCCAACCTTACTAAGCATACCATTTTTATGATACTTTTTCCATTCTCCTTGTTTCCCTTTAGCATCAGTTTTATTATCTCCTTGTCCGAAAACAAGCAAACCAAAGAACATAAATATTACTACAATTAAATTTCTCATATTGATTACAAAATTAGTGATTTACTGTTTGTTACAAACAATTATTATACCTTAAATTGAATAAACGATAGTTTACTCATATTATTGAAAAACAGTATCTAAAGACACACTAATCGACTGGTTTTTAAAACTAAACGATGCTACTCAGATTCAGGTCTAATAATTTTGCAAATTCCAGTTTATTTAGTTTCTTTTGTGTCCATTAATAAAAAACAGAAGAAAGAAAAAATAACTACCTATGAGATTTACGAAATATTTATTATTAACAGCTGCTGCAAGTACTCTATTGTATTCTTGTGGAGGTGATGCTAAGCATGAAGAAAAAACTGAAGAAGTTGTTGCAACAGATTCTAATGACAAAGCATGGTATGCTGAAGAGTACACCGATAAAGATGAGGCTGGATTTAGATGGAAAACAGAACGTTTTTCTGACATTAAAGTTCTTAAGTATCAAATTAACGGATTTGATAAGTTAACATTTCAACAAAAGCAATTGGTTTATTTCTTAGGTCAAGCAGGATATGCTGGTAGAGATATTATTTGGGATCAAAATTACCGTCATAACTTAACAATTAGAAGAGCATTAGAAAACATTATTACCAACTTTACTGGTGACAAGACTTCTGATGACTGGACTAAATTTATGGTTTACACAAAAAGAGTTTGGTTTGCAAACGGTATTCACCACCATTATTCTATGGATAAATTTGAGCCAGCTTTCACTAAAGAATATTTTACTTCTTTAATGTCTGAGACTAAAACTGAATTAACTGAAGAAGTTATTGAAGTAATTTTTAACCCAGAAATTGATAACAAGAAAGTAAGCTTAGATGCAACTAAAGATTTATTATTATCTTCTGCTACTAACTTTTACGGACCAGATGTTACTCAAAAAGATGCTGAAGATTTTTATGCAGCTAAGATGGATAAAAATGATGCTACTCCAATTTCTTACGGTTTAAACTCTAAGTTAGTTAAAACTGAAAATGGATTAGAAGAAAGAGTATGGAAATCAGGTGGAATGTATGGTGAAGCAATTGACCAAGTTACTATGTGGTTAACAAAAGCTGTTGCAGTTGCAGAAAACCCTGCTCAAGGAGATGCTTTAAAATTATTAATTGAATATTACAACACAGGAGATTTAAAAACTTGGGATGCATACAATGTTGCATGGGTAACAGCTACTGAAGGTGATATTGATTACATAAACTCATTTATTGAGGTGTACAATGATCCATTAGGATATAGAGGTTCTTATGAAACTGTAATTCAAATGAACGATTTTGAAGCTTCAGCAAGAATGGCTGTTGTTGCTAACAACGCTCAATGGTTTGAGGATAACTCAACTATTATGGATGACCATAAGAAGAAAAAAGTAACAGGTGTTACTTATAAGGTTGTTGAAGTTGCTGCTGAATCTGGAGATGCTTCTCCATCTACTCCAATTGGAGTGAACTTACCAAACGCAAACTGGATTAGATCTACACACGGTTCTAAATCGGTTAGTTTAGGTTCTATTATCCATGCTTATAGTCAAGGTAAAGGTTCTGGAATGTTAAAAGAATTCTGTTACACTGCTAAAGAAATGGAAATGGAAGAAGAGCATGGTGCTATTGGAGACAAAATGCATACTGCTTTACATGAGGTTATAGGACATGCTTCTGGACAAATTAACCCAGGTGTTGGAACTCCAAAAGAAACATTAAAAAACTATGCTTCTACTTTAGAAGAAGCTAGAGCTGATTTAGTTGGTCTTTATTATTTAATGGATCCTAAGTTAGTTGAAATGGGATTAATTTCTTCTTTAGAAGTTGGAAAAACTGCTTATGATGGTTACATCAGAAATGGTTTATTAACTCAATTAACTCGTTTAAATAAAGGAGCTATTATTGAAGAAGCTCACATGAGAAACAGACAATTGAACGCTGCTTGGGCAATGGAAAAAGGTGCTGCAGATAACGTAATTGAAAAAGTAACTAAAGATGGTAAAACATTCTTTATTGTTAACGATTACGATAAGTTGAGAGTAATTTTTGGTGACTTATTAAAGTTAATCCAAAAAATTAAATCAGAAGGAGATTACCAAGCTGGTAAAGACTTAGTAGAAAATTACGGTGTACAAGTTGATCAAGCTATCCATACAGAAGTATTGGAAAGAGTTGCAAAATTAAACGTTGCTCCTTATAGTGGATTTATTAACCCAACGTTAGTTCCTCAATATGATGACAAAGGAGAAATGGTTGATGTTAAAGTAACTTACCCAGATGACTTTGAAACGCAAATGTTAAACTACGCTAAGAACTATTCTTTCTTACCTAGTAAGAACTAAAAAATTATCATTCCGATTGGAGTGTAATGGAACAGAGGAATCTTTTGATATTAGAAATCTAAACTAAAAAGTCACCTCGAAGCTTTTGCTAATTCCACAAAACATGCTCGGTATAACATAACAAAAATAGAAAGCCATCCTGAAAAGGGTGGCTTTTTTTATGACCGTTTATAAAGTAAAACCCACCACTCATTAGTTTACTATTGATTTACATTTATGATATATCTAATTTCATATTCACATTTTAGCAATAAGGTCTTATGATGAAAAAAACCCTCGCATTCTTAACAATTATTTTCTCAATGAATTTAGTGACAGCTCAAACAACAGGGATACCAGATCCCAATTTTGAGCAAGCTCTAATAAGTTTAGGATACGACAGTGGCTTACAAGATGGAGTTGTTCTTACTAGTAATATTAATACTGTTACTTCTTTAGAGGTTAACAATAAAAACATAAGTGATTTAACAGGAATAGAAGATTTCACTTCTTTAGACTCGTTGTCTTGTACATATAATCAACTCACAAGTTTAGATCTTTCTCAAAATACTTATTTAAGTTATTTGAATTGCTATAATAATCAATTAACAAATTTAGATGTTATACAGAATGCGTCTTTAACCCATTTAAAGTGTGGACTAAATCAACTATCCAGTTTAAATATTTCTCAGAATACTGCTTTAACTAGCTTAGCTTGTCTTAATAATCAATTAACAAATTTAGATGTAACCCAAAATATTGACATGAAAACATTGGGTTGTGGATGGAATCTATTACAGAATATTGACATTTCTCAAAACACTCAACTAGAAAATTTTAGTTGCGAAAATAATCTCATAAACTCTCTTAATGTTTCCTCAAATCTAAACCTGGAAGATATTCATGCTGCTCATAACCAATTAACCGCTATTGATATTAGTAACAACATACTATTAAATTCACTTGGAGTTTACTATAATCAAATTTCTAGTTTAGATTTTAGTCAAAACCCACTAATGTGGTCTGTTGTTTGTTTTAATAATCAGCTTTCGGAGATTGATTTAAGCCAGCACCCTCTATTAACCCTCTTAGTTTGTAGAGAAAACAATTTAACTTGTCTAAACATCAAGAATGGAATGAACTCTAACATAGAACATTTAGATGCTACTGGCAATTCAAACTTAACTTGTATCGAAGTAGATAATCCAATTTGGTCAGCTCCATTGGGGATTCTAATAGACCCTCAAACCTCATTTAACACAAACTGTAACAATCCTTGTGCTGTGGGAATAGAAAAAAAGTATTTATCCAACCTGTCTATTTACCCAAACCCAACAAAAGGATCTATCAATATTGAATTAGGAGCCATTTTAAGGGATGTAAAAGCAACTTTAACCAATGGTTTAGGTCAAGTGATTTTTACTAAAGAATACACTTCTACTGATTTTATTAGGTTAGATATTGATGCACCAAATGGAATTTACTTTTTACAACTCCAAACAGAAAGTGGGGAAGTAATTACCAAGAAGATTATAAAAGAGTAATTTCTATTACAGAAATTAAATAACGATCTTATTTAACTCTTCAGCTATTTGACCAGCCAATAGTCTACGACTGTACTTTTCATAATTCTTACTTTTAACAGTAAGTGAATTATTTTTATAGTGCAGGTAATATTCTTTTACAACTTTTTTTAATGATGTGGTATCATTAAAATCACAAACAATTCCAGCTTCAGTTTCATTCAATATTTTAGCCGCATCACCATCAGATTTACCTATACATAAAATAGGACGTTGGGCTCCAATATATTCGTATAATTTCCCTGGAACTACTCCATCAATATTTGGCGTATCATTTAATGGCAATAATAATACTTGAGATTTTATTATTTCTTTTATTACTTTCTCATGTGGTAAATGATCAATCATATTAAAATTACTATTCAGATCATTCTTATCAATTGCTTCAACTGATTTTAAGGCAACTTGTCCAATAAATTTAATTTGTAAATCCGCTCTAAATCCTTCTTCCTCTTCGCACAGTTCTTTTAACACAGGCCATAAAGAGTATGGGTTTCTATCCTCATTTAAAGAACCAGCATGGGTAATTGTAAATTGATCATCCATAACAACATCCGTCAAATTTGTAAAATCTGCTGGATCAAAACCATTTGTAATTACCATTGGCATTCGCCCAGATATTCTATGAAAATCTTTAGCCCAACTCCAACTAACTGTAACTAGTTGATTCGCCTTTTTCAAAACTTGGAGTTCCATCTTTTTATGCTTTCTATCTCCCCACTTTGTCAATTTTAATTTATGGTAAAAATCAATATTAGTCCAAGGATCACGAAAATCACTTAGCCAAGGTGTTTTTGTTTTTGCAACAACTTTCATTGCTATCATATGAGTAGAATGAGGTGGTCCTGTTGAAATTATAGCATCAATCTTATTCTCTTTCAAATAATTAATTAAAAACTTAGACGTAGGACTTATCCAAAATTTTCGAGCATCTGGAATAAACAAATTCCCTCGAACCCAAACAGAAAGATTATGAACGAAAGAACTTTCTTTAGAGTCCTGATCCATCCCTAAAACTAATTTCTCATCTTTTTTCTTTTTGGTTAACCTTTTATAAATTGAAAAAGGTTCCCAAATCGGAACTCTTAATGTTTCTATTGCCTTAGGAATTTCTTTAAGCATTCCTTCATCTATAACCGATGCTTCACCATTTTCTGTTGTACAGATTATTGGTTCCCAGCCATATTCTCTTAGATACTTAGTCATTTTTAACCAACGCTGAACACCTCCACCTCCCATAGGGGGCCAATAATAAGTTATGATTAATACTTTTTTCATTTTTTTACTACAGATTTTTATATAAATCTTCTATTTCTTTTGCCAAATTATCCCAAGAATAATCTGCTTTAAATTTTTGTATATTTTCTTCACAATCAGATTTCATATTCTCATTAAAAAAAGTTTTAATTCCTTCTGATATTAATATCGAATCTGGAGCATCAACAACAATACCAGCGCCATAAGGCTCAACCATATCTCTTAAACCTCCAACATCAGTAACTAAAACAGGTAAATCAAATTGATAGGCTAACGCTATAACACCACTTTGGGTTGCGGTTCTATAAGGCAACACATTTAAATCTGCTGCAGAAAATAAACAAGCCACTTCGCTATCAGCAATATATCTAATATGCTGCATAATACACTCTTTATTCTTATTCCTATTTATCTGAGCTTGATAAGAATCAAATTTCCCATAAGACTCTCCTGCAATTACCAAATAATATTCATCACTTAAATTGTTAAACGAATCGATTATCAAATCCAATCCTTTATAATCACGAATAAGTCCAAAAAATAAAACCACTTTTTTATCTAACGGAATATTTAATTTTTTTCGAGCCGCTATTTTATCCATTGCATCACCAAATCGATTATAAATAGGATGAGGATGAAGAATATATTTTGCATCTGGAATAAGAGTAAGTAAATCATCTCTCACAGTTTTAGACATCACCACAAAAGCATCGTTTTGTTTTAAAAAATAACGACTAAGGCTTTTATCCCCAAATCGCTTTTCATGTGGTTTTACATTATGCAAAATAGAAATCACTTTCACATTATTTCTTCTTACCATTTTTGCTACAAACCCTAAAGCTGGAGCCAAAAATGTCATCCAATAACCCATCAATAACAAATCAGGCTTTGTCTTACTGATTTTTTTAGCCGTTTTAAAATATGAAATTGGATTAATAGAATCTAAAGTCCTTTTACTTGTTGTAAATGATAAACTATCATCCTTTGTAACATACTGAGATGAACCAGGAAATAGTATTCCTGGATACTGTCTCGTAAAATTAAAAAGATTAATATCGTTTCTTTTTTTTAACGCATCATACAGTGATGAATTGTACTGAGATATTCCTCCACGATAAGGATAAAAAACAGACAAAAAAGCACTTTTCATAATTCGAAATTTTATCCAAAACGCATCAAAAATAATTTCGAAATTTCATAACCAACTCTTGACCAGAAACACCAATTATTAATGCATTTTTAATGATTAACTATATCTCTTTTTCTATGTTGTATTGATTTCTAGTAGTTGAAGTTCTTGATATTAACTCCCCTAAAAAACCTGCAATAAATAACAACGAACCAATAATCATTGAAGTTAATGCTAAATAAAACTCTGCTCTATCCGCAATTAATCTGGCTCCAGTATCTATAAATAATTTATTTACGCCTAACCATAATGAAATTAAAAATCCTATAGCAAACATTACGGTTCCCAAAGAACCAAATAAGTGCATTGGTCTTTTACCAAATTTAGAAATAAAGGTAATTGATAGTAAATCTAAAAAACCATTTATAAAACGTTCTAATCCAAACTTGGTAACACCATATTTCCTTTCTTGGTGACTAACTACTTTTTCAGTTATTTTAGAAAAACCTGCCCATTTTGCCAAAACAGGAATGTAACGGTGCATTTCACCATAAACCTCAACAGTTTTTACAACATTTTTACGATAAGCTTTTAATCCACAATTAAAATCGTGTAGATTATTAATCCCAGACATTTTACGAGTAGCCAAATTAAATAGCTTAGTAGGAATTGTTTTTGTTAAAGGATCGTAACGTTTCTTTTTCCAACCAGAAACTAAATCCCAATCTTCCTCCATTACCATTCGATACATCTCAGGTAATTCTTCAGGACTATCTTGTAAATCTGCATCCATAGTAAAGACAACTTTACCTTCAGCAGCTGCAAAACCAACATTTAAACCTGCCGATTTACCATAATTCCTTCTAAACTTAATTCCTTTAATATTCGCATTTTGAGTTTTTAAATCCTCAATAATTTGCCAAGAACTATCTGTACTTCCATCATCAACATAAATAACTTCATATTTAAAGTTATTATCGTGCATCACTTTCCCAATCCAATCTGTTAATTCTTTTAAGGATTCCTCCTCATTTAGCAATGGAATAACGATTGATATGTCTAATTCTTGATTCATTTCCGTCAAAGATAGTGAAGTTGTTTAATTAAATAATAATTTTTTACGCTACTTTAACAAATAATTAAAAGATAATTCTAATTTTGCAGCGGGCAAGTCTTATACAACCAGCTCCTTCTGAACTTCCCCAGGCTGGGAACAGAGCAAGGATATGAGGTTGAGCGGTGTGATGTAAGTAGCTTGCCCACTTTTTTTTCTACACTTCCTTATTTATAGTACTCTCAAGACATTAAACCTATATTTTAGGTTATTTTCTAGATCTTAATAGATACTTTAATAATTATCTCTTTTAGTGGTTAACGTGCTGTTTCGCATCAAATATGCACCACTTTTTCATCATCAAACACCCTTATTTTACTAACCATACAGCTAGGTTGTCACTAATTTTCGCACAATACTCTCTTAAAACTATTAAGAAGAATCAGTAGATCTATATCAGGTACTACCTAGAAGGAAAGAAAGTTTTTCTCC